>Ga0210040_10004311_pt1 | contig 18666 bp, 27 predicted proteins | sample CryGeyCG12114_NA_FD_185462 | JGI IMG/M metagenome (GOLD analysis project Ga0210040, IMG submission 185462) | Groundwater microbial communities from aquifer - Crystal Geyser CG19_WC_8/21/14_NA (SPAdes) (version 2) | ecosystem: Environmental > Aquatic > Deep subsurface > Groundwater | place: USA...
AGGTTAAAAGTGTACAGAAATCATAAAAGATAACGGATGACGTTAACATATTTTTGTACGTTTGTTACAACATAAATATAATGTGAACACACAACAATGTGATGTCCAGTACTTGATAACATAAAAATGTTTTTGGAAATTTTGTAATTTTTATGCATAAACGATTTTAATAAAATAGAACATCATGTGATAATTATATTATTAAGGATTTCATAAAAAAGCCTTGTGTTTTTACCTTAAGAACGTTTGGGATGTGGAAATATATAGGGTCTGAATTTTTCCATTTACAGAACGTGTGCGTACTTACAAAACTGGTTTGAAGCATTCGACTTATAATAAAAGCGGACATTTCGTATTATGTATCATGTCGTGTGTGGGTGTTCTTGTGTCAAATCAAGTCAACTTTCTCCATGCCTTTTCCCAGCTGAGGATTTTCCTTTTTAACGTTTCATTTTAAGTTAATTAGATTTCAACCCTGTATTATTTATCGTAATAAAAAAAGCTTGTGATAAATAGTTTAAACCACGAGGTAAAATTATGGGCGTACAGACACTTGGATTGCATTATTGCACGTTACCGAAAATGTTGCTATGAACACACAACAGAACGGACTGAAACAAGTACGATATAAATTATATGCCCTTTCATTGGAAATCGAAACTATACTTTTTTTGGCACCCACACATTTGTAATGTAGCAGCAGTTGGTCGTTATCATGTCCACAATTAAAAGTCTAACTTTGAACTGAACCACGGCGGATTTTGTGGATATCTATTTTCACTAACAACAGTAATAGGATATGACATCGTCTGATTTTCGCGTATGTTATATAGCTCATATATTTCTTACTATTACTAGTCTCTCTTTCACACAATGCACATTTTCTGCCACTGCATATTTTTCTTAATCTTTCGGTGGATAGTTACCTGCCAAATGGATAGAATACAATTTAAATAAAAAGGAATGTGCAGCATTTATCCCAGAGGACGAAACGGAGAATATTTGTCAATGTGGAAGACAAAGACGTGAGCACTATGAGGATGTCAGATCTTATCGCTACGATCCGAATTTATACTGGAAACCAAGCGTTCATACTTCGTCATATCCTACGGATGCCTATGGAAGCATTTTGTTTGAAGGGGAAGTTCACCAAAACAAAGCTCCCGTATGAATGCCAAGCACAATTCAAGTTGATTAACAAAAAATCGCTCAAATCAAATTTAAAAAGCCTCAATTTTTTTACAGTACGTTCGAGTAGCATATGATACAAGACCAGAACTAGTTATACAACTACTAACATTAGTATGGGGCTTGGCTATGCCAAAGTTAGTAATATCAGTACGAGGAGGCGGTGTGAATTTCAAAATCAGAAGCAGCTTAGGAAAAGTTCTCCAACAAGGATTGATTTCGGCAGCCAAAGCAACTGAAGCCTGGATTTTCACAAATGGATTAAATAGGGGAGTTTCGAAACAAGTAGGGAACTTGCTGAGCAATCAGAGGCTTACTGGGTTTAAAAGGGGACAAGTGGTCAGCATTGGGATTTCCACATGGGGCATTGTTGAGCATCGTAAAGAGCTCATTGGTCGAGATCATGAACGGAATTACAGCATGTTAGAGCATTCTGATTCCAAGTTTGTTCCATTGAATCCCAGACACTCAAATTTCCTATTGGTGGATAATGGCACAGTGGGCAAATGGGGCAAAGAGAGTTTTTTTCGGAAGCGCCTTCTAACCTATCTTTCTAATTTTCCTACTAGTTCTAGTGAGTAGTTTACCTACTAAAGTCCTTAAAATCATTCAACTAATATTATATGAAATTGTAAGCATGAAATGGTATGATAATTTTCATAATAGGTCGAGGTTGTGACACACCAGTGGTGGGTATTATAATTGAAGGTATACAATATAAAAGCTCCAAATCCATAAAATTTCCCTTCTTATTACCATGTTGGTAAAATTTTGACTTGCTTGCTGCAGGTGGACTTAATACGTTGAGAATAATTCACGAATTCTTATTTCATGATCCACCAGTTCCTGTAGTCATAGTCAATGACACAGGCCGAACTGCAGATTTAATTGCTCACATACTTAAAAGACTGAACCAAGTGCATGATATAGAGGCAATCAAAGAAGAAGTGTGTTACGGGATTTCTAGAGTGTATTTAGTTTCTGGGACGCAGATTTCATCAATTTTTGCAGAGATGAAAAAAATATTTACTAGGAGATACATGGTGAGATGAATACTACGATGCACAATATGTAGACGGTTATAATGGAATGCATTATAAAAAGAAAAAAAAACTTTAGATTCAATACAATTTTTACAGATCACAGTTTATGAAGAGAAATTGGGGGATTTTGACAAAGTTTTACTAGGCGCTATTTTTCGTTCTCAACATTGGTCCCCATTGCAACAACTTTTCCTCACATTAGTTTGGGATCGAGTAGATATAGCTATAGAAGAAGTCTTTGAATATGGCCGAGAATGGTCAAGATGTAAGCTAAGAAGAGCTATATTCAGTTTCAGAAAGTTTGGTAAAAAAGTAACTTTTTCAATCTCTGCATTTTTGACAGCACATTTGGAGCACGCTATGATGGAAGCATTAGCAACAAATCGCCTTCGGTTTGTCCAATTACTACTAGAGCACGGTCTAAATATGCAAACCTTCCTCACGCCCTCTCGCTTAGAAACACTCTACTCAGCAGGAAAAACTCAGTCAAAACTAATGCGGACATTAGTAGCAGAATTTGTACGCCTACGGGCCACACGAAGAAAAATCATAGGTCTCAAGGACATGCAACAAGAGCCAGGTTTATCTTTACGAGACATCGGGGTCGTACTGGGACGAATATTAGGTCACGTTTATAAATCTACCTATGTCCACGCCAGTTTACGAATCACCTCATCTCGTCGAAGTTTTGAAACTGGTGAAGATCGAACTGGACCTCCAGCATTTTTGCAGCCTTTTGATGATCTATTCATCTGGTCTGTGCTCACTCAAAGACACGATATGAGCCTTTTACTTTGGCGCCACGGTCAAGGGGCCCTAGCTAAATCCTTGGTCGCCGTTAAACTTAATCGCTATTTGGCGACAGAAATCAACGCCTCAGAACGAACTGATATAAACTTAGCTTCTGAACTGGCCCAATTTGCTGAAAAATGGGAGGACTTATCTTACGAATTATTGGACTGCTGTTTCCGTCAAAATGCACGGATGGCCAGACAACTACTGACAATGGAGTTGGAGCATTGGTCCAATCAAACTTGTTTAACTTTAGCAGTAATGGCGAATCATCAAAGATTTTTGGGGCATCGATGTTGTCAAATCCTATTGGCAGATTTGTGGCTTGGCGCGCTAAACATCAATTCAAATTTGACATTGAAAATTTTACTGGGCATTTTGATACCACCTCTATGCCTAGTTTGGGACTACAAGTCAACAGAGGAGTTACAGCTTTTACCTCAAGAGCAGAAGACAGACCCAAAAGGTAAAAACTATGTGGAAGATGTGGAAAGCGTGATAACGCAAATGTCAAAGTATCAATTTCGGGAGACAAATTTGGAGAGGGGAGTTAGAACGAAACGACAGGTGAGTGGGACAACAACAATAGATGAAGACAACAAAGAACGAAGTGATGACGATTCGGAAGAAAGCTTTTTCAATAAACAATCCATTTTGGATGAGAGTATTGATCGTAAGATTGTGATGAGAGAGAATGAGCCGGCGGCTTCAAATCCCTTTCGGTTTAAGATTATGACCCAACAGATAAACGAGAAGAATTTATCTGGTGTGGTGACAACTACTCAAGAGTTGACACTTTGGGATAAATTTTGGGAGTTCCAAAAGGCTCCTGTAACTAAATTTTATAGGCATACGGTAAGAATTTAAAAGAAATCTCCAATACATTTTAGTTTTTATACTATAAATATATTTGATTTCCTAGCCAGTAAACTAACTTTTGTATCTCCAATTCTCCGGAAATCTCCAATACATTTTAGTTTTTATACTATAAATATATTTGATTTCATAGCCAGTAAACTATGCATGTATGTTTGACAGCTGGGATACATCACATTTTTGTGCATGCTGGGATTCGTAATACTGAATCCTGTGCATCCTGAAAGGCCCCGTTTTAGTGAGATGTACGTGATATCATTCATGATCACATTAGGGATTGATACATTTCGTGAGTTCCTGCAAATCGATGCGAACACGTTGAGCCAGAAATGGATAGAATTTCAGTTCCAAAGATGGCAACTATTAGACTTCATGGTCATCATCGTTTTCATGTTTGGCGTGGGCCTCAGATTTTCGGAACATTTCCAACATGGGCTTATTATTTATCGAGTTTCAAGCATTTATTGGAATTTAAGACTGTACAAGTACATGGGAGTACATCGTTTCATTGGACCCAAATTGGTTATGATGAGTCGAATGATTAAACACATGGTGAGTTAGAGCTGGTTTTTAAAAACTAAAACTTCTAATCATCTAATAAGTTTTGATTATTATAGTTCGTTGTCCACTGATTTCTATAGCTCTATTTTGCTGTCATCATTTTTGTGATTATCATGGCATTTGGCTTAGCAAGAGAATCCATTCGTTTTCCTGGCCAGACTCCATCTTGGAAGAATATGTTAGATGCTGTCTTGGAACCTTATGTTATGATGTTTGGTGAAGTAAGGGAGAGTTTCTTTGTTCCCGCTTTTTGACAATAAAAATTGTACAATTTTTTGTTGTGCAACTTTAGGTAGATACAGACGCTCTTTCACCTCAATGTGGAGAAGAATATCAACCCGCTTGTCCTGTTGGATATTGGATAGTTCCCGTCATTTGGGCCATGTACATGATGACAAGTTAGTTTTCTTCATACTTGAGATGCGTAAATTCTTTACAGTATGATAAATGGTAACATCCATTACTTTTGTACTTTCTTTGCAGGCAATATCCTGTTGGTTAACGTACTTATTGCGGTTTTCAATGGCATTTATTCAGAAATAGACGCTTTTGCAACAGAGGTACTTTAAATACTTGTTTGATGCTTCCATAATGATTAAATGTTACATCTTTATGCAGTAGAGAATTAATTAGTTGGCTTATTATATCGCAGTTGTGGATGTTTCAAAGATTCCGATTCGTCATGGAATACGAGCAAAAGCCTTCGCTACCCAATCCATTTATAATTTTATCCCATTTGCTCTCATTGGGAAAATACGCTTGGAAAAAATGTTCTGTATGCTTTGTAGAAGAAGAGTTAGAAACCACCTTAGATGATGAGGGACCGCGGATCATCATGGGGAATGAACATAGACTGAAAACATTTTTAAGTTCGGCAGAACAAGCTCGCATATTCGATTTTGAAGAGGACAACCTAGCTTGTATGACTCAAGGATCCATATTGAGTGCAATAGACCCGACACTGTTGAAAGATTATAACATGACAGAGATAGGAGATCGAAGGCCTTCTGGGAAAGAAGCAAACACTGTTGCTATGAATGCTAAAATGATTAAGGAAATTTATGCAGAGTTGGAGGGTCAGAGAGAAAAGTTGGATAAAATTATTTCCTTTTGGGACAGATCTTTAGAAACAGCTTCGAATGCAGATGCAGACGATTTGTTGGGAAGGTCGCGCCTAAATATTGATGTTCAAAGTCAAACGGTGAATGATTCGTAATATAATGTTGTTAAACGAATGTTGAAACGACTAATGTCATTTTCTTGTGCTTTCACTGGTTGCACAATAAAACGTTGATTAGTACTAATGCATACAGAAAGAGAGAGTAAAGAGGAGTAGAGTATGAAGCCAGTAGAATTGATTTCCATGTGCGCATAAAAAGTGAATTAATTTTTCGATGATTGTATATAAGGCCATAAGCCATATAATCACTCGATATGATTCAAAACAGAAATCCTAAATCAATTTCCTGTGATCGCCTAATATCATTTTTACATGTCACACGGCAGGCTAGTAAACAAATGAAATGCATCTTCTATAATTCAATCCGTAGGGGAATCCGGGGGTTAAAAATCTTAAGGTACGGTATGGTAATATAGAAATCTCATTCTCATTTCACGACCGATTTCATTGATGCAGTGCATACACATTACATTGTCATAATAAGCCACAAGCTTTTATGGTATTAGATAATGAATTGGATTCTGATGAGCCCCGAAACCGTTCATTTCATTACTTTAACTTTGGACGCTCAAATAAAAGTCAAAGTCGACAGCTTTGTAGCCTCACTTGTAGCCAACATGGCGCGAACTACAGACCAAAGAATCGTTCGCTCCAGATTAAGAATGTATCGAAAAGGTAAAATACTGTCATCATCAGAAAAAATATCAGAAAATTCCTCAACACAAATTACAGAACCAGTGGTGAAAGCAGCCCATCCTATAGCAGCAAAATCTGATGATCGCATCGTATCACCTGAAAAATCTTATACAGTTGACCATGAGAAAGGCCAGTAAGTAAATAGGACGATTTTTGCTGCTTAAAATTTAAAAAACTATGACACATGTATTTGAATTTTTTTGTTTTGTCAGCGGTTCTCATTTTTTAGAAAACATGACTTCTTCACTACAGAAGAAAGGACGGCAAATTCAAACAGCACCTTTGCTGATTCTCCCATTCATTCCAATTGTAGCCTTGATCATTCAAAATACTATTAGTCTTTGTTCTGTACTACAATACCAAAGGGAAGTAGAAGACGTTGACAGGCAAGTGACTGCTGCCGCGGATGTCGCCAGAATTGTGTCTAGCTTACAATGGGAACGATCTGAAGTGGCTTTTTTCATCTTTTTGAACGGAACTACAGTCAGGTGAAAAATAATGGAGATACATTTCTAGGGGGAATTCAGATATTGTGAAGAAATGAAGCCTTTTCTTTTCAGGTCAAATCTGTCAGAACGATTTATGAAAACTGATAAAGTTTTGGAGAAAGTGTTGCATTGGCCTAAATTTGAGCTTCAGCTTGGCAATGAAAACAAAGCATTTGCATCCCAAGAAATGTTTAAGAACCGTCTGCAGGATTTCAGGTTCGCTTAGCTATATGTATAGGAAAACAATTTGTACTAATCCACCTTTTCTATCAAAATTTATCATTGCAGAAGCAGAGTACGACCTAACGACACAAAAATTTATGAAGTGATTGAGTACTACACTATGATCAATCATGATCTCTTGGAATTCATGACAAACGAGATCAAAGAAACAAACAATTCAAATGTCTGGAGGTATGCGAAACAGTTGGTAAATACCAAATACGAAACTACCAATGCTAATAAAAATTGAAGCCGTGATTTACAATCTATTAGACTTCTCCTGTCATACAAAAACATCTTAAGAAGTGTCGAGAACTTTGGAATATCCATTGTGTATGGAATAAACTACTTTGGTCGAGGGGAACTCACTTCCCCAAATTACGTGGAATACATCAAAAGGGATGTCCTTGGATTGGAATATTTGAACACTAGCATGGATTTTGCTTCCACTGCTATTTCGTACATGAGCGAAATTCAGGAAAGATTTTTAAATTTTTCTCACCTTGATCAAACGTAAATGATAATCCTGAAAATTCAATCACTGGTCCTCTCGCTTGACACTAAACTATGTTTTGCTTTCAATAGACGATTAAAAATTCTTCTTAACGAACGCCAAACCCCAAATCTGGAAGAATCAATCTATTATTTTGAATCCATGGTGGAATTTATCGAAGAACTGTCATATTTGCAATCAAAATTACGACGAGCTATCAGGTATTCAAAATTTCCCACGATACAACCAACTTGTGCAAATATTCTGATTCCATAATGGCGTCTCTGTACGACATTTCTAAATCTACCCCATCTATAGTTCTATTACCTATCACTCATGTTTTTTCAATACTGAGAGACGGCGTCTAATTAGACTACTGCGTAAACGATATCGTATTGCTGTGCAGACTTTTTGTAGAACGGAACCTAAATGATGCAAATACGAATGCTATCACAGCAGTGCTAATAGTCACCCTGGTCCTGTTTGTATCCCCGATAATAATATTTTTGGTCCATCGGGCGACTGCCACCATAAAAGCATTTGCTGCTAATTTGGTGTCCAAAGCCGAGGAACTACGAAATGAAAAGATGAAATCGGATCGACTACTTTTTCAAATGCTGCCTCCATCTGTAGCATTGGAGTTGAAACACAAACGGACGGTTCAAGCTGAATTTTATGATAAAGCTTCTGTATACTTTAGTGACATTGTGGGTTTTACTGAAATTGCAGCGGACTCATCACCTTTAGAAGTGGTCACTTTCCTGAATGCGGTTTATCAGCTTTTTGACGCAAGGATTGAGCGATATGATGTATACAAAGTGGAAACTATCGGAGATGGTAAATCAATATGGTGATATCACACAAGTTATGTATTTTTTATTCTAATTTGAATACTAAATTGCGTGGCAGCATACATGGTGGCAAGTGGACTTCCAGAATCAAATGGTGAATACATTTTTCTAACCCAGTTTCTTGAAAATCGAATTGTAGCCTGAAGTTTACATGTGTATGAGCGCAGGAGATATGCACTCCCACCAGATTTGTACAATGGCTTTGGATTTATTATCTGGAACACGGCATTTCTGCATTCCTCACCGTCCATATTGTAAGCTGCAAATTCGGATTGGATTGCACACAGGTGAAGGATTAGAAATGTCTGGAAGAAATTGACATGGATTACTGTGGAATAATTTTCAATGCTAGCTATTTTTAGGACCCGTCGTGGCAGGAGTTGTTGGAACTAAAATGCCAAGATATTGTTTATTTGGGGATACTGTGAATACTGCTTCACGTATGGAGTCCACTGGTGCACGTAATTAAGAAATGTTTAGTAAATAATAAACTGCACCGAAGTTAAAGAAATGGATGGATGGTCTATTTTAATTTTGTAGCATCCAGAATACACATCAGTAAAGAAATGAAGGAAGCAATCGATGTTTTCCATGTGTTCCATGTGGAAGATAGAGGATTGATTGAAGTGAAAGTAATGCACTATTGTTATAGTTAATTTAGCAGCAGTTATGTGTGTGAATATTATGCCAAAAACTATTTTTAGGGCAAAGGAATGATGCACACGTTCTGGTTAGTAAAAAAAGATGGGGAGTTTACCAAATCAGTAACAGTAGTTAGTCCTGAACGTGTAGCGAAAGTGGAACCATTAATTCCGGAATTCATTCAAGAACTTTTCAAAGATGAATAAAATCAGGTTTTTGTAGTCCGTGTGTAGCTAATCTACTGTAGAAAATTGTGCTAGAGGCACATACAGCAACGTGAAGTCCACATTATTGAAAATATTAGAAATCACATAAATATGTAATAATCATAAAGCATTCTGAATTTTTTAAGCAATAAAATCACAGGTAATGAATTGAATGCAGAATGCAATAAATACTACAAAGTGTAGATATATTTTAATACATAAAGTGTTTCTCATTTTATTTCATCAAACAGACAAAACAACATTTATTCCACCACAGTACAGGTTTTAAACACTTTAAATATTTTCAGATCTATTTTTCCCACACCTTGAGCACATTAGTGCCATCTTTTGTCGATCTCATAGTTCTAATCCTGCGATATATAATAATATAATACACTTCCTGAATAAGTGAATATGATTCACATTTTCCATTATCTTGCTCAATTCATCCCATAAAAGTAACCATGATAAAACCACCCATAAAATTTATAGCTAAAGTCTTAGGGCCACATATATTCCGATATCAAAATCGTTATCAAAAGTAATGGATGTTTTACTTTTATCATAAATAACTAGAACAGTAGTTATGGGCAAAGTCAATTTTTTTTATCGAAAATGGCCCTTTTAACACAACAAAATATTTTGTATCCTAGTATAAATAAATCCCCATCATTTTTGGTTGCGTATGAAGCTTCCATGTTGCCTCTAAAGAATACGAAAAAATATTTCGCAGGCTCTTTAAAACAAAACAAAAATGTTTAAAATGATTTAGTACTTGCACTCGGAAAAACACTTGAGGAAAAATAAGAACCAGTAACTTGCGATTAAAAAACTTAATCCATCAGTACAAGATACCGTGTAGTTAAATTATTTAGTATTAGTTTTTAGGCTCGGCCTTAACAACATTTCAAACTAAACAAGCACCTATGATCAAAACAAGTCATCAAGAAATGCATTCCTTTTCATTTTTTTTTGCTGTTAAATCCTCGTTCTCGCTAGTGAAGTGCGTCATGGGAATACTCAGTTGTCCATTAACACTGTTATTTCGTTTCCTCTTATTTTTGGACACCTTGACTCCCTCAAAAGATTTGGGTGACCCAGTTGCGGCAGTAGATTGAGTTTCCCCTTGAATAGGAGGCCAATCATAATCTTTTTGAATTTCTCGTTCTATCTTAACATATTGTTTCTTCTCATGTTCCGCTCTATAGCTGAATTTATTCTCAATGATAAAATTAACAACACCATATTCTACAAGAGCAGCCAATACTAAATTGCAGAGTCCAAATCCGATAAGAATGGCCCTGAATCCGAAATCAGGGGATACAACCAATTCCAAAGCAGCAGATAACCATGATGCAGGGTATAGGACAATGTAGCAAGTAAATAGTGTGAGAACTACTAAGGAAATAACAAATCCGGGATTAGTAACAATTGATTTTCTGTATGGTTTCCCTTGGGAGAAAATCACAGCCATAATGATATATTGAAAGCTTGACACCGAAAATAAAGCGTAGTTCTCCAAGCATTTGAAATCGTCCTCGTCGTTTGGTTGAAAGGGCACAAACCATGATTGCCTTTGAATGTATTCAAAAGCAAGTACTTGGATTCCAATTATCACAGCCATATGGGATAATATGGAAACGATTGGGGCTGCTGAAATAAGACTTGCGGACGGAGGTCTTTTTACCAATGGTCCATCATAGGGCTCAGTATGTCCAAAGAAAAGAGCAAAAGTTGAAATCAAGAACAAGTCGATATACAAAAACTGCATGTCCGTCAGATTGGATCCAATATTGTATAGGATGATGACAGACACAAACTGAGTGAGAGAGTAGACTGCCATGTATTTGAAGATGCCAAAAGAAGTGACCAAGGCGGAACGACCTTCTTTGATCACTTTAGGTACACAGGTAATATTAGCTTGTTGTGATGTAAAGGGCGAGGCGACCGAAGACTCTGCTTCTGAAAGGGAAATACCGGCATGGGCTGCTTTTAATGCCCCACAATCATTGGCGCCATCTCCGCACATACCTGGAAAAGAAACAGACGATTGAGATTACAATGATATAAAACGAGAAAATTTTGCCTTCTCCTAAATTTAAAGGTGTATTATATATATCTACTTCTATGGGTGGGAATATCATTGGGCAAACGCAGCAGAAAACTATATATATGAAATAGTTATACATGCTGTCCAGGATGTAGTGAAAATTAGTCTATAACAATGAAAAAAGTTGTCTGCAAAGGCAACAAACAATGACAAAGTTGAATTGCGCATTCCGGACACGGTGGCAACATTTGTAACGCTAACCTAAACGCCATGAATATTGATGCGACCCTGTAGATCAGTATCATGTGAACAAAGCGACAGAAAGCACGCAATTTAGGATAGGATAGATGTTAGCCCCAGTACAGCAAAAAAGGCATTTCACCTTGAGACAAGAATGCGAACGAAAGATGTTTACAAGTCAGCTTGATAGATGCAAAGCCATTTGTCTCATGCCAAGAAATGAATTGGAGAAAATGCAAAGTGTTTCCAATCTTAAGTTGGGGGCATACAAAAAACGGCGGCAGTCTGACCTACATTGGATGCATAAATTGTTTTCCAATCCCATCCATCAACTTGTAATGTAGCTTCATATTCAATGATTTCCTTGCTATGAAAAAAATAGCAGTTGCCAATCTAGTGAAAGTTAACGGCCAAAATCAAGCAAAAGAAAAAACCTTTTGCGTGGGAAGAACTTTTTTTCAGAAAATGAATCCTTTCAAAGTTTTTAATTAATCATGCGTTGTAAAAAAATATTAAAATGTAAAGAGGCAGTAAACCAAAAGGTCACATCAATCTTTTTTTTAAAGGCTAATATCCGTTCAAAAAAGCGTGGGCTCTACATTAAATCTCCATTTATCCTACAAATGTTAGTGAATTCAAGTTTCGTCATGCTTTTCAATTTACTATTAACTCAAATCATCAATGATTGTAAAACATAATGTAAACAACAAAGCTTTAGATAAACTATTGACGACATAAACTGTGCACCGTAAAACTTCAAGAGCAGGAAACTCCACTAAATTGAGTGGGTCTGCGAACATTTTTGTAATTGCAGTATATCACAATTCCTGTTGGATTCAGATCCCCACTTGGAGACCTGGAAACTCCAGTTAATGAGTCTATTTGGGAATCTTTTTGACTTATACAACTTTATTCCAATTAACTATTAATAGCAAAACAGTTAATATTAACAAATAATTAAATCTATAATTCAAACAATCTTGACACGTCTTCTCTCTATCAATCCCTATCTCAGAGTGTGTATAAAATATACACATAACTTATAAAATCAAAATGGCGTAACATATACACAGCATAGAATGAACACATCGACGTTCTACATACACACTAGCTATACATCAAATCCAACAATTCCAGTTCCAGAGCATTTCAATTAAGTCAGTGCACCTGCACAGCCATGCATACTGCACGAGAGACCATAGTGTAAATATATCGTCGTCGTCAATTCAGCCAACAGGTTTCATCTATTTCAGAACTACAAACCCCAAAGTGCCAGTCTAATTCACAAAGGTGATTACAACATACAAATGCTTTCACTATGACGTATATGTCAAGATTTGTAGCCAATCTCTTTTCTAACTTTCATCGGAACCAAATGTTACTCCTAGTTGATTGAATCCTTAGGCAAAAAACAGCTACAACAATATACTGTGTAACTAGACGCAAAAAACTGGAAAAATCTGCTTACCGACAAAATATCCAAGGCTTTGAAGTAGTTCAACAAGCTGCTGTTTCTGGTCCGGACTCATTCTGCCAAAAACTAGGCCACGTACCAGAATTCGAGAAAGTAGTTCGGGGTAATATGATTTGACTACGGAGAAAGCATTTCCAGTGAGTGCCAACGAATAATGCTGCTGTTGAGAGACATCCACGTCAATAGTCACATCGTGGCCAGAAGAAAATAGAGTACTTTCAATTGTTTCTCTTGACACTGGACTTTGAGCACCGACTGTCATATCCTGTAACGTCGCATTCTGCAACGGTAATTATGCTGGTTTGTCATAATAATTTATCATAGTTACTAACTAAGTAAGAGCAAATAATTTCTACGTTCAACAAAACAAAATGTTGACCCAAAAAGCTCTCAAGTTAGCTAGAAGGTAAATCAAGAGGTCAACTTACAGATTTATTAGCCAAAGAAAAGGTCAAAGGAGGTCGTTCTTCTTCATCTTCAGAGTATCGAATGGAACTTGAGTCTGTGTCTGTGGTCACCATTATAACTTTTTCAGTTTTCTCAAGTAGACCACATTCTCTTGCAACACTTACGGCCGTCAACATATTGTCTCCTACAAAGCACACCATCTTTTATAGGTACATGAAAAATACATTATCTTTTCGTAGAAGCAGGATTTCCCCCTAATGTACAGGAAGTAGTAAAAACTGTAGATGACTGGGGGGATTCTATTGACACAGAAATAAATATTGTTCTGAATTGGAACGCAGCAATACATTAAGAGCAATAACAAAGTTTTTACGAGGAAAGCATTGTACCCTGATCAGTGAAAGTGACAAAAATAAGAAAGTTGGTAAGTTGGCAATGGGAAGTTACAACGAGAAAAATAAAACTTGAGTATCAAATGAAACTGAAATGAGGTTAAAGATTGCTATATAATCTGTGCATAATGTAGAAGAAAGAAAATACTCAGATTGTATCAATTCCTTTGTTGGTTATATTGCCCCAAATGAAAAAGTGAAAGGTCTGCTGAATAGATATTTGCCGATTTGCTTTAACATTGCCAAAATAATATACAAAATTCTTAGAATCAGGCACGGCTTGAGTGAAAGAGCAAAGCACATTTGAACTCCGTTATTTTAAAATAACGAAATGCTTTCACAAGAAAATTCTATACACCATAATGCATTTGGAGCTACACATTCACATTTTCAACCATAGCAAAATAAATCCGAGCCTTTTCTTATATAAACTCTCAACTTTGATAGTAACACAAAGCGCAATTACCTGTTACCATGATGGAACGGATATCCGCATTTTTCAGAACTTGGATAACTCCTTTCGTTTCAGGTTTCAAACGATTTTCCAAAACAATCAGACCTAGGAAAGTCAAATCTGTTTCCACTTCTTCTCGCAATACCCTTTGGACCTACAAATTGAATATGAAACCCGGTCTTTAGAAACAAACCCCCTTCAAAATCAATTTACCAATGTTCATCTGTATCAAAATATACCTTGGCATAGTTCATTGGCAGTTTCTTACAACCAATGGCAATTACGCGATATCCATGTTGTGTGTATCGATCCAAAACGGAGAGAAAATCGTTGGGAACTAAAAACATAATAATGTACATACAAATCTCATTATAGTTCTAACCATCCGACACTAAATAAACACAAACATGAAAGACAATCTCGCTATTTTCCCTCGAGCCCTACTTGAAATGCATTAGAAACATCTAATGGTTTAGATAGCAACAAACCAATATACACTTTTCACCCCGAATACAGAAATAGAAATTGTTCTCCAAATAGGTCATTCAACCTTATATCCGAACATATTGCGTTCAATTTTTCACAGGAGAAGTTTCCCACAGTTAGTTCTCCCAACAAATAATCACTCAACGCTTCAGAATATGCTAACAACATTACATTCTCAAAAGGATATAAAAGTGTCAACTTTTTTATGTTGCACCTGTCTCAAAATGTCACAAGATGAACTAAAGCTTTCATAATTCATTATTCATGCCTTCATTCAAAAACTTGACACATTAGACTAGACGGTTAACTATTGCGCAGTTGCATACACGAATAAAAAACTGGTATTAGAAAAATTGAGTCTAGTGTGGTTCAATGATTTCTCCGAAGATAAATGAAGATGCTTCAACATGACAGGTTCACTGACATACTAAATATACACAAGAATCGTAATTCATTATTGAACAAAATTGTTTGATTAATGTACGAAAGCCTCCCGCCGAGTAAGCCGATCCAATAGATTGGTTAAAAATGTTTTGGGATAAGGATCATTAGCTGATAACAAATGAGTGCGCAAAAGGAAAGGATGGAAAAAAATGTTTGTGTCCAAACCTGATTCCGGACGACTCAAAGACATGATTTTCTCGGGAGACCCTTTGCAGAATAATTCAAATTGATCTCCTCCCAAGGATCGAACAATAACGGCCATCCTTTGCATGGAAGATGAAAACGGGAATTGTCGAACGATGCCCACATCCGTCATCTGTTAAGATGAGCAAAAAAATCATTGAGGGAGGAAAAAAGTTTCTCACATGAGTTAACGACGCATAAAGGCAGCGATTCATTTTTTTTTGTGCTCAACAAACATGACGCAGCAAGCTATGCATGGCATTTGAAAAAATTCGTATTTACACAAGTATTCTCTTTGCTATTTTCATGCACATTTGTTCAAACGTGTCTGGAGAACAAAAACATGTCTCTCTTGAGAGTTTCATTAAATAATCTTCTCCATAGAGTTCAAAACATGTGCGCAATTTTCCTGAAGATGAAGCTATATTTTAATAGAATGCGCTCCAGAGTTCACTCATCTAAGCGAGCATAATGAGAACATTTAACATAACTGCAAAACTTTCTCCATTCAAGTTTTTGTAAAAGCAAGTTCATATCTTGGATCCGACTTCACTTAAATTTTAAACAATATTTGTTTGTGTGTACAACCTAATTTAAAAAGTATAATGCATACGACTTATCCAAATTTAAAGAAAAATGTCAATTAGTGCTCACCTCCAAGCTTGGCAAATTGTCATTAACTTCTTGAAACCGAGGACGGACAACTGTAGGTGACACTTTGTCATATTTTTCGGGGTCAGCTATATCAGGCTCTTCTAAATTCCAACCAGTCCATTCGAACATCTACAATATAATAAAAAATTTATGCTACAATGGAACTATTTTGGCAACTCCGAGCAAATCCTGAGACATTGGAATTACGAATTAAAGCAGCTCTTACTTTACATCTGAAGTATTTCCAAGTTCTACGACTGAACAAACAAACTACTGACTAAACATCTCATAACTCCCCTTCCTAATTTATCTAAGATGAATGAGCTTTGAGCTTACTTTGAGATCCAAAGGATCCCCGACCAGGGACTCGTCAATAAGTGTAAGAGAATGACAGGCTGCCATTCCCACTAGCAAAGGCCCGTAAGATAAATTGTCAGCTTCACGTACTGGAGCCTGAAACAAGGGCTGTTCAACTTGATCCCCGTCGTGAAATTTTGAACCAGCTACGGTAGGCACTGTTCCCCACATATCTAAGCCTTCTTCGGTCAATGTCCCGGTCTGTAATTGAAGGAAACTTTGATGAATGGTACAAGAGAGTGAAAACTACAGACTCATATGCAGTTGGTTAGTTAGTATGCCCAAAGAAAGCAGGAAATTAAGAACTACAGAGCACGAAACAGAAGCACACATTGTAAGAAACTTTTTGTTAAACTTTTCCTCAATTTACATGCATATAGCGTGAGAGTAAATTACTTTTATTATAACGTGCATATACAATTTTACGGGTTCTTAGAAGGCATTTCATTACTAACTGCTAAAAAAAAAATTATCAGTTCAACAACCTGGATTTAGAGTCAGACAGATTTATCACTGCCGGTTCAAAACTTTCACTCATATGGGTTTGCTTAGTATCTTTAATGCTTTTTGTTAGATTATTTGAAGCACACCTGTGCGTTCCAAACCCAAAATTGGGTCTCAATCTCACGAGAGCTAGTAACCAGACATGGTGGTTCTAATTCACCAATGCATGCAAGTGAAAGTAATAGAATGCCCCAATTCTCATAACAAAAATTTAGAGTTGCATGTCTGAAAGTGAAAGTAACTTCCCTTAGAACCAAATATGTAGGCTGTATTTGTAAATGTAAAAACCAACATTGTACAAAATATTTTGTACTTCTGTCACTGGCAATAAAAGAACAAACAGTGATTCGGCATAAGTGCATTGAATTGTAAACTTCTGTAATCAGATTTGTAGCGTTTTCACAGTACACTTGTGCAATTCTAACGGTTATGTTTCCTTCAAGATAGGACAAATTTTGCAAGATATAATACACGAGACCCAACATAAATTCTGTACCTTATCAAAGCAGACACAATCAAGGGAGCCGGACACATTGATAGCTCGGGGACTAATGCAATAAATCCCTTTCTTTTGCAATCTCCTTTGAGCATAGAGTCTACCAACAGTCATGGCGGCTGGCAATGCAGGTGGAACCACAATGGTAATCAAATCTAGTGAGTCCACAATAATATTTCGGATAGTTTCTCCATGCGTTAGCTGCAAAAAAGAGAAGAAATCCAATTAACTCTACAACGCATTCATTTCTTTGACATTTTCATGAAGTGATGCAATTTCACATAACGGCAATGCATTCTCAACTCTTAATTAAACTTACCTTGACAAAAATGCTATAGATGAATCCAATAATTGCGATCCCAGCCAATACAGTGACGAATTTGTAAGAGTCCTTTTCAAACTTGTAGTCTACAGGAGGCGGATACATAATGGAGCGAACCAAATTCCCTTTCGCTGTAAGAAAACCTAATAGAGAAACGATAATCATTTCACCCAGAGCGTTTCAAAAAGTCTACATTCTCAGAAATGGGAGAATTTCAATTCTAGTCTTTCCCTGTAATATTTTCCTCAACGATAATAGTAGCAATCTATTCAGGTCATCAATAATAGGAGTAATATCACTGTTAATGCAATATATAACACTGGAGGGCAATGGCCTACGAAAAGTTCTCGGTTGATCTGGACCACCAAAATGTAATTCGGATTGGTGGCAAACTAGGAAATGTAACAAAATGTGCCAGAATGAGATACGATGAGCATAGTGAATGGAGCCAATGCATGAGTGAATGACTTTCTTTGGACAAGGAAGGGTGTAAAAGTGAGATATGAGGTGGCAATAATAAACGGCTAGGACTAGTAGTGACCGCACTCCGTAAATTTTCTAGTTTCCCGTTTCATTAGATACTTGTCCCACTTAAAATAGATGAAGTAGTTCGTTAGATTGTTACAACGGATACATGAATTTCAATTAAAACAAAAGGAATAGTTTTTGGGTTCATTCTAGAGATGATACTCCCGGGAATTCCCGTTCCCGGGTTCCTGGGTACGGATTATTTTTTCCCTTGAGAAAATTCTTGGATATTTCGAGAAAAAAATACCAGTTTTTATAAAAAAAGAAGTAAAAACAATATAAACAGAACAAGGCAAACAACAACACACAGACACACCTGACTTATTTGCAAGGTTATGGTTATGACGACGAACAGCCTATTTGATGCCTTCAGCATTCATATTCAAATAATCTGCCTGCAAAAAATTTATCCCTGATTGTTCGGCATGTCTTTAAT
>Ga0210040_10004312_pt1 | contig 18665 bp, 20 predicted proteins | sample CryGeyCG12114_NA_FD_185462 | JGI IMG/M metagenome (GOLD analysis project Ga0210040, IMG submission 185462) | Groundwater microbial communities from aquifer - Crystal Geyser CG19_WC_8/21/14_NA (SPAdes) (version 2) | ecosystem: Environmental > Aquatic > Deep subsurface > Groundwater | place: USA...
TAAATAAGTATTCGCTTCCATATTCGTTTGTATAACATAAATGATTAATTAATCCAGAAGCACTTGCTGCAGCTATTTGCTTTTGCTTTGATAGATGTGAAAGCTTATCCTTTTCCATAAAAATATATTAAATTACATTTTTATGGAATTAAAAAAAAAATGCATCATTTAAATACTTATGTTTTTCAGGCGAACAAATAAAAAAAGCCATTTCACCGACGAAGAGCTAATCCGGCTGTACCAGAGCACGCAGGATGTAGTTTATGTTGGTGAATTATACCAGCGCTACACGCACTTGGTATACGGAGTGTGCCTGAAATATTTAAAAGATGAGGAAAACAGCAAAGATGCTGTTATGCAAGTATTTGAAAAAATTGTGCAGGCGCTTAAAACCCAGGAAGTAACTAAGTTTCAGTCCTGGTTACATGTTTTAGTCAGAAACTTTTGTTTAATGGAATTGCGCAGTCAAAAAACGCGTCTATCCCGGTCCTGGCAGCATGAAGTGCCGGAACTATTACAAACCACAGACTTCCTTATACCGGAAGAGACTTTAGGAACCGAACAAAAACTGGCGTATTTAGAACAAGGCCTGGAACAAATACCGGCCGAACAAAGGATTTGCCTGGAACTCTTTTATTTGCAAAAAAAATGTTACCAGGAAATAGCGTACGAAACAGGTTTTGAATTAAATAAAGTAAAAAGCTACATTCAGAACGGTAAACGTAATCTAAAAATCTACCTCGAAAAGCATCATGACCTATCCTAAATCCCTTATTCCAACCGAAGCGAAACCCCACCTTTCCGTTGATGAGCTATATCAATATCTGGAAGGCAAACTCCCTTTAGCAGCTTCCCACGAGGTGGAACAGCATTTGTTGGACTGTGATTTGTGTACCGATGCCTTAGATGGTTTGGCCCAAGTACCCCAGGCGGAGGCAGAACACGCCGTTTTTGATATAAACCGGCACTTGAAAAAGAGAACTAGCCGTCCGAAAAAGAACTCTGTTTTACAAGATGTTAAAAACTGGGGGTTGATTGCGGCTATCTTATTTTTACTTATATTTTCGTCTTTAGTAGTGTGGTACCAGGTAAATCAAACCAAAACCAGCCCCCAGAGACCTGCTGCTCCGGCCAAAACGGTTGCACCGCTTACGTCACCCCGTATCAATTAAAGCCTAAATCAATTTTGGTCCGTGCTCCAGATACCTTTCCTAATAAATAGATAATTATACTTAATGGTGCTATTCAAATGTTAGTTATTTTATAAACATATCCTCTTAAGTTATTGTTTACTATATAAAATCAGTGATATTTACACTAATAAAATATTGTGAAATTATAATAACTTAAAATCCGATAATTATAGGTATCTTAAAGGTATCAATCGCCTGTACTTACCTTTTGATGCTACAGTCAAGAAAGTAAACACGTACTTTCTTCTTATAAAATCCGTTAATAGCTAAATTAACATGCTTTACAGCTCTTCTTTAGCTCATAAAAAACGTTGTAAGAATCAGCGTTATATTCGCCCAATATTTTTAATTACACGTACATTAATTTTTATTGCAAGTAAATAACAGGCATCACTTTTGTATATATCCGGTAGTAAATAAACGTTAGAAACATTATGTTTTCATTAAAATCCAAATTATTTATATATATATCAATCTTGCTGGTGGTAGTTGTGCTGGCTTCTAACAAATTTAATAGCAAGCCCAAAGCCACAACTACTATCGATAAAAATACGCTTCTTTTAAAAGTGGTTATGCAAGGTTTAAATACGGCCCATTTCCGGCCGGAAAAACTGGACGACAACTTTTCGAAGAAGGTATTTGATCTTTATTTAAAAAGATTAGATGTTAATAAGAAATTTTTAACTCAAGGCGATTTAGATCAATTAAAAAAATACCAAAGCGATATTGATGATGAAGTAAAAAGAGGGACGCACGAGTTTTTTGAGCAGGCCACTACTATTTACAAAAATCACTTAAAAGAAACCGAAGCTTTTTATAAAGAAACTTTAGCCAAACCTTTCAACTTTGAGCAAGAAGAAAGCATTGAAACCGATCCGGAAAAGATGAAGCGTCCGGCGGACAAAGCAGAGTTGAAAGAAGCGTGGCGGAAATACCTGAAATATCAAACATTAGGTCAGCTCTCCGAAATGATGGATATTCAGGAAAAAGCCAAAGAACGGGGAGACACGAAAGTAGCTGTAAAAACTTTTGCGCAAATGGAAACAGAAGCCCGGGAAAAAGTTACTAAGACCTACGCCGATATGTACCGCCGTTTGTCCCAAGCTACGAATGAAGAGCAATTTTCGCTGTATATGAATGCCATTGCAAACACCTACGATCCGCACACCGAATACATGTCGCCGGATGACAAAGCTTCTTTTGACCAGGAAATGACGGGTCGTTTAGAAGGAATTGGCGCTTCGCTGCAGGAAAAAGAAGCCCAGATAAAAGTAATGGAAATTGTACCCGGCAGTGCTTCTTACCGGCAAGGCGAATTAAAAGCAGGGGACGTAATTTTAAAAGTAGCCCAAGGTGCCGAGGAACCGGTAAGCATTGAAGGCATGCGGCTGGATAATGCCATAAAGTTAATTAAAGGTAAAAAAGGTACCGAGGTTCGATTATCCGTTAAAAAGCCGGATGGTACTATTAAAATTATTCCTATTATCCGGGATATTGTTGTTCTGGAAGAAACCTATGCGCAGTCGGTTGTACTGCAAGGCGACAAAAAATTAGGTTATATTCATTTACCTAAATTTTATGCTGATTTCCAACGCCGTGGTGGCCGGAACAGTGGCGAAGATGTTAAAAAAGAAGTGGAAAAACTGAAACGGGAGAATGTTTCCGGTATTATTTTGGACCTACGTACCAACGGTGGGGGTTCTTTATCCGATGCAATAGAAATGTCGGGTTTGTTTATTCCCCAGGGCCCGGTAGTGCAGGTAGAAACCAGTGGTTCAGCACCGCAAGTTTTACAAGATAAAGATCCTACGGTTCAATTTGATGGTCCGCTGGTAGTAATGGTTAACTCCTTTAGTGCTTCGGCTTCCGAGATTTTAGCCGCTGCCATGCAAGATTACAAACGGGCCATTATTCTGGGTAGCCCCACTTACGGAAAAGGTACCGTACAACAAGTTATTGATTTGGATAATGCGGTACAAGGCGGTGATTTTGCTACTTTAAAGCCTTTTGGCTCCCTTAAACTTACCACTCAGAAGTTTTACCGCATTAACGGTGGTGCCACCCAATTAAAAGGAGTAACGCCCGATATCCAATTACCGGATATTTACAGTGTGCTGGATCAGGGTGAGAAAGATCAGGATTATCCGTTGCCTTGGGATGAAATTAAACCAACTAAATACGTGCCTTGGAACCACAAACTGGATATTGCGGCTCTTAATGCCAAAAGCAAAGAACGTGTTAGTAAAAATTCTAATTTCAGCCAAATAACGCAACAGGCAGCCCGTATGAAAAAGCGGATTGCTCAGAGTCAGCAATCTTTAAAACTAGCTGTTTACCGGGCCGACATGAAAAAAGCCCGAGAAGAAAGCAGTAAATTAGAAGCCTTGGAGAAAGGAGCCATTAACAATCCTGCTGCCGCCGGACAAAATTCTGGCGCTGGTAGCATGCAAGTTACACCAATAAAAGCGGATGTAACCGCTGCCCAATCCGATACAATCAAGGTTAACAGATATTCTAAATTTGCAACTAATGTAAAGAAAGATGTTTATATCCAAGAAGCTGCCGCAATTCTGAAAGATCAATTATAAGTTAAATAGGTTATTATAATATGAAAGCCTTCTGCTTTATAGCAGAAGGCTTTTTTTATGCTCAGTAATTAAATTTTAAGTTTATCGATAGAAAAATTATTCCTGATCGTTTACACTACCATTCCGATTCACTTATTCCTTTCTGTCCTCATGAAAAGATCTATTGGACTAAAAAGCTATCGAGGGTAATTTTAAGAAAAGCTTAAGCTGTCTACTTTACATTATACTTCTAAATTACTTAAGTTCATATAAGATAACAATTTGGGCCTTTCACAATAAGGTAAGATAAGTAGCCTATTAATAAGGAATAATTGAGAGCCCATCCGGCTAATTATTAAGGCACCTACCTTGCTTTTAGCTTTTTTAATTAGCTAGCATATTATAGTCAGCTTTCTAATATAATCATATAAAAATACCTTCGCACCTTATTTCTAAGGATCAAATTAAAGCAAAAATAGCCAGCTTATTTATCTTTCAAACTCATGAAAAACAACTTATAACTATCTGTAAATCAGCAATATTAATTTAGGCAAACTCGTGTATTTCACTACTAAATTGCAACTAATAGCTCCCCCTAAATTGTTTATTTAGTATGAAAAAGGTAACTGACGAAAATGTAATTCCGCTCTTTGCGGAGGAGCCGAAAAAGCAGGATGAGGCTTGGCGTAAGTCAATCCCGGCTCAGGTATTTTTAAATTATTTCTTTGCCATAAACTATCATATTCAGCACACCGACGACAACAGCTTACAGAATCTTACTTTTTTCCGGGAGCATCAGGCGGAACTGGATAATAAAGATTTAGAAGCTATAGGTAAAATATTACTGACCGGTTGGAGTACCGAATACGCGCTACGTGCTACGGCTGAATTAGGCAGCGAAGATTATTTGCGCCATGCCTTGCACTGGACTTTCCCGCAGGCGTACTACACCATCTTTGCAGGCTTGCAGGCATTTTTATATACGCTAAATATCAAAACGAATAATGCTGAATTGGTACAACGGGAAGTAGGACGTTTAGTAGTACGGAATGCTTATCCAAGGGAAATTGGTTACTATGCGGCAGGAGCCTATAACGATTTTTCTATCCATCGGTTACCGTTGGCGGGTCATAAAGCCAGTTTGCAAATACCGGAAAAAGAAATTGATGCCCAGGCCCAGATTGGCCAGTTCTTACGCACCACCCGTAAGTTAAAAGCCTTTACCATCCGGAACCAGGTACAGCGTAACAGCCAAACGGCATTGCGCAGTGCAAAAACCGGCAAGGTTTTGGATAAGTGGAATACACAGCACTGGGGTCAAATTACCTGGCGCCTGGGTTATACCACGCTTTTCGATTTGCTTAGCCGCTTGCGGATTTCGGCTAGTAACAAAGAGATCGACCGGTTTGTAGAGGCCGATATCGACTTTAAGTTATTCCACGAGTCGCTGCTGGAAATTGTCAGCTACCTGAATGGGATTCACGAAAGTTATGTAGCGCAGGCTATAGGTTTAGAGAAGTATCAGGAGATAGTAGCGGCCTTGCCTGCACATTTACAAAACACTTTTGTAACGGACCGTTTACGTAGTAAAATTGAGCCGCTATTTGGCTCCGGCAGTAGGCTGCAGTTAGGTAATGCCGCTTAACTAAGTATCTTCTACTACTATATATATCGGAAGCATTGTCTCTTTTAGAGGCAATGCTTTTTTACTTTATGTGGGTATTGCTACTTTATAAAACCGATAAAATCCAGCCGATGGGAGTTTCTCCAATAAATGACTTTACCAATTTGCCTTCGTTCGAGTACACATAAACCGAAGGTAACTGCACGGAACCAATGGTGCGCATGATATCCGAAATAGACGTTTGGTAAAAATTAATAGCCGGATTCCCGGCTAATTTATACGTTTGGGCAAAGGCTGCTATTTGGGGCAAAGCCGCGTCCGATATAAAATACAATTGGTAATCTTTAAATGCACCTAAGTTCTGTTGTATTTGCTCAGCTTCGCGCTGGCAATGATCACAGTCCGGTTGAAAGAATATTAAAATCAATTTGCCGGATAGGGCTTTTGCATTTAGTTGAGAGCCATCTGTTCCGGTTAAGGCCAGGTCAGGCCGATCGTTATACACTATTCCGGCGGCGGGTGGTATGGGTTGGCTTACTGCATCCTGGCGCGTAAATTTATCTTTAAAAATATAAACCGTAAGGCCTGCTAAAGTAACGATCAGAATAAATATTATGGATCTATTATTCATGGGTATAATTTATTATGATTTTTAGCCAGAACTCACGTCGAAATTATTTGCGGTACTGAATTCGGATTATTATCTGTTGCACTGGTTTTCCTTTTTTAATCAATGTACTACACTATTGCAATACCATTTATTTACGTTATATCGTTACAAAAGCAAAGTATACCAGCTAATAAAATCAGGAAGGTCAAATATCCGTTCGTTCTTTCATACATAAAATTAACATCAATAGCTAACTTCTATCTTTTTCAGAGTATCTATTTAGAAGCAACTGACCTCTCCTCTCTATATTTTATTAACAGATTAAATAATTTTAAACTTTCGCAAATCTAGTAAAAAGCACCTCTTTAAAGGCATAGAGCGTAAATCAAAGATGTGAACGATTAAATTGCGAAAGTCGTGTAAATTGTAGTTAAGGGCTAATTTCTTATTGATAACATCTAAATTATTTGTGGTAAATGTATAAGTTTACTTTATGAAAAACCTTTTTACCAAAACCCTGCTTATAAATTTTACCTTAGCATTAATTTGGGGCTGTAGCCAACACACATCGTCTTCCAAAAATACGCCGCAACTACAAGTATCAGATAATAGTCCTGTCAAAGTATCCCTCCACAAAACAGATAATCAATATCATTTGTACCGGGCAGGAAAACCCTACTTTATAAAAGGAGCCGGAGGTGGACGTTATTTAGATCGCTTGGCTGCTTATGGCGGAAACTCGGTAAGAACCTGGAGTACCCGGAATGGTGATCAACTATTAAATGAAGCCCAAAAACTGGGGCTTACCGTAACCATGGGTTTGGATGTAGCCCGCGAACGGCATGGCTTTGATTATAATGATCCGGCAGCGGTAGCCCAGCAAGTAGCCAAATTGCGCACCGAAGTAATGCTGTATAAAGATTATCCGGCCTTATTGGTTTGGGGTATTGGCAACGAATTAAATTTAAACTATACCAATCCTAAAGTTTGGGATGCGGTGAATGATGTTGCTAAAATGATACATGAGGTAGATCCCAATCATCCGGTTACCACTATGTTGGCCGGTATAAATAAAAAAGAAGTAGATTACATTAAAGCCAGATGTCCGGATTTAGATTTTTTATCGGTACAAACGTACGGCGGGTTAGCTACCTTACCAAAACAAATACGGGAATCAGGCTGGTCCGGCGCTTACCTGGTTACCGAATGGGGACCAACCGGCCATTGGGAGGGCCCGCAAACTGCCTGGAAAGCGTCTATAGAAGAAACCAGCAGCGCTAAAGCCAAGGTGTATAAAAGCCGTTACGAAGCTTCTATTTTGCAGGACAAAGAAAAATGCTTGGGCTCTTACGTATTTTTGTGGGGGCAAAAACAAGAAAGAACGCCTACCTGGTACGGACTTTTTTCGGAAAACGGCGAAGAGTCGGAGGTGATGGATGTCATGCAATATCTCTGGACGGGCAGTTGGCCCCAAAACCGGGCTCCGCATTTAACGACTTTGAGTTTAAATAATAAAACGGCCGTGAACAATATTTACCTGCAGCCAAATACCACTTACCCGGTTAAAGTTATTGTTTCCGATCCCGACGGAGATAAACTAACGTATCGGTGGGAAGTTTTACTCGAAAGTACCGACCTGAAAGAAGGAGGCGACGCTGAAAGCCGTCCGGCTCCTGTTCCGGGGTTAATATCCGGCAATGCTGCCCCCGAAGTTACTTTAAAAGTGCCGGCCAAAGAAGGTGCTTACCGGTTGTTTATTTATGCCTACGACGGCCATAATAATGTTGCTACCGCCAACACTCCTTTTTTTGTACGGAGATAAGAAATCTACTTCGTCCGGAAATCAAAAAAAGACTACAAATGTCCGGAAACACCTATAGCCTCATTTGCTCTCTCGGGGTATCTTATACTTAATTATTACTGACTACTAAACTTGTCTATTTTCAATCCTTTTGCACCTGCTGTAATAAGGGCTTCTGAAATTACATCCTGCATGCGTTTCAGAATAACCTCATGCCCTCTAAATAAACTTAAAATATATTCGGGTACATCTTCGCCCTTGGCAGCGGCCTGCATGCTTCCGGCTTGCTCAATCATGTAGCAAACCGCCTTAATTTTGGCGCCCCGCACATGAATAGTGGGCTTGTTAAACCGTATTAATCCGTTGTACAAATGCGTTTGCACCAATTCTGCTTCTGGTATTTGGGCATTAGCTAACTTCATTATTTGTATATAACTCTTTTCGTGCAGGAACTCTTTTAACAAGGGCTCCAGAAGCTTGCGTATCGGAGGTTCGCTTATGTGATGCGCATAGGTTATAATATCAAAAAGCCATTTCAGGGTGCCGTCGGTTTCTTCAAAAATCAACGTTACTTCGCATTTCATAAGCGTTTATAGAGGATTAAGCTCTTAAACGATATTAGATCAATTAAGATATAACCGGCAGAAACTTCTTAACTAATATAAGTCTTATTTTCCGGATTAGCTAATCGGAATAATGATGGTGTTGGTCGGTAGTTATTAAAATATAAAACAATTCTTCAAATTGGCTGTTAGAGAAGCATTTCTACCTTGAAATTTAAGATAAATTGTAGTTAACAATTTACGCTGCCAATACTACCTATTACAGATTTAACGCTTAAAAGTTAGAACAGAAGCGAAATATTTATGACCTTTGCCATTTCTATCTATTTATAAACTGAACACGCATGCATTTAAGCGAACAGGAATTACGGCGTCGCCACGAACGGGAACAACTGCTACAAAGAGGCATTAACCCTTATCCTTCAGAACTTTTCCCGGTTTCGGCTTTTGCCCAAGAAATAAAAGAGAACTTTACCCAGGAAGCGAATAATTACCAGGATGTTTGCCTGGCTGGCCGGTTAATGAGCCGCCGCATTATGGGTAAAGCTTCTTTTGCCGAAATCATGGACAGCTCGGGTCGAATTCAAATATATGTTTCTCGCGATGATATTGCTCCCACCGAAGATAAATCGTTGTACAACGATGTATTTAAAAAAATGCTGGATATTGGTGACTTTATCGGCATTCGGGGTTATGTATTTATTACCCAAGTGGGCGAGATTTCGGTACACGTTACGGAATTAAAGCTGTTAAGCAAATCGCTGAAACCCTTACCCGTTGTAAAAGAAGCAGTAGACGAGCAGGGAAATAAAACCACCTACGATGCCTTTACCGATCCGGAATTACGTTACCGCCAGCGCTATGTAGATCTAGTAGTTAACCCGCAGGTGCGCGAAACTTTTATAAAGCGTACGCAATTAACCAATTCTATGCGCCAGTACCTCAATGCCAGAGGCTACCTGGAAGTAGAAACGCCCATTCTGCAGCCCCTGTACGGAGGAGCCGCTGCCCGGCCTTTTAAAACGCACCACAATACGCTTGATATGACTTTATACCTGCGCATTGCGAACGAGTTGTATTTGAAACGGTTAATTGTAGGTGGTTTCGACGGCGTGTACGAGTTTTCGAAAGATTTCCGGAACGAAGGAATGAGCCGTTTCCATAACCCGGAGTTTACGCAGATAGAGTTGTACGTGGCCTACAAAGATTACTACTGGATGATGGACTTGGTAGAAGAAATGGTAGAGAAAGTAGCCCTGGATTTACACGGCACCACCGAAGTACAAAATGGCGAAAACAAAATTAACTTTGCCCGACCCTGGAAGCGCTATACCATGTTCGAAGCCATTGAACATTTTACTAAAATAGATATTTCCCAGATGGAAGAACCAGAATTACGGGCCACCGCCGAACAGTTAGGTATTCGTTTGGATCTAAAAATTGGTAAGGGAAAAATTATTGATGAAATATTCGGAGAAATGTGCGAACCGCATTTGATTCAACCTACCTTCATTACCGATTATCCTGTAGAAATGTCACCATTGGCTAAGCGCCACCGCAGCAAAGAAGGCTTAGTAGAACGGTTTGAAGCTATTTGTAACGGAAAAGAAATTTGTAACGCCTTCTCAGAACTAAATGATCCTATAGATCAGCGCACCCGCTTTGAAGAACAATTAGAACTGGGTAAACGAGGTGATACTGAAGCAATGGTGCTGGATGAAGACTTCCTGCGAGCCTTGGAATACGGCATGCCACCTACCGCCGGCTTGGGCATCGGCATCGATCGGTTAAGCATGATCATGACCAACTCCAACTCCATTCAGGACGTTTTATTCTTTCCGCAAATGAAACCGGAGAAAACAGAATAGTTAGCTATTCAATAAAAATAAAAAAGCCTTTTCTAAAAAGAAAAGGCTTTTTTATTAAACTATCTATTTACAGGTTATGCATCTTCTCCTACTTCCGGACCAGCGCCAGTTGGGTTGGTACCTCCAGCTGCTCTGCCTTTTGGTGCGCTGCCTGCGCTTGCATCAGTACCTGTCCGGCCAGCGGCACTTCCTGCAGCATTCACGTTCAGATCAGGATCCATTCCGGTTACACTAGAACTTCCAGCACCACCAATCGTTGATCCTCCTGCGGCACTACCTCCTCCAGCACCTGCTGTGCCAGCATCAGTACCATTGGCTGGTTTAGATAAACCTAATAAAGAACCAGCGTTCCCTAGTAAAGCACTTGGATCAATGGCGTTTAATTTACTTAAATTTTCCTGAACTGCTTTTTCTAAGTCTTTGCTTAATTTACCGGCATATTTTTTCAGATTGTCTCTAGATACAGTACCGCTGTCTGGTGCCATTAATAAGCCCGCTACTATACCGGCACTCGCTCCGGCTAATAATGCTAAAATAATTTTGCCGCTATTGTCTTTCATAGTTTTAAGATAAGGAATGTTAAATTTATTTTCTTCTTTAATTATTGAGTAACAAAAGTTACTCAATAAAAAATTGCTTTAATTCTGTATTAACGAAAACTCACTAATTTAGTTTTCCGGAACCTATCTCCGAGCTGATTCTATTGTCTTCAGCCTATATAATATGAATCTTTAAAACTTGTTTCAGACTGCAAGTATAAGCTAATTTTTATATCAAAACCCATCTGTTAAAAATATTATGTATATATTATATTGTATTTTTTACTTACTACACCCACATGCTGGTGCTATATCAATTTAAGTTATAACCCGTATAAAATATTGGTACCCATGTGTATGTAATAATTATAGTTAACCTAACTCTATAGCTTAAGTAGATGTTGAAAAAAATATTAGTTTTATATACAGGTTGTACAGCTGTTTTTTTGATTTCTTGTAACATGCCCGCCAATTCTTGCATCGATCCTGCCAAAATTAAAAAAGACGCTAATTGTACCATGCAATACGAGCCCGTGTGTGGTTGCGACAAACAAACGTACGCCAACGCATGTTTAGCCGACAACGCTGGCGTAACTTCTTATACAAACGGCACTTGTAATTAAACAACTTTAGCTCCGTTAGATCTATTATGAAAAATAAACCTTTTATTAAACAAGATAAACCATTCCGGGTACCAACCACCGACGGCAAATTAATTGAAGAACATTTTGGATTGGCTTCTACCCGCTCGCCGGAATACAGTGTTGCCCACATGATAGCCCCACCCAATTGGTCGGAACCTCACCAAAAGCCCCAATTCGACGAAATTACCATTGTTATTCGTGGCCAAAAAATGATTGAGGTAAATGGTGAAGAAACGGTAGTAAACGCTGGTGAAACTTTTTTAGTAAGAAGCGGCGCTCGCGTTAAATATTCCAACCCTTTTGCCGAAGAAACGGAATACTGGTCGGTATGTGTTCCGGCTTTCGATATAAGTACTGTAAACCGGGAAGATGAATAACTTAACTAAGATCACTATAATCAAACCAAATTAAGTGGTAGACGCCACTGATTAATTACAAAAAATTGAACCGTATGATTTATTGGCTGCCTGCCACTGGTTGGGTAAATTTGAATACCCCGATCCCAACAGTAGATACGGGATATAAACTGGAGTGATAGCTTTAACCGACTAAATAGATGCAGATATTAAACAGTCTTAATCAAAAAATCCCCGAAGTAATTTCGAGGATTTTCTATAAAGCAATTATATTAAAAATAAAAATTAATCTTAACTCATTAAAAGTAAAACAGCTTACGCATTATTGCTCATGGCTTCCACTACAGCTTGCGAAACGCCAGTGGTGGAGAAACCGCCATCGTGCATCAGGTTTTGCATGGTTACGTATTTAGTAAGATCTGAAAATAAAGTTACCGTGTAATCGGCGCAGGCTTCGGCCGACGCATTTCCTAACGGCGACATTTTTTCAGCGTATTCAATAAACATATCGAAACCTTTAACGCCGGAACCAGCCGTAGTACGCGTAGGCGATTGGGAAATAGTATTTACCCGCACATGCTTCCGCACCCCATAATGATACCCAAAATTACGGGCAATACTTTCCAGCATGGCTTTGCCGTCGGCCATATCGTTATAATCCGGGAATACCCGCTGCGCCGCAATATACGTTAAAGCCACCACCGAACCCCACTCATTAATGGCATCGTGCTTCATAGCGGCTTGTAACACCCGGTGTAAGCTTATAGCCGAAATATCCAGACCTTTATGGGTAAATTCGTAGTTATTTTCGGTATAGTGAATACCTTTACGCACGTTGACACTCATGCCAATCGAATGGAGAATAAAATCAACGCCGTTGCCAAAATGTTCTTTTGTTTTTTCGAAAAGATTATCGACATCGGCCTGACTCGTAACATCGGCCGGAATAACCGGCGCATTGCATATTTCGGCCAGCTTTTTTATTTCGCCCATCCGCATAGCAATTGGAGCATTGGTTAAAACAATTTCTGCTCCTTCTTCTACGCAACGCAGCGCTGTTTTCCAAGCAATTGATTTTTCGTCTAAAGCACCAAAAATAATTCCTTTTTTTCCTTTTAGTAAATTATAAGCCATGAGTCCGTGTATCGTTATTATTTGTAAGTTAATCGTTGTTCGATCTTAATCTTTCAGACCACAATATTATTAAATAAGACTAAAGCTTTAGATTTATTTGCTGATTAATTTTAAATATTTTAAAGAGGTTAAACTAACTTATCCGCTATCCTAAGACTTTTATAGTAAAATGAATTGATCTACCAGTTTAAGGCACAGCTTCATTCAACTACTTATTCTCTTCCGAATAACGATTAACGAACAATATCATCCGAAATTAAAGAGCTAAAAGCTCACGGGCACTCTGAAACGCGGTAGCACTGGGGTTAGCACCGGCTATCATTTGGGCTATTTCTTTTACCCGTTCTTCTTCTGATAATTTCCGGATTCGGCTAATGGTCCGGTCGGCCCGGTCTTCTTTATACACAAAGTAATGCGCATCGCCTTGCGCGGCCATTTGGGGCAAATGCGAAATAGCAATCAATTGGTGTTTCTTGGCCATTAACTGCATCATCCGGCCAACTTTTACCGCTACTTCCCCCGAAATACCGGTATCAATTTCGTCGAAGATAATAGTGGGCAAAGCGGTTTTATCAGCCAAAAGGTATTTAACGCACAACATCAACCGAGAAAATTCGCCTCCCGATGCTGCTTTACTCAACGACTGGGGTGCCGCGCCTTTGTTCGCACTGAATAAAATAGAAGCCGTATCGATACCCGTGGCAGTTGGTTTTCCGGTTTGGTGTTGTATAACAATCCGGGCATTCGGCATTCCTAAATCAGCCAATAAATGGTGCAACTCCTCTTCGAAATGCGGGAATACCGCTTTCCGGCTTGCCGATAATTCCGCCGCCAGCGTTTCTACCTTGCCGTAAGCCCCATCCATTTCCTTTTTAGTCGCCACCAGCGCATCGTCCAGGTTCTGCACACTGCTTACTTTTTCCTCCAAATCAGCCTGAATAGCTAGCAGTTCCTCGTTGTTTAGGGTTTGGTGTTTGCGTTGCAAGGTATACAGTACATTTAAACGGTCTTGCACCTGCACCGTTTTTTCCGGATCTGCTTCGGTATACCGCTCGGCATTTTCTAATTCTCCGGCAATATCGTTTAGTTCAATGGCACAGCTATCCAACCGTTCTTTCAAGGCTCTAAACTGCTCGCCGTATTCCGTTAGTTGCCCCACCAAATGCGTCGCATCTTTTAAGCCGCCCAATACGTTGTACTCAGATTCGGAAATATATTGCAGAGCATTGCTGAGCTTTAATTTTATTTCCTCGGCGTGCTCCAACTGCTTTAACTGTTCTTCGAGTTCTTCCTGTTCGTCAGGAGTTAGTTTAGCTTCTACCAATTCGTTTAATAAAAAGCTGTTATAATCTAACTCTTTCTGAAATTGGGATAGCTGGGTTTCTATCTTTTTATGATCGCTTTCGAGTTTCCGGAAATACTTATAAGCTTCGCCGTACTGCTCTTTTAACGTATTGTTTTGGGCGTAAAGATCAATAATGTTTAATTGAAAAACCGGATCACCCAATTGCAAGGTGTCGTGCTGCGAATGGATATCCATCAGCCTGGCCCCTAATAAACGTAAGGTTTCCAGGGTTACGGGTGTATCGTTTACAAAAGCCCGCGACTTGCCCGCCGGGGTTATTTCGCGCCGAAAAATACAAGTAGTATCAAAGTCAATATCTTGTTCGGAGAACAAAGTATCGAGATGGTACTCCGATATATTAAAAGTACCTTCAATCACACATTTCTCCTCGTTGTTAAAAAGTATTTTGGTATCGGCCCGATTGCCCAACAACAAGCCAATGGCACCCAGCATAATAGATTTACCCGCGCCGGTTTCGCCGGTTATTATATTCAGCAACGGCGAAGGCTGCAGTTGCAGTTGCTCTATTAAGGCGTAGTTTTTTATTCTTAAATCAACAAGCATGAATTAATATTCGGTTTCTTTATCGTAAACCAGTTCTTCAATCGCCAATAGCGATAACTGATGTTTGCCTTTTCGGGGGTCGATTAAGGTTAGATAGCTTTCGGTAATTTCCTGAATGGTTCCGTTGATGACAACATGGTCGGCCAGGATAACGTGCCCTTGCCGGTTCAGGATTTCAACTCTTTTCGCCAGAATATCCTTGCGGAGAATTCGAAATTGCCTTTTACCCATTTCTTTAATTAATTTATTTCTACCTAGAAGAAAAATCCGCGAATAAGTATTTACGAACAAATCTCTAACCTAACTTGCTTTAACCTCGAAAAGAATATAAAGTTAAGCATAGTTTAGGCTTAAAAGAAATCAGCACCAAACTTTACGAATAAAAGGCTTTAACGGAAATTAACGTTGCAGAATACTTTGGTATTTACCAATGTTAGTCGGATCAATCCCGGATAAAATAGTGACTACTTCTTGCTTTTCGGCGGGTTGAGAGCCCCGGAATACCGAAACAATTTCATCTGATTTAGTATCAAAAAATGACCGGAGTACTGCCGAGCCGGGTCTGATTTGGGCTACCTCCTGAATATTCTTGATCGCTTGCAAGATGTTTTTCCGGGCTTCGTCGGGCTTCTGAATAAATATATCCATGCCCTGGCGGTAATATAAGTACATAGCGGCCCGGAAACCTTCCATTTGCGGGTCCTGTAAATTATTGAGGAGATAATACCGGTTGCGCTGCTCTCCGGATGATAACCAACTCGGGTCGCCGAGGCCTTGCGAGGCAACATTGGTTTGCACCTGCAGCGCCCGGTCGTACAGCGGATTTCCCCCCAACCTGCTAAAACTATCCCGGTCGATGCCAATAATCAGGTACGCATAAAAAGATAATAAGGAAGCTAAACGGGAAGTATACGAATTTTCGGAAAATTGCAAAGGCTGAGCTTCCGTGTAATCAAACCCCCAATTCTGGTCGGCTACCGATAGCAGCAACGTTTCGTAACCCGTGCCGTAAACGGGCCGCGAAGAAACAATCTGGGCAATTGCTATATAATTACCTACCTGGGGCGCTTCGCGAATGGTAATAACTAAGCGGCAATTAATCCGTTCTTCCTGCCGGTAAACATCACTTGTCCAGCGACGGTTATTCATAAAGTTACTCACGGCATTCCGCAGCTCCACGAATACCCGCCGATCCGAAATCTGAACCATGTCGCTGTTCACGACTACTTCGCATTGCAGTTCCTGGGCTTCGCTTCTCGCCGCTGTTATAAGAAGCAGGGCCGTAATTACTAAATATTTAAACATGTATTTTTTCAGAAATAAACGCGACAATATCCCGGGCTACTTCGGTTTTAGATTTTAAGGTAAAAGGAGTAACGGCTTCTTTCTCGATAACGGTAATTTTATTCGTGTCGTGGCTAAAACCGGCCCCAGCATCTTGCAGCGAATTAAGAACGATCATATCCAGGTTTTTAGTCTGTAATTTCGTGCGCGCATTCGCTATTTCGTTATCCGTTTCTAAGGCAAAACCGACGGTAAACTGATTGGGCTTTTTTACCAGGCCGATAGCTTTCGCAATATCGATGTTTTTTTCTAATTCCAGGGTAATCGTATTTGCTTGTTTTTTCATTTTAACCGCCGATACTACTTTGGGTTTGTAATCGGCTACGGCCGCGGCAAATACCAGAATATCGGCTTCGATTGCAAATTGCTTTACCTGGGCATACATGTCATCGGCGGTAGTTACCCGGAAAACCTGAACGGCCAGATGCTGTATGAATAGCTGCGTAGGACCACTAATTAACAAAACCCGGGCGCCTTGCCGGGCAAATTCTTCCGCTAAAGCAAAACCCATTTTACCCGTGGAGTGATTACTGATAAACCGTACCGGATCAAGGGGTTCCTGGGTAGGCCCGGCCGTAATTAAAACGGTTTTGTTCTTAAACAAGGCTATAAAAGTTTTGGCCGCTAAAATGCTGCTGCAATACCTGGATTATTTCTTCGGGTTCGGCCATGCGCCCCTGCCCTACCAAACCGCTCGCCAGTTCGCCATACTTGGCTTCGAGTAAAATATTACCATAACCGGCTAATTTACTTCGGTTGGCCATAACCGCCGGATGCACATACATATCCAAATCCATAGCCGGAGCCAGGAAAACCGGACAACGTGCAGATAAATAAACTGCGGATAGTAAATTATCGCAAAAGCCATTGGCCAGCTTGGCCAAGGTATTTGCACTGGCGGGTGCAATCACAAACGCATCTGCCCATAAACCCAGCGCCACGTGGTTGTGCCATTCTCCGGTTTCTTCACTTTTGGTAAAACTACTTAATACCGGCCGTTTAGAAAGGGTAGCTAAAGTTAAAGGGGTTATAAAGGAAGAAGCAGAGACCGTCAGGATTACCTGCACCTCTGCTTCTTCTTTTACAAGTAAGCGCACGAGCAAGGCCGCTTTATAAGCCGCAATGCTGCCGCAAACCCCCAAAATAATTTTTTTATGCCGCAGCATGTATATTATTGGGCTTCCTCTTCTTCCGGCCGGCGAAACATTACTTTGCCTTCCAGGAATTCTTCTACCGCCAAGTTGGTAGGTTTTGGCATACGCTCGTAGTATTTAGAAATCTCAATTTGTTCCCGGTTTTCGAAAACTTCTTCCAGGTTATCTACCGTTGTAGCAAATTCGGCCAGTTTAGAATTTAACTCTTCTTTTATTTTAACGGAAATCTGATTGGCACGCTTCGAGATAATAGAAACTGCTTCGTAAACGTTGCCGGTTTCTTTTGCAAAGTCAGCTACGTTGCGGGTAACAATAGATGCAGGTACAGTTGCCATATAAGTTATTTTAGTTTTTACTTTTTTATTTATCAGGTAAACTACCTGAATGTGTATATTTTATTTTTTAAAGCGAGCTATTCGGCAGTTTGAGCCACCGGGGCACTTTTTAATCTTTCCAGCTGCCGGGTGCTTCTTTCGTAAATCGATTGGGCATTACGCTGAAAACGACTGTTAGGATACTTATCGATGAAAGCCTGATAGAAACCAACCGCATCAAAATACCGCTCCCGTTGTTTTTCCGCAACACTTTGCTCCGCCAGATCAAACTGCGACACCAAACGTAAATAAGCTCCTTCTTCGTTAAAAGCCGAGGATGGGTATTCCCGTTCGAAGGTAGTAAAAGCCGTTACGGCCGCTTGATAATACCGCATCTGGCTGTACAACCGGGCCGTTTCGAAGGCCTTACGTTCTAATTTAGAAGCCAATTCATCGTACATTTTGGTAGCTTCCTCTTTGTATTTACTCTCGGGATAGCGGTTTAAGAAATCCTGAATGGAGGTAATTGCGGTTTGAGTACTGGTTTGATCAAGATTAAATTCCGGCGAATCTTGGTAAAGTGATTTCGCGTGCATAAACAAGCTTTCTTCGGCAAAAGGGCTCCGGCCGTATACCTCAAAAAAAGACTGGAACAACTGGGCACTGGTACTATAATAATGCTGGTGATACTGGCTATAAGCCGCCAGGAATTGGGCTTTTTCGGCTTCTACACGGCCTCTTAATAAAGGTACTACTTCGTCCAGTAAGGTACCGGCCCGGTAATAGTCTTTGTTATCGTAGTATTTTAAAGCCGCCTGGTACTTGGTGTCAACGTTATTACTCTTGAGTATTTTATTGTAATCACTGCAAGCGCTTAACGAGAAAATAGCCGCAAAAGACAGATATATAAGTTTTATGATTCGATTCATGGGTGCACAAAATTAGGAATATTTATTCCCTTTTACAATAGGCCTAACGGACAGGCTACGGCACTATTGCAAATACATTTATATTATCTTGAAATTTTACGGTCTTTGCGAGTTTG
>Ga0210040_10004313_pt1 | contig 18663 bp, 13 predicted proteins | sample CryGeyCG12114_NA_FD_185462 | JGI IMG/M metagenome (GOLD analysis project Ga0210040, IMG submission 185462) | Groundwater microbial communities from aquifer - Crystal Geyser CG19_WC_8/21/14_NA (SPAdes) (version 2) | ecosystem: Environmental > Aquatic > Deep subsurface > Groundwater | place: USA...
TCGTGGCCCAGCACGAGTACGTGCTGGAACCTGGTGCCGGGGCGACGCTGCGCCGCACTCTCCGCGGACTCACCTCGGACCAGGAGTCCGGTAACGCGCGCTTCGCCCGCACGCTGTTCGAGCAGGCCCTCAACCGTCAGGCGCTGCGGCTGACGCGCGACGGGAACCGGAGCGTGGACACGCTCGACCGTGCCGACGTCTCGACGCTCACCGCGGACGACATCACTGAGGCTGCCCGCGCGCTGGGCGAGTAGCCAACGCGCGAACCCGAGCCCGCGCGACGGCGACCCTCGGCTGACACTCAGGACGTCGTGGCCTCACGGCCGTTCCCGAACCCCAGCAAACCTGCGATTTAATCTTGCGCTAGTTGATCAACGATGGCAGTTGATGGAACACTGAGCTGAACAGCAAGTTCAGCGTTGACCCACATTGGCGGGATGAGCTCGTCTCAGCACGTTTTCGATGAGTAAACGATGCCTAGTCGGAAGAATTAATCGTAAGGCCCGGCCTGCGTCCGCCCCTCCCACCGGCCGGGCACTCGGAGGGGCGGACGCTTGAGCCACGTGGACGTGGAAGCATGCGAGACTCGGCCAGGGAGATTGAACGGCGGCTGCGCACGGGCGCCGGGACGCAGCGGCAGCAGATACCCAACGAGCTTCGAGGCTGACCGCCCGCGCGCGGCGTCGTCCCGGCCTACCTGAGCAGCGCGGCAGTCTGAGCGATCAAGTCGCTGGCGAGCAGCAGCACCTGATCGCACTGCGCGATGACGTCTGCGGGGGCGCGGTGATGCCGGCCAGTTCCCGCCCCGGCCGGGTCGGCGTAGTCGAGCTGGTGGACGATGGAGTTGCGGGCCTTGAAGAACGGGTCGAGCTTGGTCAGGCGGGCGTCGGGCAGCGCCGATTTCGGGATCCCGAGAAGGTCCCGAAGGCGCCTGCGTAGGTCGGCACTCCCTTGAAAGCTCGCAGAGGTCTTCGCTGAGATGTACCGGTCAATCAACGCCGCGCGTGGGTCGGCAGAGATCACCGCCTCGAGGAGCCCGTCGGGCGCGCGCGGTTGGGCGAGCTGGTCCTTCAGGTACTCGTCGAACTGCGCTTTGGCGCCACCGCCACGCTCGATGAGAGCAGGTGCGGCGTCACGGACGAGCCGGTGGCAAACGGCGTCCATGCCGCTACTGGTGAACACCATGGCGGCGCGCATGAGGTCGACCTGGTCTCGGCGGAGCCTGCCGGCCAGCGTCGCCTTTGACGCCGCAGCCTTGACTCGGACTGCGTCGAATGCTTCTAGGATCCCGGTGACACTTTCGTGCGTCGCCGTGAGGTACCTCTGCGCGCCGCGGACGTGCGGCGCACGGCCGGCAGGCCCGGGCGGCAGCGGGCTGAGCGAGAATTGCGTCGGCACGGCGTTCACTCGTCCCCCTACGGCGTCCGCGACTGCTTGCTGCTGTCGGAACGCGGTGACCGTAACGCCCGATGGGGTCGTAGCCGTCCGGACATCACCGGCCCGCAGCCAGCACCGCGTGTCGCCCGCCCGCCAGATGCGGCGGAAAGTCGACGTCTCCCGGCGCCGCCGTTGCGGGTGCGGTGGATTGGACGCTGCCGAGCGGCGAACGCTCGAGCCGCTCGCCCTAGCCGAGTGTCCGAGGCCGCATGCGCCCGAGCCGTCTCGGTAACCGTGATGGGTGATCGTGCTGGAGTGACACGGATTGACGGCGGGACCTACGAGTACTGGGCGCATTCCCGTAACGGCGAACACTGCTAGCCATCGCCGCAGTTCAACGCCCCTACCTTCGCCTGCTGCCGCGGGTCCCTGACAGCCCAGTCTTAACGCATGGCCAAGACCAGCAGTGCGGACACCCGGCTTGGCATGCATACCGCTCTCGACTTCGCGACCTTCACCGTTTCCGAGGTGGCGCATGACCGCCTTGCGGGGCCGAACGGGGCGGGCAATTCCACGACGATGTGGCTGGTCGTGCTCGTCGCCGCCCAGTGCTTGAGGGCCGGGCGGCGCAGGTGCTGCACAATGGGTGCCGTGTCATCCGACGACCCCTTCGAGTCTGTGACTCCGGAGATGGAAGCTGCCGCAGCGGAGTACTACGCGAACCTCGCCCCGCCTGCGTGGTTCTATCCGTTGGTTGGCGAGGTGGCATCCGCAGCCGTTCTGCTTGAGCTTTATGTGACAGAGGTGGCCTTGGCGCTCACTGGCAGCCAGAAGGACGCCCGTCAGGTGATCAAGAGCCCTGCGAGCATGTGGGCAGCGCTCAACAAGGCACAGAAGCGCAACGACCGCTTTGATGATCTCTTACGCGACTTCCAGCCCGCACGCGACAACCGTGATGCGATCGTGCACGCGGTGTTGTGGTGGAACGAGGCCGATGGCGAATACAGCGACTACTGGGAGCAGCACCACCCAAGGACGGACCGTCACACCCCCCTGGCAGTGGACGAGCCGCCGCCGTGGATGAGCTCTGCGCTACACAGCATCCATGACCTCACCCAGCGGGCATTCGAGCTGGCCAACGACCTTTCCACGGCCTAGGGAGACATGGCCTTGCGGGCATCCCCTCCGCCACTCCCTCGCGCTGATCCTCTATGAAGCCTAAACGGGGCCGACACCCCCGCCGACCTCTTACCCCCGGTGGAGACGAGGAGCTCTGCCCGGTCTGTGGCGAGGAGGCCCAGTCGCGAGCGACTACCGAATTGGGTGGAGGGGTCGGTCGAGCGAGGAGCATGCTGTCCAGCCGGGCAAGCCGATCGGCTCCAAGCAATAAGCGCTTCTGCCGCGAGACGGTGTCAGTGGTGATGGGGTCCTTCCGACCAGGCGGCGGCGAGTGCTCCCGAGCAGCTCGGGCACGCTGAAGCAGGTGCGCACCCTCAACTGACCGCCGTCACGGCGTGTCGACACCCGTCCACCCCTGTGTACACGAGGGTCAACGGCCACCCTGGTCCCATGGACACGTGGGAACACATGCGCATCGAGGCCGTCTACAAGGGAACCCAGACCATCGAGCTGCGGATCATCGCCGCCCCTCGCTACTTCCCCTCCGACGTAGACAATGACCACGAGCCCGGCGACCAGGGGATGCGCCTGCTCGAGCAGTACGCCAACGCCGGCTGGGAGCTGGTGACGGTCGAGACGGCTCCAACTGGGAGCGCGCTGCAGCGGACCTACTGGCTGAAGCGACGCGTTGTTGCGGAACAGTCCCCCGGCCTTGCGTTCGGCATCGCGTAACTGCCCTGACCCAGGGGCGCACGCGGACGCTGTGCCCACATGCCCTGTCTCCGCAGATCAGACGGTGCGCCAGGGGATCTCTGATTGGCAGGCGGCTCACACTGCCCCACCACCCCCTGCACACTGCCAGGCCGTCATGATCGCGTTCAGCGCGGTCGCAGCAGTTCCGTAAGCGGATTGACCTCCAGTTTTGAACATCTACGGGCGATGACGAACGGCTCGAACTGCAACAACAATCGCAACCAACCTGGCCTCCGGGGAGCCGTCACCGGAGTGACGCACGACCACACGCGTGAGGCGAGCACCGTCCCCTGGCAAACCCGTCCGCGACCAGACGAGGGGTACCCCCCCCCGGCACGGGTCTGCGGTTCAGATGGATTTCGCCGCGGACCACGCCGCGCTGACCGCGCTGGCCGTGTCGTCTGCCGCCGAATGACCGACTATGGACCGGTGCCGCTACTCGACTATCAGTTGCACACCCTCGGTTGGCGCGCGTTCCAGGACCTGTGCGCGGTCGTGCTTCAGCGGGTACTCGGGCAGTCCTTCCACGCGTTCGCGGACAGCAACGACGCCGGCCGCGACGGCGCCTTTTACGGTGCCTGGGCGGGTCCGGGCGACGCGCCAGACCCACGGCTCGCGACCGTCACCGCCGGGCGGGCGACGGTCGCCCAGTGCAAGTTCTCCGGGCAAGCCAGCGGGACGCTGACACCGTCCATGCTCGCCGATGAGGTCGGCAAGATCGCGCGACTGCACCGCCGAGGACTGTGCGACGCGTACCTGCTCATGACGAACCTGCGGGTCTCCGGACAGACGGAGGCATGGATAGCCGAACAGTGCGCTCGTGTCGGCGTCGCCGCCTCGCTCATACTCGACGGGAGGTGGATCTGCCAGCAGATCGAGAGCCGCCCCGACCTGCGCCGGTATGTCCCGCGCGTCTATGGACTCGGCGATCTGGGGCGGATCCTCGACGACCGGCGACTGCGGCAAGCGGAGGCGTTGCTCGCCAGGCTGCGGCCAGACCTCGCGACATTCGTCCCAACCGGCGCTTATCGCCGCGCCGCCGACGCAGTCGCCGACCACGGGTTCGTTCTGCTGTTGGGTGAGCCCGCCTGCGGCAAGACGACGATCGCGTCAACCCTCGCGCTTGCCGCCCTGGACAACTGGCGGTGCGGTGTGCGACGCGTCGACTCGGCGGAGGAGCTCGTTGCGGCATGGGACCCGGACGACCCGGACCAGCTGTTCTGGGTCGACGACGCGTTCGGCAGCATCCGGCACGACCCAGCTCTCACTGACGGTTGGACCCGCCGGATGGATCAGATAATGACCGCGATCGACCGGGGCGCGAGGGTCGTGCTCACAAGCCGCGACTACATCTACCGCGACGCCCGGGTATACCTGAAGGAATACGCCCACACTCGGCTGCGTGAGCGACAGGTCGTCGTGGACGTTACTGAGCTGACGGCTGAGGAACGCCGGCAGATCCTGTACAACCACCTGAAGGCGGGCGACCAGACGGCCGCAACTCTGCTCCGGTGGCGCCGCCACCTGAGCGCCGCAGCCGACGTCGACCGCTTCCAGCCGGAGGTGGCGCGCCGCCTTGCGCACACGGCGTTTACGGGCGCCGCCCGGATCGCCTCGCGGGAGGACCTGATCCGGTGGTTCGACCGGCCGGTGAAGTTCCTCGCCGACGTCCTACGCGAGCTCGATCCCTCGGCGCGGGCCGCGCTTGCCGCCGTGTACATCGCGGGCGACGAACTCCCAGCGCCGGTCGAGGTCACCCCGCAGCTCGCTGACGCAGTCACCCGCCTCGGGTCGTCGCCGCCGGAGGTTCTCTCTGCGTTCGCCGCCGCCGATGGCACGTTCCTGCAGCAATCGACCGACAGTCGCGGCAACCCCGTTTGGAGGTTCCGCCACCCAACCATCCGCGAGGGATTCGCGGCTGTCGTCGCCGAAGATGCCAACGCCGTCGGCGTGTTCCTGGACGGGCTCGCCCCTGACGAGCTCGTCGAGCAGATTGACTGCGGAGGCGCGCACCAACGCGGCACCCTTGTCCGCGTCCCGGAGTCGCTTTACGACCGCGTAGTCCCGAAGGTGCCTTTGCCAAGCAACGGCGAAGGGCGCTGGAGCAACCCGACGGCCTGGTTCCTGCAACACCAGTGCTCTGACGAGTTCCTGCGCCGTTGGGCGACGCACCATGCGGCCGAGCTGCCCCGACTCGCGTCTTTCGGCATGTACGTCGACGCGATGTGGCAGCCGAGGGTGCTCGCGCGCCTGCACGCCGCCAACGCGCTGCCCGAGCTGGTCCGGGCCGCCGGCGCCGAGCAACTCGCCGAGCATGCGCTCAGCTTCGACGGAGGCTGGCTCGACAACGGCGTCGTCACGCTGCTCACCGCCGACGAGCGGCAGCACATCCTCGGTCGAATCCGCGAGGAGATTCTCCCCGAGATTCGCGAGTACATCGACCAGGCCAGCGACGGCTGGGACGACGGCCTCGAGCCGAGCGAGCGCTACAGCGACGCCCGCACGGCCATCCGGCGCTACCAGCAGGCGTTCCACGGTGATGCCACCGTCCAGACGGCGCTCGCCGTGGCGGATGAATACATCGACGAGCAGATCAGATACGGCAACGAGGACTACGAGCCGCCGCCCGCGACGCGTCTCGCCGCCAGGGCGCCATCCGGCCGGTCTGACCGTGACGAGTTCGACGACGTTGCCGACGGGCACCGCTGACCTCCCCCTCGCGCGGTGTCTCCGCCATCGACGCCAGATCGGCGCGCCGCCCGCGAGACGACACTGCAACCGCACCGGATAAGTCAACGCGGATGACCTCCGGGGCCTTCGATTCGCTAGCGAAGCCAAGCCCACGGGTCACCTGGAAACCCGGAGTGTCGGACCGTCGCTGCAGACTGAACCCATGACCGAACTCGCGTACATGGTCCGCGAAGACTGGGCACAACGCGGTACCGCGATGCGACAGCAGAGCGCCATGATCCGGGACTGGCTCGGAAGCCCGCGTTACGTGTTCGCCACAGGTGATCGCAAGAAATACGAGTCGGACCACAGCGCCGACCGCGAGTTCGTGACGTACGTCGCGCAGACTGCCGATGAGCGCCGCGTCATCGACCTATCGACCCTCAGCCAATTCCGACACGGCGATAAGACACTCACGCGGCCACTCATCGCCCTGCACCCCTATAAGGAACAGGATTGCGAACTGCTGCGCGAGATCGTCCAAGCGGGGTACATCGCCCGACTGTTCGTCATCGTTTGGTCACCAAACGACCTGGTGCGCGCCTGGCTCGACGGCATCGGCGCCGTGAACCTTCACAGCGGTTCCGCGCTCAAAGAACCAATTCCTGTGCAGCTCGAAGCTGCGCGGTGCTGGGTCGATGAGCAATACAACGGTCTCTCGAGTGGCAATGGTAAGGACGCCGTCGTGCAGCTCCTTCGCGTCTTCACTGCGGCGGGCTATCCGCTCGTTACCGACACATGGCTGCGCGCCTTCTTCGCAGCGGGCGGCGAGTTCAACGAAGCCACGAAGGTCGCCAAGCTCATCAAGGAGATGCAGGGCGGCACCCGACACCGCGTCAAGCCTCGCTACCGGACGGACATCCTGGACGTGCTCCGCGAACGTGCGACCGAGAAGGCTTGACCGACTTCGCGTGCCGGGCGGGACGGGCCGAGCGGTTCGGAGTACGGCAGGCCATGTTCACCCAACGATGCAAAGCAAGGTTGGGTGAAGGCGGCGAGAGAAGGGGATCGACCGCTACCCCGCGCTGGTCGATTTGCCGTCGTTGACCTTCTTTAGCTCCTGCAAGTCGGCCCAGTGCTGTTCCAGGCCAGTAAGCGTCGGGCTGACAGCGAGCGTCACGAGTGGCTGGGAGTGTCCGTCGATGTACCGACAGGCTTCCTCGAACACCTCGGTGACCTTCGGGATGATCTCGCCAAGCTTGTCCGTCTTGATGTTGCCCAGCTTCGTCATGCCGACGTTCGGCTGGTAGCGCTGGGTCACGCCCTGAAGTAGCTCGGTCTCGGTGAAGACTTCACACCACGACCGGATCCACCCGTACCCGACCCGGACAAGTGCGTCCCGAGACTCGCCCTCTTGCTGCTTGGCAGCCTGAATGGTGCCGTTGATCTTTCCCTTGATCCCGTTCAGGGTGTCCCAGCGTGGGCCGGTTGCCCTGATGACTCTACCCTTGCCGTCTTCGTCCGTGACCTGGAAGTAGACGCAACGCTTTGACTTCTCAAACAGTCCGAGGAGCGTTGTGGCGAACAAGATGTCGTGCGTGAAAACGATGACCTGGTTGTCGTCGGCCAAGCGGGCAATACGCCGGGAAACTTCGTTGATCCGCCGGTGGTCGAGGCTGGACACGGGGTCATCGAAGATGACCGGTGCGGTGATACCGGCTAGACGCGCCTCGGCCAGGAAGTCGGCGAGGGCGAGTACCTTCTGCTCCCCCTCCGACAGCACCTTCGAGGGCTTGTGCTTGCCGCTCATGACCTTGCGACGTTGTGCCTTCCCCTCACGTCCGACGAACTGGAGCTTTAGGGCCGGGGCCCTGAGTGCGTCGCATTCCTCCAAGAACAGCGCGTCGAAGCTCTGGTTGATCAGCTGGTCGCTTGCGGTCTTGGCTAGCTCGGTGACGGCCCGCCCCAGCGACGACAATGGGCGCTTGAGTGTCTTGAGCTGGTCAGCTTCCTTGGCACTATTAACCTGTGCCTCGATCACTGGCCAGGACTTGCCGAGCTCAACGGCATCCTTCAACTCCAGCAACTCGGCCTGCTTCTCACCGAGCACCTGGGTGCGATTCTGCTGCTGCGTCTCCAGCGTCGAGATGCTGCCACTAACTACTTCCAGGGCGGCATCGACGTCGACCCTGCGATTCGTGACAGTATCAGCGATCGCGAGGCTGGCCGGCTTGCTTTCGGCGACCGCAGCCGCCAGGACACTCCTTGCCTCCTTGATCGCTTCAACCTGGGAGAAGTAGGCGGGCTTCTCTTCCTCGTCCTTATACTCGTCGACGAACGTGACCAACTCGTTGCCCTCGATGCCGGCGACTTGACTTTTGCAGCCAGCCAGCAGGGTGTCAGTCGTGCGGATGTCGGCCGAGATCTTGTCTTCCAGGTAGGTCGAGTACCTGACGAGCAGATCGCGCGCAGGGTCCAATAGCGGCTGGCGACAGTAGAGGCAGCGGCCCGAGTCGTGTGCACCGAGCTCAACGAGGTGCTGGCGGTAGGCCTCGCCGGCCTCGATGAAGCCACTCCAAGTGTCGTCCGGGTCAGCGGGGAGATCGGCGACGGCGAAGAGTTCGGTGCGGAAGGTCTCGTAGTCAGCGGCAAGCTGGGCTCGCTTCGTCAACGCAGTGTTGTAGGCGAACGCATCGAACGCCAAAAGCGCCTCGGCCGCAGCTGCCGCCTGCGTCAAGACGCGCAGCTCGCTCTTCAGCGCGGCGATCTGCGTACCGATGGTGTTGGCCCGCAATGCGGCGACAGCTTGGGTGAGTGCATCTAGTTGTTGGTCGGCGTCGTGGCCGGTCACCGCCTTGGTTCTCAACGCGACGAGGTCGGTGGACGCGCCGAGCGTCTCGATCTGCGGGTAAATCGTCGACCCGCGCTGGAATCTTGAGAGCAGCCCGGAACTACCCGTGCCGAGCACGCTGATGGCCGCATCGATCTGGCCTGCTACCGCTTGAATGGCGGCGGTGACGTGGTTGAAGAGCGCCAGGGAAGCCGGGGTGTAGACGTAGTCGAGGTCATCATCGACGTGGGTTGTCACGGCGGGACTGTCGAAGATCGACATCCGGGTGAACGGTGACACGCCCCGTTCGCCAGTCCAGGCCACGGTTCGCTCGTCATCGCCAAGCTTGAAATCCAACTTCGCGGCTTGCTCCTTGAGCGAGTCAGCCTCGATGTTGCCGAGAATGGTGTCGGCGGTTCGGCTATTCGCCAGCGCCTTGAAGATCCGGGAGTAACCGGTCTTACCGGTGCCGTTCTCGCCGTAGAGAATCGTCAGCCCCTCGTGGGGCTCGATCACCGCCCCAGGCACGAGTGCGTTGACGCCATGCACCTCCGACAGGCGCGTCACGGACAGCGGCGGTGCCGACTCGTCCTGCCGTGCCTGAATGTCGAGCCTCGCAACGGCGGGCAGTTCTCGCTTGTCCAGAGCCTTCTCTTGCCGGAAGAGTTGGTACGCCTTCGCGATCGTCGACGTATCGACCGGACGCCCAGTCGCAATAACCTCAAAGACAAGAAGCCGCGCCCACTCGTCGTTAGCGTTCGCCCAGTCAGCAAGCAAAGCTCGTGGATCGATGAACTCCGATGCCTCCGATGCCGCCTCGACGGCTTGCTCAGCGCTCTCCATCTCCGGTCCTGGATCCTCCTTGGAGCTAGGCCCATCAGTTGGCCTTGCTCCGACTCTGTTGGCGTTGCTGCGACCTGACACTAGCTGTGACCCACGAGCACGGGTTGCGGCCTCATGGTGTGCACGCTTCGCCTTGGACTTGCTGGCCTCGCGGCGCTCCTGAACCCGACGCATCCCGTCCATGACATCCTTCGACATGGCGATCTGGAGGAGCCCCGCGCTGGAGGCACTTCTCGGCGGACCCCTCGACGAGACCGGCCTCAGCGACGCCGCCGTCGAGGCGCTCGTCGCAGAGCAAGTCCGCGAGAGCGAAGTCCTGGAGTTCAAGGCCCGGCCCTACCCTGGCGCGCCGCCTAGCGCCCCGCTCTCGTGGACCGCCGAGCAGGAACTCGCCAAGGACATCACGGCGCTCGCGAACACCGGTGGCGGGCTTCTCCTCGTCGGCGTCCGGGAGGCCGACGGTGCCGCGTCCGCAGCCGTGTCGTTCCCCGACGACCCCGAAGCCCTCATCCAGCGGCTCGGCCGAGCACTCATCAACCACTCCGCCCCGGCTCCCCGCGTCGCCTGGATCCCGATCGCCGCTGTCGCGGGCGGGCACTACCTCGCGGTGATCGTCCCGCCCAGCCCGCTCGCGCCGCACGCCGTCACCGGACAGCGCGGCGACAGTCGGCGCCCGCTCCACTGGTTCGTCCGCGACGGAGCCGACACCCGACCGCTTGCCGAATCCGAGGTTGCCGAGCGGTACCGCACCCGGTTCCGCGGCGTAAACGACCGGCAGATCCGCCGCGAACGAGTCGCCGCCGAAGGACGCGACTGGCTAGGCAGGTCCGACGAGCTCTGGCTTTGGGCGGCAACGGTCCCGCACGCACCGGTCCCCGCCGTCCTCGACGCCCGAGCCGTCCAAGACGCGACAGCGTGGTGGCAGACCGATTACCTGTTCGCGTCGCCGCTCGGACGGACCCTTGACGCCAGCAGCCAGCCCATCGCCGGACCGGGCCGGACCGTGTTCACGGGCCTGCCGTGGCGCGACGATGACGACCCCGCAGAACCGCGCGGGGCCTACCTGGAGCTCCACGCCGACGGCAGCGCGTTCGCAGCCACCCCCGTCGAGGCCAACACCGGCCCGGACGGAGGGATCGGCGACACCACCCTCGTCGACGACCTCACCGCAATAGTCGACGCCTGCCTGTCCTGGACCATCCGCCAGGCCGGCGCCTGGGGCACCGCGGACCTGCTCACCGGCCTGCGCGACGGCCGAGCCGCCGACGGCGAGCTTAGCCGCCCCCTTGAGCTCGTCACCAACTTCTACGGCACCACTCGCCGCCAGCGAGGCACCCGCCGCCTCGACCGGCCACCCGCCGTCGCTATTGCCCTCGACCTCACGACGGTCGGCACCCGCCGGGGTCGGCTCGCCGCGACCGGCAGCGCCGCCGCCGCGGTCCTCCAATGGTTTGGCCTGCCCGAGGCACCACAGATCGCCCCCGACGGGACCCTCCGGACCAGCCGCTGGGGCGCCGCCAACCGGGAACGGCAGATTGAACAGTGGGCGGACGACCACGCGATTCCCCGCACCCGGTGACGACTGGTCCGCCGGCCTCTCGCATCCGCCGACCGCCTAGCTGTACCTGGCCGGGTCGCGCGGCTGCCGCTGTGATGGGTTGGGCCAGGGCGTACGAAGTCAGCTTTTCCTCTCGATCGCCTTGGCAACGTCGCCAACGACGCTCGCGTAGCTCGTGCAGCGTTCCCGGCGGTTGGGCAGCGCTATTGCTCCAGTGAGACGGATCGAACTTGTAGCGCACTTGATTGGGCGACAGACATCCACAGCGACGGCCGAAGATCGACATCAGCAGCGCCGCTCTCCCGAGTGCTCCGTTAAGCGTCGGCGACGGATCCGGCACCTCATCGGGTTCTACTCAAGCTTTCAAGATCACGGACCATCACACCTCATGCACTCGGGGTCTGCCCGATTCGTGGTGACGAGTCCATGCACCTTGATGTGAACCCTGGCCGGCATGGGTACCCGACGAACCGACGACTACCGCGCTCGCCGACGCGAGCGCGAGCGTCAGCGTCGTCATCAGCCGGAGCGCGCCGCGGCTCGCCAGGACCGCGCACCGGACCCGGAGCGGGCAACGACTGCCGCGAGCGGCAGTGCGCGGCGGGCCGCCGCCACGGCCTGCGGCTGGTGCAGCGGTCCCATCACCCCGCGGGTGAGTGGACCGATCCCGAAGTGGTGCTCGAACACTTGCCGGAAGCGTGCGTGGGAGCAGAAACGCGCTGCAGCCTCTGGTCTGTCCGCAGTTGAGATCGTCGAGCGAGTAATCCCGGTGCCGACCCAGCAGCCGCCTCCTCTCCCCCAGCATCTCGCCTGGGTGGATCTGCTCCACGTGCTGGTCCAGCAGCTGGACAGCGGCGCTGTAGACGACCGGCACCACTTGGCCATCGCTATCGCCGCGCAGGACGTCATCCGCGCCGCCCAGCGGCGCAGCCCGAGAGCTCATCCACCCGTCCGCCGATGGCAGTGACCGCACCAGTCGGGGTGACAACGGGGTGACACCCCAGGAGGCCGCCCCGAAAGCGCCCGGAGCACTGTCACCCCAACGCCCGTGGCAGCAATCGAAGGACACCAGCGCCTCCTCGGGATGACCAGCTCTACTCGTCGTCGCCTGAGGACATGCCATGACCGTTCGTCTGCTAACCACCGAAGAAGTCGCCGCGCGCTTCCGTACCAGTCCGGCCACCGTCCGCTACTGGCGCCACATTGGGATCGGCCCCTCCGGCATCAAGGTCGGCCGTCGGGTGCTTTACGACGAGGCCGAGTGCGACCGATGGTGGGAGACCAAGGTCGCGGCGGCGCGTCACGGCACCCTCTGAGTCGTTGAAGACCCTTACCCGAACGTCACTCCGCGCCCCGGGCATAGTCAACTGGGCCGCCATAGACGGACGGAGTGCTCTCAGGATCGAGACCCAGCCGAATCGACGCCCCCCCCCTTCACAACTGTTGAGCGCCCTCAGCTTCGCGCGCAGTCGCGCGAGCAATCGCGTCCACGTCGGGCACGGAAGTGAGCATGGTTGTTGGGCGAGGCCGATGCACCTGGCCTCAGACTCGAGCGTCGCAACGCTCCCTACCAGGTTTTCTGACGCCCAGGGCCGCTTCATCGACGGCGAATCGAGAACCACAAACCCCCACTATCGCAGGCATGAAGAGAAACGTCCGATGGAATATCATCCGCACTCATGACCGGGCAACTGGGAGATCACCTCGTGTAAGCTGAGCACAGCTATGGGGAACTCTTATTCAGGCACCCTTAACGACACGTTTTCAGACGCACTAGCCATTTGGCGACTTAGGGGGTAGTCCCAACTTGCGACGCCGAGTTGCGCGCGACATCTGGAGACTCGCTCCCAACAGACTGCGGTATTCCGTGCCAATTCGTTGAGAGCCGCCACAACCTCTTGCACGGTCCCGGCTCCCAATCTGGCCTCGCTGGGACAGAAGACCGCATAGTCGCGATGGTCACGGAAGGATTCGAGGACCGTCAGACAGTAGTAGGCATAGCAGGCCAACTCAACCACCGCTTGGGGGACGGACTGCCCGTCCACTTCGGGCACGGCACTGATTGAGGCGACGAGCCGCTTGGCGGCCTCGCGCAGACCTGCCTCATCCGCTGCTTCACTCTCGAAGAGGAGATCCGATAGCGCAGCCGAGATCTCCCGCTGCACCGATGCGTTCCCCTGGAGCAGCACCACGGTCGCGCGCGCCTTTGCAGCCAACTCGACGCGGCACAGGACGTAAGCAACTTCGTCAATTCTAGCGCCAGGCCGATCTTGAAACATGTCCGCAATGCGGCGCAAGATTCGCACCAGATCCCGGGGCAAGCCACCCGAGACCGCATAGGCCAATCCGATGAAGGGAATCGGAAGTCCGACGACCCGACGGGACGCAAGTTGTCGCGCGGGATTCCAGTCAAGATGGTGCACTGGCAAGATTTCGTCGAATGCGCTATCGAACACATCGCGCCTCGCAAAGCCTCGGCGCTCAAAGCCCACTAAAGCATCTTCACTTACAGCAACCAGGAAGAAGACTCGCGGAACACCGAACACGGCCTTCAGTTGATTCAGAAATACTTCGGCACTATTGGCGTCTCGAATCTTGTCCATCTCGTCTATAGTGACTATAAGCTTGCCGTAGGCTGCAGCGACATCTGCAGCGAAACTTCGATACTCCTGCACTAGGTCCGGTATGGTTCTGGTCGCGCGGACGAGATTCAGATCGTTCTTAGTTTGAGTCTCCACAACAGGGAGCTTCAGCGCTCCCCCCCATCCCACGGTATAGGTCTGCTGAAAACGAATGCCGTCCAATAGGGATCTAGCCCTATCGGCGATACCCTTAACCCCCGATGCGACCCTTGCCGCGGGACGGTGCACTTTTGCGTAGATTGAAACACCCAACCCAAAAAGCAAGGCCCAGACCGCCGTGGCTGACAATAAGTTAACGTCCAGCCCACCCTGAGCCGCCAACCAATTCGCAGCTATGCCCGATGAGCCCAGTGCCAGACCGAGGAACCCTACCGGGCCGAGGCTGCCTGTAACAGATGTGGTTGCCCCGAGCTGAAGGCGCGCTGCTGACTCAGACAGGCTGTCACCCGCAAGAACACGCCCGGAGACAGTGAGAACCCTCTCGCACAATGTTGCGAATAGATGGAGTATGAACTCGCGCGAGTCATATTCGACGGGTGCCGATACCGCCACGCTGAGGTATGGTCCCGCACTGCCGCGGAGTACGGCAGTGTCGCTACCGAATGTCTCAATCAGAGCCGTTTTTCCCGCGCCACGAGGGCCGGCTAGTCCAATACTGCCACCTGGCATACGTTGCAACATGTCCGCCAGACGCCCCGCTTCTTTGGTGCGTGTATAGAACGACGAGTCCGGGGCGAAGGCACTAACGACTCCCTTCATTTTGAGTTCCACAGTGTAGTCCGGATCGAGAACTCGGTTAGTGACCGTCGCAACGAATCCGGGAGCGATCTCGGCCATCAACGCGCCCGTCAAGCGGCTGCCCTTGAGTTGGCAGTCCGACTCTGCCTGCCGACTTTCAACCGTCGCCTCAGAGAGACGTTTAGAGAAGAACTTACCTCGAAAAGAGGCGACGAGATAGTAGGCGACCGTCATACCCACTATGACGAGCGGAGGTATGAGGGTGGCTAACCCGGTCCAGAATCGCGACCACACTAGGGCGCCTGGAAAATAGTAAAAGAAGAGAAGCGCACCGCCACCCACTGCAACGGAGCGGTTCTTGTACCTTCGCTCTTGACGCGCGGAGCTCGCGGTTAGTTCTCGCTCTGAGCTAAGGGCCACCTTCAACTCTCTCGCGGCTTCGGCATACTCGCGCCGCTCAACCGGTACGGATTCAAGGAGATGCTCCGCCTGCTCCGTTGCGGCAACAACGGCTTGTGTAATGCCCTCACCATCGAGACCGATCCGTCGCGCCGCATTTTCGACCGCCTCGTGCAGCAGGCGTGTCTCCGGCACAACGTCGACCACGCGCGTACCGTCGCCTGCATCTCTCATTCTCACTCCAAGGACGGGTCTTTAAGCCTTGTCGCTGTGCGGCCCGATGGTCCTTCAGCACAACCATCGTTACAGAGTCTTTCCTGTTCGCCCCGTTGCTACGCTGACGTTAGCCACCGAGTCTTCGGCCGAGTGCCTGCCAACAGCGAAGTCACGTTGGGGTTTAGTCCCTTCAGTTCTGCCACCCGGCTCCTCGAAGCGATCCGAGGCCGAAACATCAACGTCCCAGAACCCGTGCCGCGTCCGCGCTGACGACCTGGCGGCCGAAGTAGACGTCCAGGGTCATCGAGGGGTTGGCGTGGCCGAGTTGGTCGGCTACCTGGCGCGGGGTGAAACCGGCCTCATCGAGCCGGGTGGCGACGGTCTTGCGGAAGGTGTGCGAGGTGACCCACGACCACGGCCCCTCGGCGCAGCGCACCGGGCGGCCGGCCGCGGTCCGGCTCGTCCCGGGTTGGAAGCCTGTCCCGCCGCAGGCGTCGCACTCGAAGCCGTCCAGCAGCTGGCGCAGGTCGGTGGAGACGTTCGTCGGGTCGCGCAGCGTGCCAGCGACGGGCGTGGGGGACACCAGGTCGGTGTCCGGGCGCAGGGGTGACATGAGCCGGCGACGCACCATCTCGACGGCGAAGTCCGGCACCGCGACGATCCGCCAGCCGGCCGCGGTCTGCGTGCGCGGCTGCACGACCATCCCCTGCTTGGGCACCCGCACCGCGGTGCCGTTGACCTCCCAGGTGCCGGCGTCCAGATCGAGCAGCGGCCGGCCGGCGGTCTCCCCCATCCGTAGCGCCAGCGCCTCACCGATCCGGGCGCCGGTGGCGAGCATCCAATCGATGAGGTCGGGCAGGTCCAGGTCGCCGGCGCGGGAGCTCGAGCGGAACAACTGGACCAGACGGTCGGTCTGCTGGGGCGTCAGCGCCCGCGGCGCCTTCTTGGCGGTGGTGTCGATCCGGAGGCTCGCGTCACGCACCGGGTTAGCGGTGACCGCGCCGTCGTCGATGGCGAGGGAGAACATGCTCGACAGGCACGCTCGGGCGGTCTTGGCCGCCCCCGGCCCGCTGGTCTTCGCGATCGCGGTGAGCGCGCGGCCGACCCGGCCGGGGGTGACCTCCCGCAACGTCAGCTGACCGAAGGCCGGCAGCAGCGACGTACGCACCACCGACCGGTAGGTGCGCTCGGTGCCGGTCGACCAGCCGTGGTCGGTGGCCAGCCACGCCTCGACGAGTGCGGACACCCGGGAGCTGGCGGTGATGACCCCGGCTCCCCCGGGCCCGCGGCGGGCGGCCAGCTCGGTCTTCAGCGCCCGCTCGGCCGCGGCGCGGCTGGCGCCTGTCTTGGAGACCAGCCGGGTGCGGCCGTCGAAGTCCCGGAACCGAGCGCGGGCCTGGATCTCACCGCTGGGCAGTAGCAGGAAGCCGATCTTGCCGAACGTGCCCGCCGGTAGCGGTGGTCGTCCCATGCGACACCTGCCCTCATCGGTTTCCGATGAGTTGATGATGCCTGCTTCGAAGCCCCAGAGCTATATGCCCTGGTCAGAGCTCCCTCGATAGGACTTGAACCTATAACCCTGCGATTAACAGTCGCATGCTCTGCCAATTGAGCTACGAGGGATCAACGGGTGTTGGCCCGTGGACTCATCTAGATTACCCCACGCCTTCAGCGCTTCACGGCAGGGGGGATCTCGGCGGGTCGGATCCGAGACCGGCCGGTAGCGTGATCGGCTCCCCCGAAACCAGGAGGTCCCTCGTGGCCAAGCTGTCCTTCATCGCCGGCTTCGGCGCCGGCTACGTCCTCGGCGCGAAGGCTGGTCGCGGTCGCTACGAGCAGATCCGCCGGCTGTACAACCACGCCAAGGACGACCCGCGCCTGCAGAGCGCCGCCGGCATGGCCCAGGCCCACGCCGACGCCGCCGTCAGCTCCGTCCGCACCCGCATCGGCAACGAGACCGCCGGCCGCTGATCGAACCGGCCCGGGCCGCAGCAGCTAGCCACACTCAGCGGCTCGGGTCGTCGGCGTCCACCGCTGCAGCCAGCCGCTCCCGGGCAATCTGCCGCGCCGCCGGGTCGTTCCGGTCGGCGTCGTCGTCGAACACCACGCTCCACTCCCGCGCCGCCTGACCGGGCACCCGCCGGGCGACCAGCAGCACCGCTCCCCCGGTGGGCAGCGGGTGCCGCCGGCTGGTCACCACGGTCCGGTCCACCCGGGTGCGCAGCGCCGCCGGCAGCTCCCCCGCATCCCGCAGCACGTGCCGCTGCACCGGCAGCCGGGACTGCACGCCCGGCTCCACCTCCTGCAGCGGCGTCACCAGGAACGTGCCCCCGGCGCCGGCCGCACTCCACCGCGCGGTGCCGATCTCGTGCCACGGCAGCACCGGCACCTGACGCGAGTCGGCCGGCGCCGGGTCGGCGGGGACGACGCGCAGCCCGCGGGACGTCGCCACCGTCCAGCCGCCGTCGCTGCGCTCGCCCCAGGCCAGCACCCGCTCGTCCGGGTCGGCGGCGAGCACCGCCCGCACCGGCTCCGGTGGCCGGGCGAACCGGGCGCGCACCCGGCCGGCGAAGCTCACAGCCCGCCGGCCGCCCGCACCCGCAGCGACCGGGCCAGCGCCTCCAGGTCGATCAGCTTCTTGAACGCGCGCATGTAGCCCTCGGCGTCCTCGACCGGGTTGGTGCGCTGCAGCTTTCCCTTGATCGCCACCACCTCCCGGTCGGTGGCCATCAGCTGCAGCCGGGCCATCAGCGCGTTGACGTAACCGGCGTCGTTCTCCCCCACCGAGTGCATCGGCTCCACCGCCAGCGCGGTCAGCATCGCCGTCGCCGAGTCCCGGTCGCAGTGCTCGGTCACCTCGTCCAGCCATCCCGCACCGGACGTCGTCGCCCCGGCCGCTCCCCCGGCGCCGGCCACCGCCGCGGCCACCGCCGCGTAGTCCGGATCCGTGTAGGCCTCCGGCGGTACGGCGTCGAAGTCCGGCCCGGCGATCTCCGGGCACTGCAGCGCCGCCTTCACCGCCTCCCGCTCCACCTCGCGGGCGGCGTCCTCAGGGGAGCGCTGCGGGGTGCGGGCCCGCGACCGCGGCCGCTGCTCGGCACCGTCCCCGCCGGCCAGCTGTCGCACCCGCGCGACCACGTCGCTCTCGTCGGGTAGCCCGAGCAGACCGGCCAACCGGCGGGCGTAGGCCGGCCGCAGTGCGTGGTCCTTGATCTGGGCCAGCAGCGGCGCGGTCTTGTCCAGTGCGGCGACCCGACCCTCCACGGTGTCCAGGTCGTAGCCCGAAAGCGTCGTCCGCAGCACGAACTCGATCAGCGGCGTCCGCCGGGCGATCAGGTCACGGACGGCGGCGTCCCCGTGCGCCTGGCGCAGCTCGCAGGGGTCGCGCCCCTCCTGCTCGACCGCCACGAAGGTCTGCGCCACGAAGCGCTGGTCCTCCTTGAACGACTTCATCGCCGCCGCCTGGCCCGCCGCGTCGCCGTCGAAGGTGTAGATCACCTCACCGCGGAACTCGTCCT
>Ga0210040_10004315_pt1 | contig 18655 bp, 19 predicted proteins | sample CryGeyCG12114_NA_FD_185462 | JGI IMG/M metagenome (GOLD analysis project Ga0210040, IMG submission 185462) | Groundwater microbial communities from aquifer - Crystal Geyser CG19_WC_8/21/14_NA (SPAdes) (version 2) | ecosystem: Environmental > Aquatic > Deep subsurface > Groundwater | place: USA...
AGGTCCATGCCCATTGTCTTCGACTTCGATCGGGCTGGTCTCAATGGCGCCAACAAAGTCCCGCGCGACAAGGCTTACGCCCTTGCCCAGATGACCACCGCAGACCAGCTCGAGGCTCAAGACAATCTCACCGACTGGACCGTGCCCCCGTACCCATCAAAGGTCAGGACATTCGACATCGTGTCACCGAGGCAGAAGAGCTTGATCGCGCTCTGGTATTTCTGGACTTCACTGTGGCCGACCCGCATCCAGGCCTGCTGCGGTCGAGTGACTACTTCCGTGGCCTTCATTTCCACGAAGACCCATCTCGAGACTCACAGCGTCAGAAAGGTATGATTAAACGCCACGGGCTAGATCATCGCTGACTTCGTTGCAGGGAGGAACAATGCACACCGAGGCTACACGGCCAAGACCTATACCCTCCTCAACAACGATCTGTCCTCTTGCGCCGAATGGGCCCTCTTTGCCACCAAGGGCGGCTTCACTCTCTTCCACGTCGACCGAGGTGGCCTCTGGACCGAGGTGCGGAACTACGATGGTGTCAAGATCTGGACTATGGTTGCCCCTCTACGCCGTGCCCATATGCTTGAGTGGGCCGAGACACAGCATTTGCCATACGCGGCCAGAACCTTCAGCGTTGTTCTCCGACCAGGGCAGGGTCTGATCATGCCCCCTCACACCGTCCATGCTGTCTATACCGCCGAAACATCGTACATGGAAGGTCGCATGGCACTAATGGTCGCTGACGGGTACCGCTGCCTGCGCCGTTCTTTGCTCGAACTTGTCTATCCCTGGGTTACAAATGAAGAGCCAGCTCAGCAAATGGTACAGAAGATAGAACATCTCGACGACCTTCTTGAACGCCACTTTAACCGTGAGAAGCTTGCTCATCACTATCGCGAATGGGAATAGCGCGACAAGTTCAAGATAGCAACCGAAGTGAGTTCCAAGTGGCTGAGGATACAATACTAATACTAACCCGCATAGTATTGGAACAGATATCTTCCGCAAGCCCACAACGAGAAAGCAATGAAGCAGCTAGCCACCTACACCACGCTACTTGGGGTCGAGGATGACGACGCCGACCGAGATGCTAGCGAGGCCGTCAGAACATTACCAGCACACACTACACCATCGGTGCCAACGAGGAAGCGACGACGAGCCGGACATGCCGCCATAGACCGCACGAATAACACTCTTACTCAGCCAACGCTTTCTACGGCCAAGACCAAGCAAGCGCACCAACCTGCATCCGGCACGCGGCGATCAAAGAGGTTGAAGCGAACGCCTTACACATGATTTTTGTTGGGCTCCCGGTACACAACGGCCCAGAATTTCCCTCACCGAGGAGTGATGACGGTGAATGTGCAAGACGAACTTGAGAAAGCCTGGTCTAGAGATTATCAAACCACGAAGTGTAGTGATGACGAGGGAACACTGTGCCTAGCTGTGCTGGAGCCCAGCGCGGAGAGATGGAATGGAGGAGATGCGGGAGGACACACACAATCACCGGCACTGTGCAGCAACCTAGAATGTTCTTTCTCACCATGCAAGAGCTGTTCGAATGGTTGGGAGACCTGTCGAGCGACAAGGCCATAGCTCGCTGTCCTACCTAGAGATCTACAACGAGACCATTCGTGACTTTTTGACAGACGGAGTCACGCCCAAGTGAGGACTGATGTCAAGAGAGGACTCGAACCAAGCTGTATCTGTTTCAGGCTGAAAGAGCTAGCAAGTCCGGTAGCTACTGTTATTATCAGCTGCGCTTGTCGAGATTAAGCCTTGGCCTGGCAGGTGCCGAAGCGGTTGGCGCACAAGAAACAGCTGAAAGACCAGAGGGAATGTGCTAAGTCTTAGAATGCCGCTTCTCTTTACTTCTCTCACTCGAGCATATAGCTTCGATACTTCAGGCATATAATGCGTTCTATACTGCGTAAGTACCTGCCTCTCAATAGGTGGCGAGAGGTCGTCCCTTCGCTGTACACTTCCTGCTCTTTGCATCAGCTCCCATTTCAGCAAATCCACTCTCTCGCTTTCCTCCTCTTGCTCCAACGCAAGCACTATCTCCGCCACTCTGTTTCTCTTCTCCCTTCCACAAGAAGACGCGGTAGTCTCGTGCACAGGAAGCCACGACGCTACAAGCTCAATAGCAGCCTTCGTGTACCAGTGTCAATCCTCGAGGCGAGCATGTAGTAGGCCTCGCAACCCTACGGGACCTAGGTGCGGGAAGGAGCCAAAGTGAATGTTGCCCACACTCGTCAGGACCGCTCCAAGATGCCCAGGGCGGCTGGGCGCCTCAGGTCGTAACGCCACCATGTTCTGATACACTTTACTTATGAATCGCTCCTTCCCCTTCTCGGCGACCGTTACATTGAAGCCGGAATCGGTTGAGAGATATCACCGCGGTAAGCCCGATGGTTCAGCTCTCTCGACGGCTGCAGGCAATTTGTTCTACGGTGGTGATTCTGACTTTGTCTCTGCGTTGTGCTTCTCTAAACCGTATGTCTGGCCTCGTACGAGTAGGAATAGTGACGAAGTACTACTTAGTACCGCCCTACCACCAGGTGTGAACTACGCAATCATCATGGTGGTGAGCAACTGGTAGACGTGCTTTAAATGGGCGCTAATAGGCGTAGAGGGGCTGCCTTACTGCAGTTCACTACATTCCGGTCGCACTCGGTGTGTTTGCCGTGTACTGTATACTTGCTGAAGGGCGGGTCGACGGTGAAGTTACCTAAAGTAGAAATAATCCGGGAGTTACTTTTTGTCGTTCAAGAAGTAACTGCCGAAAAATTCCCTGTTTGGGCAATGCTTCCGCGCTTCGCAATAGCGGTGTTCGACATCATCAGCACGTTGTCGTCGGAGCAGACTCTGGTAGCGATCTTGAACGTGACCGTGAAGTTGTACCCGATGCAGGCTAGGAGCGGATAGCAGATAACTTTACTCAAGTGATTCAATACATTCGACCAACATCATATCGCGTCAATTCAGCGCTTACTATAACAGTCCCCAGCACTCTCTCTTTCCTCAGGACTACACAACCTCCCAAGCCCGATTGGTTGATCAAGCCAATCGAACGAGCAAGGATACTTCCTGATACAAAGATCGCAACTGTTGCTAGTCTAGTCCTTCAGGTTGCTCGTCTCTCTGTTGCCCTTGGCTCGGAGCAGGCTAGGTTGATGGCGCTGATAGTGCTTGCCCCCGGATCCGATATAGTGCTCAAGGATGTGGCCTCCTATCTCATCTCTCGCTCCAATCTTCCTTCCCCTTCGTCACCGCAGGTATCTTAACCTTCACGTAGACTGCTGCATCTTGATGTGTTCAACTGTGGCCTCTGGTTTCTGCGCCTTCTCGAACTCTGACATTGCTTAGCGCAGCTAGCTTCTGCGTGGTTGACGCTCTCTCAAGCTTGATGGGAAAGGAAGAGCTCTTAGGCTCCTCGAAGTCTCACAGCGGACGGCTCACTGCGTTCTGAAGGACGGTCATTGCTGGCAGATGGCGCACGGATGTTGACGATTGCTCGGATAATTGCTCAGTTTTGTGGCTGTAACCATCTGCTTCAATGGATTGATGATATCATCCTCGGCCACGCATCTGGACGCAGCACCAGAAGAATCGGTGGGGATCTTCTGGATGGCAGTGGCAGCTGGTAGCTTTCTTGAAAGGCATGAAGCTGGCCTGATGTGTTCGCTGGTGACCTTAAGACTCGTGAGCAGTTTGAGCTGTAGTACGCGAAATCGAGCGTGAGGGTGGAGGACAATGGCGTCGCCTGTGGGAGAGCAAAATGGTCGACAAGACTTTATTTGGGTGCGCTGCAATAGCTGTCGTGACGGCAGACGCAGTAGATCGCTTCGCACATCCACGCGAGATGCGACTACTTTTGTTTTGCTCTGTTATCGTCTGGTCGGTCACGGTGCAGGCCTCAACCGCCGCTATGTGATAGCGTTAGGATGCGGGAGATATGGTCTCTCCGTAGTGTACATTAAGACCTGTGGTAATGAAATCCAGATACGTCCTTGGCGTCGCAATTCGCTCATAGCTTTATCGTTTTAGGCGAAGAGAGCCTCTTCGTTTCTCGTATCGATCTCAAGTACTTGTGCTTCCAGTGCATGGAGGTTTGCACGGAGAGAGCTGACCCTCGACCTCTGATTGTTGCCCGTGTTCACTGTACCGAAACCCAAAACTCTCCTCTGCTACCTTCATCATCACCCTTCCACTGCTTTTCTGCCCAGAAAAAGGAGTGAGAACGGAGAAGAAGAAGTATAGCGTTGCGGAGTTTGAGTCACGACCCAGGACTCGTTCTGTCCCCTAGATGACCTATTCTTCCACCACCTTGTCTGGGCAGACCAAAGAGGCGAAATAGCAAGCCATCAAGTAGGACATACGGTCCAAGTGGTCTACAGCACTTCGGAATTTTCTTTTTGATGAACTTCATTCACAGCTAAGGTAATGCTAGCCCAAGGTAAGACGAGAGTCTGTGCAAAAGAGTTACTTTGGCCCAAAGTGGCACAGTAAACTGTAGACTTACTGCTTATGGACTCCGTGAGTTGACCCTCTGGTTTGTTTGTATGCAACGAAGGTTGATCGAGGCTGGTGAGTGCTTTGGCCCTGCTGGCCTCGTTTTGTTCTGTCTATCTTGTAAGAGAAATGGCCTTAAGGGAGGCCAGACCGGCTTATAAGCAGTGTTGAAGTACCGGAGGTTGGGTATGCAGCGTGTCATAGTCAGGGGGCAAAGTAGGAGTGTCTGAGAGAAGAATCAAGAGATCCAGATAGGGATTCTTTGTTTCGGATGTCTGACGTCATGAATGTGTCTTTCCTGAGTTATATTGTCACTGACACGTTATCTTAGAGCTCGGACAGTGCATGGCTACTTCTGCTTGATGAGGAACTGGAGATGGCAAGCAAAATGAAAGATGTAGCCATGCTACATGCAATGTAGGTAGGCGCTTCATGGCGGTGCTCAATTGATACGCAGCATTGAGATGAACACTTACGAGAAAGGAAGCTCCCTCTTCCACCTGTTACTAACCGTACCTTCCTACGCCAACCGTCGGGAGTGTGCTGAGTCAGCCGACAATCTATCTCAGAGACAAAGAAATAGCCCTGAGCTAGTGTTTCGGTGTGTCTCTGGTCTGTCTTCGCTCACTGCTCGGCCATGACGCACCAACTCTACGCAGAAAGTATGTCAGCTTGTTGATTGCTGCGTCTTGCCCATCCACAGCAATCGCCAGCTGTTTTTCCATCCAAATCAAGAGGCCACAGTTTCGTTGATAGACACTTCACGGACAAGCTACAAGACACACCCGGTCTCTCCTACCACATCACCTAGCTCTCAGCTTATTATTCAAGGCCAATCAACTAGATGGACTCTAGAAAAACCGTCATGCTCCAAGGGGTAGCGAAAGCTATTACTGCTAAGCAAAAGGAACTGTCAGTCAGCCAGGAGGCACGCGATGCACTACTTGGCACGATCGTTGGAACCTTCTTGCTCCGGCTGGGTGACAAAGAGCCTAAGGAAGCTATTAAAATGGTCGAAGGAAAGCACGAAATCATCTCGACGGTCGCAGCATTGGTCTCTACAGCCTTGCTCCCAAACTCAGATCGAACTGATCCATTGATCCATGCCGACAGAGTTTGGACCAAAGCATCAGCCTTTCTCACAGACACTGTCGAGGCAGAGAAGCACGACATTCAGATGCGCCTGGAGAAGAATAAAAGAAAGCGAGCTATGGTTGACATTTTCAGGAAGGCTGATAGAAACCTAGAGCTGCAGCAGTCGATTGAGCAGGAGAGGCAGAAGATAGAGTGAGTACCTAGCTGTATCTGATTTGGATGGGATTGCAAGGACTAACACGACTTGAGTGTCGTCTCAGCCGGACAGAAGAGGAAGCACGACGCCGTCGACAGCGGAAGGAAACCATCTACAAAGCTGGACAAGGTGGGCCGACGCATCGAGAATTTCAAGAAGCTGGAAGACGTCTTGCAAAACCGGCAAGCAGACCTCGCGAAAGATGTCCAACAATTGGAAGCTGCAGCGGCTAAGCCAGAAGAGACCACAAAACGTGTGAAAAGAGGATAGATGGTCAATGACTAAGCACAGGTAGAGTAGCAAGAAAGGATGTCTGAATATCTATATTGATAAGACCAGCCGATGCCTACACAGGTCATTGACCGACTGCAGGGTATACAGCTACCTGCAACATGGCAACCCGCCTCAAATCCAAGTCGAGGTGCCGCCAGCACCACGTAGAGCAAACCCCGGCCACATAACGATATTCCTATTCTGTCTGCAGACAAAGCTCTTCAGTTCATTGCTTTCACCACATCAGTTGCTGCCGGCAACTGACCGTAAACCAATACTAGAAGTCTCAAGAGTCCGAGAATGTGCGTGTCTTAAAGTTAAGCCGTGTTATCCAATACATTTAGGACGCACAGTGGAACGCAATACATGTGAAAGGCACCTCAGCTGATGATCACCTCACTGACTGTTGTGCGATACTCAGGTATGGACGCGTCGTTCTTACCTAACCTCAAATCATCGCCTGCTTCGATGAGTGCCTCCTGCCCGGACCATGCACGCATCCTTTCCCCTACCGCGTCTGCTCTGAACCATGTCCATACAACCTATTCTGGCAAATGGCGAGATCATAGAGAGCTCAACGAGTCAATGCAGATTGCACGAAGCTGAGCGCGAAGGCACGCTCGCGTGGGATACTTGATTACTCGAGCATCAACGGTAGACCGTCCATACATGCGAGAACACCCATGCGCATCGAATTGCAGCAACTGTGGTAGCTTGCCAAGTTCCCTCATTTCAGTCGTCTCCTCACGCATGCCGCTACGCAGCCTCAGCCAAATGTTAACAAAGTGTTGACAAGAAGTATGGACCGAGTCTAATGACCTCCTTAATCGTCGCGCTCACACCTCGAGTGCAGCCTTCCACGGCCGAAGAAACCGTGCAGCCTGCCGCATGCGACGACTCGAATGTCCCAGCCATGCTCGCGGGCGCTATCTTTACGATCCCTCACCACCAGACCCCAACTCACAGATTGGCTCCGATGGCGGGAAGAGGAGGAGGATTACCGATCAGTTGGACACGACGCAGACTTGCAGGCGACGGAGTAAGTTTCGCCTACGTTGAGGGACTTCTGCGTTGGCTTGTTCCAAGATCTTGCATTTGACCATTTCTCCTCTTGATGATTTTGGCGTAGAGAAAGGCACCCTCTCGCAGCACCGTAGTCGAGTTGTCGCATTGGCAAGCTGCGCCGTGCCTGCAATAATGAGCCTTCCTCGTCGTTCAAGACGGAGAGTAAGACTGTGCCTGAACAGAGACGTTTAGGTAGTGTAGTGGCGGCGTGTATGTGCCTGCGCTTGGCAACACTTCAACTACCTTTCCTCTTTTTGAACTGTTAGTATTCTCTTGGCACGATGGGAGACTTATCAGGGGAAGGCATGGTCAGCTTAAACAATCTGCCCGATGATCGAACCTCTTACACTAAGTGGTCGAGCAGTACCCTGGTAGCAGCTGCCTCAGCCCTATCGCCGAACTTTATATCGTCCCCGTCGTCTCCGTAAGCCTACCCGTGCTTTGTGTGGCAGCTTCGTATAGATTGCTCAGAGGCTTGCAGACTCGCTCGAACTCGCAAGCCTAGCTGAATCCGATAGAGCTGACGAGAATGACAACGATAACGACAACGATGGCACCACCGACTCCTCCTCCATCTCCGTTGTCTTCTTGTCTTTCTTGCTACCTGCCTCTTGGTCGACGATTGTTTCAAGGCTCTCTTTGCCTTCGCTCCGGCCTGGGGGTTTTCTTACCTTTTAGGCGTCCTGGCGCGCTCCTAGGTCTCGTAGACTGTGAACAACCATCACGACCGACGATAATAATTGCTTGTATCTCAATCGTAACGATAGGAGGCAGTGAAACTGCTGCCCTGAGACGGTGTCAGATTCGACGAGCGCCGTTAGATGGTTCGGCTTACCTGTACGTCTGTACTATGTGGTCTTTTACCGCTCATGAGTACCGCCATGTCGTCTAACGGTTGCCGCCGCCTGCTGGCTCTTCCTGATTTGACACGATCGATTCCCTGGATTTAAAAGTCGGTTGCTCGATCCATTTGCGGCGTATGGTCGAGGAGACAGCGTTTTAGGGTACAGAAGACGCCCTTCCTCAGCTCAAGCGGTTCGGAGGGTCGTGCCGGAAGCAAGAGTAGCCAAGATCTTTCAAGGGGATATCTTGACGCAAAGAGAGATGCCGGGCTCCGTTGTATGATAATCGAACACAGCACTGAGCCTGCGCAACCTGCGAATGTGTTATGCTTCGATGAGCAGGGAAGACGTGTATGTACTGCTGTATAAGTATGAGTACAGACTCGGCCGCGAGCTGGCTTAGCTGATTCTTTAACCTTTTAGGATAACCTTAATAGCATCGTATGCTTGACGGGGTCTAGAATCGTTGTGTGGTCCACTTGTCTTCGGCTATCGCATCTTAGTAGTTTTCCAGCTCTTCTCAATCCGGGCGGGTAACTTTGGCGGTAGTGCGAGCCTGCGAGATGGAAACCCAGTAATTAGTGATACGCTGGTGTTACCTGCGAGGCCGCCTGATACGCCTGTGACGAAGCTGCTATCTTTACTCGCCGATTCGCATCCACTTGTGCTTCAAGTGCGGCCTTCGATGCAGCCGCACTTTGCTGCTGCACTGCTGAACCTGCCGTGCTTGGTCGACTTGCGTTCGGGCTTGGTGTAGCAGGGAATGACTTTCGTAGGCTCGAAAGCTGGGACTGGATCGAACCCTATCTCCGGGACGAGCCACCGCATCAAAAGTTGTTAGAGTAGGACGTTTGCCTGCTCCTTGAGCTTGCGGAGTACTGTCCCTTTCTTCATCTACTTCCTCTTCGCTTTCGAGCGGCGGCGGCGGAGTAGAAGGGGAGACCGCGGCGAATTCTTTGACTTCTGGATCTTCTCGGCTAGGCTCGAGTTTCTGTACGTTGCCCCGTCGAGGTTCAGGTTGACGTACATTTCCTCATTCAGGCACTCGGCGCCCATGGTGAACTCGATCGTGGCCTCGAGCTCGTTCAGCGTCATCTGGCTGTGCGTGGTCTACATCGCCGCCACGTTCTCGTTGACGGACGTGTCCGATAAACAGTACACGCACGCGTGCATCACATTGATGTTGGCGCACAGGCAGTAGTAGGTAGTCGCGGACTTGTGTGTGGTGATGGACTTGTGCCTGATCAGCTGGCTGTTGATGTTTTCGATCACGACGATGTTGCTGGTCTCGATCTACACCATGGTCGCGCACTTGGACATCCTTGATGTAGGTCGAGGGCGCGTCCGTCTCGTCGCACATGTTCGCCTGCCTGCACATGATGATGGTCTGGGCGTGATCGGGTAGCATCCCTGGACTAGGTCGTCGTACTTGTCCTCAGCGAGGGCCACCGTCATCATCCCCATCTTGATCATAGTGTCGCACATCTCCACGGGCTGGGTTTTTTACAGCAACATCCTAACGAACTCGTCGTTGTGTATGAACGAGTAGACGAGTGTGCATTTGAAGCAGGTGACAATCCTCGTCGTGGCGATAGGCCTGCTCAAGCTCCTGCACCAGTGCTCGGTCCTCAGCAGGGACTCGCTCTTGCTCAAGGACACGTTGATGAATTTGCTCGAGCACAGGGCGATACCGTCGTTCACGATGTAACATGTGGTGCTGCTAATGCAGATAGGGATCGCCCTCTTGCTGTACGCGTCCGATAAATCATCTTCCTCGCGGTCTTGTACGTGGTTGGGTGCTCGTATCTGTTCTTCCACTTGGTCTCGATGGCGTTTATTGGCTCAGTACCATTTTCGAGTGACAGACTATGCAGTATAGAAGCTATCTAGGTCATCGCATTGTCATCAGTGGTGGGCGATGACCTTGGTCTCTATCGCATAGATCAGGCAGCACAAATGCCGTAGAGTTAAGCTTCTCAAGTGATCAGCTAACTGCGGTATATCTCCGCCTTGTTTCCAATGCTCGCCTCGCAGTCTTAGATCGATCCTCTTTCTGGCGAGACAAGAGCTCGCTTCCAGATGGTGGGTTGGGGTGATGTGATAGACCTGGTCTAGTGTTTCTGATGATCTTGCAGATTGCTTGTCACGCACGTCGCATCGTTGGCAGACAGACACGCGTCGGTACTCCTCCTTTATGCCCTAGGAGATCTTCGCCTGCATGTGGTTCGGTAAGGGTGATCTCTGGACGACACTCCTGTCAGCTGGTGATGGAAACCACGCAGTACTGCTTCATGGTCGTTGACACGGCTTTGATATCGTTGAGGTGAGGCAGCTTGAGTATAGACTTGTGTTCAGAATCTCGTCAGAGGAACTTTTCCGCTCATAACCAGTCACGTCAGGCTGCTTATGTCGTAGGTCGTCGTACAAACATTGGTGATGACCGTTTTGCTGGCTCAAAAAGGCTGTGCCTTGCTCGACGAGTAAGGAGTAGCAAGCTAACTCTATCTGATCATGCATAATCATCTCAAAGAGAGACCTGCATGAGGCGTCTTGCGCAGTCTTGCCTCATCCTCCTCATAGGTGTCGTTTTGCTCCACTTACAGATTAATCGCCGCAGTACGTCTTTGGTCAAGGTCGTGCCTTCCATGCTATGACTGATCAAAGGCGAGCGTCGGGCTCTTGCTCGCCCTCGAGGCACTAATAAGAACGATGTGGCTTTTTGTGGAAGCTGAGCTGATCCTGGATGCAACGCACATGGAATTGGACACGTCTAGTGTAGAGCCTCTTTCTCAGACTTAGGCATCTCCGAGTGATTCTGATTTCGAGTGCTTGCAGTCAGATGATATACGACGTGGCGTGGCTGGTCAACAGTGCCTGCGGAGGAGTATTTGACAGATCGGTCCGAGCTCACCAAGTGCCTCTTTCAGACGCAGCAGGCACAATCAGGACTGATCATCAATGTTGCTTGTGAGGCAGAAGTGGAAAGCTGAAGTTGAGCAAGCACTCTTGAAGTGCCACAAGCAGCCGCGGGATCGAACGTCGTCCACTAGCTCCCAATGCCGTCCAGTATGTCCCTGCAGGTAGTCATCAATCTGTTAGCTGCCACACTGGCATGTGAAGATAGATGAATTGGCTGCGTGCCAAGCATTAACATGACTGCACAAAGGCCTCTTGTGCTTGTTCGAGGTATGCTTTTGGGCTTGTGCTTCGATCATTGTTCTTGCTGACCCTTGGAACAATGCCGGCAAGGGCTTTGGTCGCGTGATCCATGTATGTTTGTGCGAAATGGCACTGCCAGGTTCGTGACCGTGAATTTCTCTTCTCGTGCTCATCGCAGCCTCAGCCAACAAGTCGGTCCTTGGATATGCTATCGTGCTCTTGCCTTTATTCCATTCTCTCGACCCTTGCCTTGCATATCTCAGACCCCTCTCTTCCTGAGGGAGGGGCTGTTGGAGTGGTTCTATCGATCGTAGCGATCCACAAGTTCAGAATATTGGCGGTAGTCTTGTGCTCTAGCTGCGAGCGTCATTGTTAAAGGATCATTGCACTTTCCAAAGAAGCTGTTGTCAGCATCGTTCAATGGATTGCCCGGGATAGTGCTATAGGTCTGGTCGACGACATAGGAGTCAAGCAGCTCGGTCAGGGTCACTTGGTCCGTACGGATGGCATGAGGTTAGCACAACTCAGGAAGAAGAGCACATCGACGACGAGAAGCATTGGCTCAAACATGCTCGTACCATGTGCTTGATGAATTAGAGATGAGACTGCCAGCAACCCAACATGTTGTCTGAACACTACGGTAGATGGACCGTAATGCTGGCCGTTCAACACTGATAACATGGAGCAAACTGTCCTCGAGGAAGGCGAGGCAGGTACCTAGGTAGTCGGTAGGAAGGAACGATTGGAGAATTGTTTTTCATTTTAGGCAACTGAGCCGAAGGTCCTATTATTGACCCTCCCGAGACATCGCTCGATCTCGATCAACTTCTTCAAGACTGGCCAGTTTCCACGAACGAGGACTCAGCTAACATAGATGAGACTTGCAGCCTTTTCCATCTCTTCCAGCCTTCTTCCGGAGTATGAACACTCTGACCTTGCATCTAGTAAGCACGGCATACACCTTCTCCGCTCCCGACGCCATTAATCCGGACACCGTGATTGCTTCTATGGTTTGCTCCATGCCGATCTTCTTTGCAACAAGGTTGGCTGCAGAGAGGACGACCGTTGACATGCTATCCTTCCCAATTGCTGCAGCCAGTACTCGGACTACCCGCTGCAGTTATTACTTGAAATCAAAGTTTAATTTTTGAAGGTATGGGCTAATGGAAGGTTTAAATGCAGAGGCAGAGACATCTCGGTGGGGACGTTGAGTTTGCGGAACCGCGCAAAGTCATCTTTGCACGATTAGCTATCAGGTTGACGATGAAAGAGGTAGTGAAATCACCAACTGAAAGAACTTGAGGACAATGTGCTATTTCCTGCCGCGACTATTCAGTCTACTGCACAGCTTCAAACGCACCAGCGCCCGCGCCGAGTCGCCGTAACCCATGCACCGCATCTTGCAACTCATCTCTCTCCGGCATCAAGCCTTTCTACAAGCTCCGGCAGGAGGATGAACTCTCATCCGGCTTGCTATAGTGGTTAACCTCCGAATCGCTTTTCGGATCCGGAACATGCGCTCTACCCATTCTTGTCTTCACGAATTCGTTGTCGACGTGCTGGCTCTGGTAGTCTTCTATACCCAGAGTTGTTCGGTTACGCGGCGACTGGATCTCTTCCGTAACCCATTCAGTCTTAAGCAGCCAAAGTCACACAGCGCAGGAAGCAGCAGTTCACTAGCAGCAGCATCCTGATAGCTCATCGTTCCATTGTGGTACGTCTCGAGAACCGTCCGCTTCATTACGCTCGTGGTGTGCATCACCAACGGCTTTGCTACAGCCACCATCAAGCGACACTCAGAGCTCTAGGCGTATGCTGCTACCAACACAATCCATGTCGCCTCCAGCGAGATCATACCCGGCGGGCTTCAGCCCCTCGGCGTTCTTGTACCAACCATAGTATTCACCGTATACGAGCATGACCGGCGTCTCTAGGTCTTCCTCGTCGAGTATGCTACGACCGAACTTCTCAACCTCAAGCCCCGCCTTGCCGCCCACCAGCCAGTCTTTGCACTCGTGGTTGTACACCCGACTACTCGCACACCCCACCACGCGCTGTGTAACGCTACCGACGTCATATTGCAACCGGGCTGGACCTAGTCAAGCAGCCGGCTGCCAGAGATAATGGCGCATACGGGGGCGTCCTCGATCCCCCGCACGATGACTTCACTTGTTAGGTCGTGTGTGACCAAGTGACTCGACCTACCCTTAGCGACAACAATAGATGTGCACATGAATGTCCTGAGCTTTCCACCGGGGGTGCAGCTGATGAAGCTCTTCGCAATAACGCCGTCGACTATTCCCAAGCTTCTATATCTATCCTGGTTTCTAGATGTACTGCTTGAACCTTCTGGTAACCCCACGCTCACTTCCTAGCCAAAGGAAGATGATCTACGGCGGGTATCCGAAAGATGCAAGGTCTGACGATGTTGGCAAACTTCTAGACAGCCTAGAAATGCGCCCCCACCACAAGTCGAAGCGAACGCTATTGCGTTTCTCATCAGCTTCCGATCTCCTAATTACAAGGTCTCGCGTTTCCTACTCAACATCTACAGAGGCAAGATCCTAACAGCTAAGCACGGAGTCTGAAAGGCAGATACCAAGCTGTTTGTTCGTTAACACAAGGTCTTATCAAATCTCAAAGCCGTACACACAAAGCTTTTTATCTGTGGCAAGAAAGAGACAATAACATCTCGATGTGTGAATGCACTTTATTGTCATCACCCTTACGCTTTGAGGTCGCATAAAATATGTATATAGGCTTTTCTTCCGACTCTCAGCAAAGCTCATCAAAACAAATTCGAAGTCCATCAGATCCACTACCCAAGAATCAAACTTACAACAGACCTCAGTCTCCTCGACCACAATTCCCAGAAGTTTCGACATAATGGCTACCCTTGTTGTCACCCTTTCGACGATCATGGATGAGCGAATATGGGACATTGAGACCTTTTCGTACAACGGCCGATTAGACTCACCAGCACTATCATATGTGGAAGACTCACCGAAGGTCACCGTCGTGGGCCGGTTCCCAGATGGCGCCGAAGTACCTTGCACAGTCAAAATCCCTATCCTCAAGCTGATGATCATGTCGCCAGCTATCGACGACTCAGTCAAAACATCAGGCCTCCTTCCCAGCGAGATCAACGAGCTCGTCATTGATGTCGAATCACTCGACGCCTTAGCGCTGATTTCAGGCGTGATCATCAAGCCAGAATGCTACCTCGCCAAAAAGGGCCTGGTCTGTGTCAGAGACATCGACCAAGTCGACACGCGGCCCTTCTCCACCTACCTTCAAGTCGCCAAACTTGCGCAAGCTCTCGTGATGCGGCCGATCTGGGACGATATGGTCCTCCGACTCACCCAAATCCTCTACCGGGGAGATAAGCTGCCATGGGGAGCTCAGATCTCCGACCTAGCAGCCCTTCTATACGTACCTCCAAGTCGCCAAATTTGCGCACGCTCTCGCTATGCGGCTGATCCTGGACGATATGCTCCAGCTTAACTTAGCACCACTATTTACGACCCGCATCGGTCTAGTAATACTAATACCTAGAGCGCTCTCCTTAATGCCTTCTAGATGATTATAGCAGTATTTGTCGGCGTTACACGTGATCTCAGGTAAGAAACGGTTCTCTGCGTTAGTCTTCTGCCGCGTTTGTCTAAATAGCAAGTGATGTTGTTTGGGTGTCGATGTATAAGCTTGCATCTTCTGCCTCCACCTCCTACACCTTTGTCTTTCACCCTCGTTAAGTACCATGTGGCCAAAGTGCACGGGTGTTTACATATCACTCTACTTTGCGTTTATACTACTGGGTCACAGATACTCTTGTTATGGGATAGCCATGGAAATGCGCAATATCCTCGCGGCTAATGCCGCTTCGGGCGTTCTGCTTACACTGCTGATATCTGTGACGGTAAACGTTCTTAGTAGAAGTTGGTATATATATCTTACCTGGATACAACAACAACTCCTTATATGTTCAACAAGTACTCCAGTATTTCCAGAACCGCATCGTCGAAGGCAATCAACACAGACTCCTTGACTCTTTCGATTAGGCTCTTAAATCGAGCCGACGCTTACCTATTATGGCGAGTTCACAAGTCAACCAACAGAACAGGATGGGCTTCTTGGGCCTGCCTCGAGAGATCCGAAATCTCGTTTACTGGATGCTTATTGAACCCAGCGAGAAGGGGAAACCAGGCAATACTAAGGTCTTGTGCCTGTGCAAGCAGGTCTACGAGGAAGCTATCATGTACCTGAAGCCATACGTCCCGGTATTTCGGCTAGGTATTGAGCGTCACCGATCACTGTTTCGGAATCCCAAAGCCAACGGCAAGCCAATGATCTACAGAAGTACAACACTCACCTCCAGTTGCTACACATATCAAAGATTCACAGAGCTCGAGATATGTCGATTCACGAGCATCCAGCTGTTCCTCGATAGCATCCATGGGCGCTATCGTCACTCTGTGAGGGAGAAGGTGGTAGCTGACGTCCGTGAGATCACGCAGGCTGTCAGGAAATCAACACACCTCCAAGCAATCGCTACCTATATCAGTGAAGGATGGGCGGCGAACATGACTGGGCAGGATGAGCTTATGGAGGCATACAAGCAGTTGGTACGTGTTTGTGGGAACAAAGGTATCGCACTCGTCCTACAGTATGGGCCGAGCGGGAACGATTGTGAAGAGCACGACAAGAATAGAGACGACCAAGAAACCGACCACCAAAGCTCTGCTGGAACAGCTCACATCTCGTTTATCGATTCTCTTGTTACTTACCTCCAAGGCGCAGCAGCAGCAGCGAACGTCACAGTGACAATCCATCGACCTGGAGAAGAACCTTACAAGGACCTCGAGGACATCTCCGACTACAACAACTATACCATCCTCTACCGCCCTCAAGGACGCAAGTCTCTATCAGCTTTGCAACACCACAGCCTTTACTCACCCTGTGAACGCGAGCTCAGACACGAATTCGACACCACCTACGATACCTCCAGGTTCTATCATCCGCTCACCCTCGATAAGCCATACAAGCTTATTCCAGAGTGTCGTCGATGCTTGACTATATTCGGCACACGAGAAGATCTTTTGCGTCACCTCAAGAAACATCCAGACCACATAATACGCTTCCGCAGAAAGAGGTGGAATCCTATATCTACTTTTAGTATCAATCAAGGGGGGAGAGTCTGCTGGACTTATGGATACTCCTACAATGCTCAACACAGACTTAATGCGCACTTAGAGAGGTTCGACCACAGGAGATATAGCATCATCCCACGATACACGGAGGATAATGTTGCTTGGGATAGGAAATAGAGCTTGCGCAGGACTCGGAATATCTAATTTCTTCCTATAGTCGGCTTCCTTCATCAGTCCTCAGGACCCAAGCCTTACCCTTAGACACCCACGACACCCACTCTAGATAGCCTATTTCTGCCTGAATAAGTCAAACTTGAAAAGATACTATTGAAATTTTCCTGAGCGCACAGCTGATTCACCTCTTACCGCTAGGCAGTCATACGTGCCCAACTTCAACAGCATCATTGGCAACGCAGGAACCAGAAGGTCAAACTTGCACAGCAAGTTCTTCGGCGCCACTCCTTGCGACGGCTGAACTTCCCCATGAGCTTCTCATCCTTCTGGTCTGCCTCGACACTGTCCTTGTCAATCGGCGCATCCGAGGAGCGTTCCTCTGTTGTTTCCTTTCCTGACTGATCCAGGATGGTGCGCTCTTCTGTAAGTCTTGCACTGGTCACTGCGAACTGGAAAGTCGCTAACATGGAGAGTTTGCCGCCTTTGACATACCGCCTACCAAAGTCCTCAATCTTGGTATGGAGATGCTCTGCCTTCGCTTGCGCTTTTTCCAGAGGCGGCAATGAACCGATTTCGTAGGTAAGCAGAATTTCAGCTGTATCCGCTAAGGCTGCCGTGTTGACTACTTAATGCCCGTCGACTTCAGGGGTTGGTGCTGCAAGAAGACTCTTTCTAGAGGCACCAGACTTGATAGCACTAGCCCAGAACCGCTCTAAGGCGATGGGTGGCGGAGGACATGGTAATGAGCCAAATTTGATGTTAAATTCAAACACCTAAAAGTCGACATGTACGACCCCTCTAAAGGGTGGTCCCTTGGATTCCAAGGACGCGCTGATTTCAGCATTGATATGGATCGTGACGAGCCACAGGTCGAGTGTGAAACGCACTCCCACGCCAACTCTATCCTGTAACTGAAAGAAGAATGGTTCAAAATTCATAAGGACGTTCAGGAATGCATCAGAGTACGCATATAGCGCGCCGAGACTCAATGCCGCATGAATTCGTCCTCCGCCCATCAGGAATTGTAGGAGTCGACGCGAAATACGCCTCTCCCGTAATGCTCAGACTACTGTCTAAAGACCAGCTGATTCCGAGACGTAGAGGGCGGGATAAGCACATGGCGGGTGGAACGCTCGATGGTACCCGCCGATGGTAAAGACCCAGTCGCCAGCCTCGACCCTCTGATTAGGATCAGGGTCACTATAATTCCCCTTAGACCAGGCGAACAATGCAATACCTCCAGTTAAATGGCACTGGGGAGCCAGAACAAATGAACGAGGTGACAGTTGTACCTCGAGCTTGAATATCCCACTATTGCTATCAAACGAACAAACAATATCTAGCTCCACATGAGCGAGCTTGACCGGAGACGTTAGAGAAGGCACGTCGCGTGTGGCCACACTACAAAGACCGATAAGGAACGCACCGTTTCCAAACTGGATGACCAGAACCAGATTCGCAGCGATCATCTGGAATGCCGTCACGCGTAGTCCGGCAGCGGCCCAGTAGCGTCCCTCGGCTGGCTTAAACAAAGGTCCATCCATTAGATTCTGCATCTGTTCAACTACTGACTGTTTCTTTGTATTGTCTCGTTCTTTGACGAAGGAGAAGTTGACCACCTGCTCAACCGTGGGGAGCAAGATATCTGAGTTCATTCCAAAGCCGCCGACCAGACCGGCAACGTCGGCGAATCCGACAGAGCAAAGAGGACCGTTCAGCTTGACAAACATGAATGCGAAGGTGAACTCTTTGGCATCTCGAAATTCCACTAGTTTGTCTGTATCGGGACCAGATGAGAGGCACGATTGGTTCAAGGGCTTCAAACCGATAATAGTGATCCATTTGCTCGGTGCCATTGGGGTTTTCTTCACAGTCGCGTATGCTCCCATCGCATCAAGCGACCACGGCTCAAATGTAACGATATGACCACCGGTATGGATGATCGGAATTTTTGGGTCGGACGTGTCGCACATGAACCCACCCACAACTGTCAACGGAGGGCGGTCCATTGCGACAATCAACCCTCCGAGGCCCCACTGCACTTCACTGATCGAAGGAGGATTGTCGAGAGAATATCTTTCTGAGAAGGGCACGCCAATGCTGAAGCCTAGGAGGGAGAGCCTGATGGGGCCCGTTAAAAGCGTAGCGTCAAGGTTGATTCCAATCATACCAGCTTTAAACCATAG
>Ga0210040_10004316_pt1 | contig 18654 bp, 17 predicted proteins | sample CryGeyCG12114_NA_FD_185462 | JGI IMG/M metagenome (GOLD analysis project Ga0210040, IMG submission 185462) | Groundwater microbial communities from aquifer - Crystal Geyser CG19_WC_8/21/14_NA (SPAdes) (version 2) | ecosystem: Environmental > Aquatic > Deep subsurface > Groundwater | place: USA...
TATTTGTGTACTGAAGCCCTGATCCCAAGTTATAAGAGTTTGAACATGGTACATACGATGATGCGTTGATGGATTTTCAAAGTCATTTAAAACTACTTTCCTACCCATGGATTCTTTTCAAAAGTGTCTTGTTCGACACAACAGGCCCCAGTGTATGACTGATACCCGGGTATTTGTGTACTGAAGCTCTGATCCCAAGTTATAAGAGTTTGAACATGGTACATACGATGATGCGTTGATGGATTTTCAAAGTCATTTAAAACTACTTTCCTACCCATGGATTCTTTTCAAAAGTGTCTTGTCTGATAGAACGGGCCCCAGTGTATGACTGATACCCGGGTATTTGTGTACTGTAGCCCTGATTTTATGTTTAGTTAGCATGATATTTATGAAGTTCTTATTTCTAAGACCATTGTAATGACTGCTTTTCTCAATTGATTAATTTAGATAATTTTTTCATGACATTGTAGCATTTAATTGATATTAAAATGTAAATTTTTATACACTTTTCATGTCGTAATGTAACTAAAGATTTGTTTTACACGTTGTTAATTCTTCTAATTTCGAGTTTGGATCTTGAAATTTCGAATCGAAGCTCTTGCATAATCTCTACGAACTCAATTATAGGAATTTGGGTTCTCAAGTAGGTTAAAAATAATATTCCAGAAATAGAAATATCTCCAGACAGCTTGTAAGATGTTTTGATGTCAACTCCATGAGCACATAAATACAAATGTTTCACAACCTTCCAAATGCATGTAAAATGCAATACGAGCATCAAGATTCTAAATGCAAGCAAAAGTACGATCGCAAACATTGTTGAAAAAATTATAGGAAACACAATTACTGCTAAATCTCTGTTAAAATTATTTAGAGGGTGGTGACAGTGGGTGAAAACGGATTCCAATTCTCCAGTAGGTGCAAACCTAGAATAATTAAGTATTTTTTTACATTTCATGGTGCTTGTCAGCATGTAGTGGATTTGTAGCATTCATATTCGGTTATTACCATTCCATCAGACACAGACTTTCTTTTGGGAATACATATGTGAAGTCAGGTTTTTGAAAAAAAAAAAAAAAATTTCCTTTCATCATATTCCATGCGTAGTGATCTACAAGAACGTTGTCTGTCAGATAGTTGAAGCAGAATAATTGGGTCACACATGTTACTAGAGTAAAAAGCTCGCCTCTAAAAAGTATCCATATGATGCTTCCATGCGCCTAGAAAAAAAATAATTCACATCAGATTCTGATGATGATCAATGGGCTCCTTGTCAATACAGATACAAAATTAATCAACTCACTGTCAATGCTTTTGCTACATACTCAGTGGCGGCCATAGTAGGATATTCATCCAACAAATGGTCTCTAACGGAAAGAATGGATTGAATTTTTTCAAATGTTCTCTTCATGTCTTTCCGAAGATGGGAAACAACATAAATGTACGGCGTAAAGTTGAATAAAATAGCTGCTACTGTCCAAAGAAAGTGCCAATGAAAATTGTCAAAATGGGGAGAGTCTCTGTCTTCATTGCAATGATTAAAAAAATCAAGGCAGTTTTGAGTTTTGTTGAAATCTATTTTATCGCACAATTGAAAACTGGTTAATTATTAAACGGATTCTTGCATGCATAGAATATGTCACCGATGACATCAAACAAATCTACACACCATAAATATAGGTTCCTTTAGATCGACACATGGATGTTGTTTGTGCGTCATCCCAAGGACTTCCTTCTGCTTTAATACATGAAATGGAATCCACCGTTTGCCGTGAAACAGCTAAAGAAAAACTCAAAACAGCAAAAAAAATTGCTGACAACTTGCTTGCAAAATAGAATGGCAGATTTACTTCAAATGTTTTGGTTCGAAATATGCTGCACCACATTTGGGGACTCTCCATTTTCACTGTTTTATAAATCGGTGAATTCCGAAAGATACATCAGAAGTGATACTGATGAGGAGAAGTATACGACCACTGAATGTGCTTTCTCTGAATGACTTGCGCAATGAGATAAATATTTTTGCTGCATTTTTTATTCATAGTGGCACTGTGGAACTTTGCTTAGGTTAGCTTTGTAACTTTGCTTTTGCGAAGGTTGCTATCGGATCGGATACGGATCGGATAAAGCCTTACCCGGTACGATAGAATGATCGGATAATTTCGGATATCGGATCGGATAATCACATACAAGTCTCAAAAGAATTATCTTGAAGTTTTTGCAATTATAAATGAAAACTGGCTCACAATTCACGTTCAGAATCTATCCATGAGCAATTTTTTTAAAGACATAAAATGTTCCACATAACTTTTAATACTCTCGAAATATTATAATCCGATGCGGCTGTTAAGCTTCACAAAAGTAAAATAAGTAAAAAAAAATTAACTTCAAGATAATTGGAGGAAAAAAGGTTTTAAGGGCTGTCTTCACTGAATTTTGTAATGTAAAAGTGATCTTGATTTGCAGCCCAATTTTCTCAGATAGTATGTTCGATTTTAACTCTAGCATCAATGGAATATTTTAGTTGTTTTAAATACTAGAACATGTAAGGAAGACTTGCAACCCATATGTTCAACAAAATTGCTCACGAATACATAACGAATAGGCATGGTTACTGATTTGGGGAACATTTCGAAAATTCCACATCCAACTTCGTTTTATTTCTATTAAAAAGTGTGCTATGTTGACACTTTTATTGTCACACCTTGAATAAATAGCTATTTGTTCACTGTTAGCTTGTATTACTCCACTGAATTTAAAATTGTGTCAATTTTTTACAATTAAATTGAAGAATTTTAACTGTACATGGCTTAAAAAATTGATATAACCCATGTTCATAGATAAGAAAATGGACAAGTAATCTGAAGGAATGCGTAAAATACACCTACCAAAAATTCATTAATAAAATTTTCCCTGCATGGCATTTTTGTGAGGCAGAATTATTCAATGTTAAGCATACAATTTTTGCCCACTGCCTTTTTTCTTCGGATATCCGATTTCCGACCGATATTGAACCGTCGGATAGATCTTCGGATATAGGATCGCATAAGGTCTTATCCGATCCGATCCGATTTTTTAATCGGTAAAAATTTTTGTTTCTGATCCGTTGATTATCCGAGCCGATCCAATTTGTTCAATCCGATAGCAACCTTATTTATGCAATAAAAAACGTTCTTCAAAGTCATTTTTTCCTCTCAAAATGGATTTTGAAATAAACAAAAGTGAGAAAAACAATAGTTTGGAACAATGTTTTATTGAAGGTGAAAACCTTGAAAACAATTTTCAGTTCATCGATGCAATAGAATCCTACAAGTCGGGTTTATTAATTGCAATAAATGAGCAGTCCAATCAAAAAGTTACAAGCAACAGCTGTGATGTTGGAGAAATGTTGGAGAAAGCTCAAAATCTTTTGCAACCTTCATCTGAAATTAGACATAAAGAAATAATAGGAATGAAGCCTGCTTTAAAAATTTTGAAAGAGTGCATGTCATGGCCGCTGTTGTATCCCAACATTTATGAAGGAAACCGTGAATGGGTCAAAGGAATTCTTTTATTTGGAGTATGTTTTCATTTTATAATTTTTGCTGCATATCACTTCTCGGCTGTGTAATCAAAATTTTTAATGTTAAACTTGTGCCAACATGTATCAAATGTGTCACGTTGAGTGGTCTATCTTCGTTTTCTTTCAAAATATTTTCAAGCATTAGTAGGTTACTTCTGATAATGAAATTCAAAGATTCTTTTTTTAATTTCCTGAATTTTCACAAATTTGAATTACAGACACCCGGCAATGGAAAAACTTCCATCGTATCTTACATTGCTGCTGTCAATGGTTTCTCCCTGATGCATGTTAGGGGTTCAGACTTTCTTAGTAAATGGGTTTCCGAAGGGGAAAAAATGCTCCGTTGCATTTTCTCGGTTGCTAGAAAAAATCAACCGTGCGTAATGTTTCTTGATGAAATCGATATGACAGTTCAAGTCAGTAAAAATGGACGTGAACCGGCAAATCAAGGAATTCTTAGTGAACTATTAATTGAACTGGATGGTACTATTAATAGTTTCAGTACAACGCTATTCCCATAGTTTTCATCGATAGATTCTGACAATAATACATGACCTTTATATATATACATAGGATCCAGCGGTAGCAATGCTGGTATTATTTTCGTAGCTGCTACAAACACCCCACAAAATTTACCAGTCAATTTATTGAGACGCTTGGAAAAAAAAATCTGGCTTCTGCCCCCAAACTTTGAGGAGCGCAAACTGTTAATACAACATTGGCTGTCAACCAAAAATTATTTTTTGACATCCCAAGACATTTCCGAAATCGCAAATAGAACAGAAAGGTAGTTGTTTCAAAAAAAATTTATGATAAAATTTTATTTCAAATCATGAAAATTATTTTCTGTTTCCATCAAAGGTTCAGCTATAGCGACATGGATGTTCTTTTCAGAGAAATCTGGCTTGAAATACCAAGGCAAATGGCTTATGGATCCCGCTTTATTAAAGCTCCTTGGCCTCCTGGTTGTCATCAATTCAAACCAAATTGCGATTGGTATTTTAAACCGGTGAAAAGTTCTGAAGGATCAGTCATCAGTTTAACAGAAGTCAACAAAAATATATTGATAACAAAGGTAAAATGAATATTTCAAAAACAAACGCAATCTGAATTTTAATCCTGTGATTTCTTCCAGACCGAGTTCCTCTCATCACTGTCAACCATCATTCCATCTACAAGGGTTGAAAACATCTTTCAATGTAGACAATTCTCACGAATTCATGCAACCGAATGCACATATGACAACTTGAATGCAAAGAAATCACCCGATAAAAAAAACCGTTGTCACATACAATAAAAAATCTTTGTGAAGTGCTGCCATCTTTCCACCTCAATTCTACTAGTGATAAGGCTCTAATACAAATGAGCTTGCATAGATAATTTGTACTTGTAAAGTAGGCATCCAAACATGGTATATAACATATTGTGTACAATATTAGTTCTGCATGATCAATTATCCAGACATTAACCTACACAGACAATTCAATTTGATTCAGATATTAATTTCCTTTTTTGTTTTGGCAAGATGCAGTCACATGCAGAAATAGTTTAAATAAACTGTGCAATGAAAATATTATCTAAGGATAAGTTAATGTGGTGAAATGTTTCTGGTTTTTTTTTGCGAAAAATAAAAACTTCTACATCAAATGTGTAACAATGCAAAGAACAAAAAGTGTTTTGAACACCCAGAACAACGCATCTAATGATGCAAAAAAAATCAACAACAAATTGGGAACAGCATTTAAAAAACCTGCAGTTATCTGGGCGAAATCGTATGATATCATAAGTACATACGACAGGAGCAATCCTCTTTGTGTCAAATATGAAAGAACCAAAACTGCAATCAATGGAGTAAGTTCAATTCAATTCAGTAATACAATAGCTAATGCTTGAAAAACCCTACAAACAGTAATTGAACTTGAAGTTTGAGTAATTAAATCATTTTAATTTAAAAAAGCTCAATCAGTTTTTATCGTAAATTGAATGTGTATTTGTTGTATTGTAAGCTGTACGGAAAGCAACCTTTCAATGTTACAAAAGGGTTTTACTAATTTGGAGGAGATAAATAAATAATTATTTGGACTGTTTAAATTTTTCCTAAGGTATATGTTCTTCCTTATGGCAAGTTGGACAAAGGACTTGAAACCTTTAGTTTTAAAAGGACGAATCATGTGATTGTTAAAGGGGTCAAAATTAATCGTCGTGAATTCCAGCTTAAAGCAAGCAAAAGCAAGCCAAAGTATTCTAAGAGCTCTGGAACTCGTGATCACACTGTACAGGTGTATTTGGACATATACACAACAGAAGGTAACATGTCTTCCCATTGATAGTTACACTTAAAAATTATCTACAGCTGCAGAGTGGGAACCAAATTTCGTAAGCTTTTATTACAATCAGTAGGCTTAAAAAATGGATATAACAGATTTGCAGCTTCACAAAAAACTTTATGAATGTTAAATTCAACTGAGAGACCTCGCAAGCAATAGGGAGGGAATACAAAAATCAAACAAAGTTTATTTTTATTTTGTCGATAGTCCAGTTGTTTGGGGTTACTTTTAATCTTTTATCGGACTTTCAGTTTGATTCAATCACCTCATTGGACCCAAATGTTCACTGCCGAAAAATATTATCATGAAAATCAAATCGAGGTGAGGCGTGTTTTTGCGCCCTACGTGTCCACTGTAACATGTTCCTTCTTTCTGCTTTATTCTCAACTTTTAAAGTCATAAGCACTATAGTTCATCCTCTGTTAAAGACCAAACCAATTCGTCAAATTTAGGACTTTGAATTGCGATGATGATAAAAAGCGAAATAAAGTATACCATACAAGTACAAAAGCACCCCTGTTAACACAAAAAGGTTCTCAAGACAGCCTAAATCACTTCGAATCGAAACTATTCGGCTATATTTTCCACAGAATAGTTGATACAATGTTACATACTGAGTTACTACATTTATATTAACATGCACACTTAATATGCCACGTATTTGAAAGTTAGTTTCCACTACTGGGTGCGCTACCAAACGAATGATCAACAAAAACATAATACAACATTTCATTGAAGGAAAGTAAATGCTGATTATTTTTGTCAACTAAAGCAAAAAATCCTCACTTTCAAAATTTGCGCTGCTACTGCTAAATTTCCATAAAATGATCAAACACTAGAAAATACAACGCAAAGTGAAATAAAATCCATTTCAGTAGCAAAATCAATCAAATAACAATAATTCAACAAACAAACATGATTCTTACTTTTATATTGTCTTTATCGTTTGAAATTTTAGATTTTTGCACGTTAAAATTCCAGAATATTTAAAATAATTGACATTTTGCAAAATCAGAATGTGAAACACAATCGAATTCACAAAAAATTATAGTTTTTTCAACTATTCAAAAGTATTCACTCAATGCGATTGAAGATCACCATAAAACATTGTGTCACTTGACTTGCCCATCCCTGTATATACATCCACTGCGTGGAAAAGTCCCTTGCACGTCCACTGGCATACCACCAGAAGACGATTTGGATAATGGACACGCGGGACAATAATAGGCAGTATTGAGAACCAACGATGTTAAGTGGGACAGATTGGAAAATCTATAGCATATTCTATTTATACTCATATTCATTAGATAAGTGTAATAATCGAGATATTGGTTAATGACAACTAGTAATACTTGAATCAACAATACATAGGGGCATATAATAATTAATTTTTACAGGGAACGAAAAAGCACAAGTTGTGCATATGTACGGTCGCGAGGGATATCTCGATCCCGCGAAACATATTTTGCAACTAATGAGATCATTCAGCGGTAGCAACAGCAAGTCAAATGAGGATTTGTCCGAAAAAAACATTGCAAAGACTTCCAAGACACAGGGCCCTGTTCTTATACACAGCACGAATACGGACAACAGAAATGCAACGTCCTTTTCTCAGCCAGCCTTGTTGGTTCAACAATTTGAAAACGCCCAAAACGCAGCAGTAGTTCCAGCAAGTTTTGCGTTGACTTCTTCAGATGGCACTGCAAAAAATCAGTCGTCCACTGATCCTGAGCCAATGGATTTACAAGTAGAATGTCCAGCAGAATTAGGAATTCAACCACATCAAGAAGCTGACATGGAAAAGCTGAATGACCCCTACTCTTTCAATGAAATTTATTCTCCGCCAAGAATCAAGCAGTCCGATTTCAACACGTCTCTAAACAAAAGCACAGAAAATAAACTTCAAATAATCAGAAGTGATAAAAATATGCCCACCTTGACTTCAGCGGATATTTTGAGAAGCTCTGATATCACGAATCAATTGCCAAATGAAAACCATTGCAATAGCAAACCTCACAGCTTTGATACACAGGACGTTGGGACACCTGATGAAATCGTGCGTACTGAAGAAAATCAGTTAGTGTGTGACAAAGGTTTCAAACGAAATCTCAGGAATGAAGGCGATGATGAAGTAACTGAAAACTGCGCAGGAACATTTGTGAATCATGATATGGAGGAAACCGTTACGCTGAGTGAGCACCCAATTAGTGACGAAAACGACAGTGATTCAACAGTTGCAATCCCAGAAGATGCAGAAGAAAGGATCAAATTTTTTTCGAAATACAAAAACAGCAGTCCCACTGTAGATTACATTCTACAAGAAGCAGCTATGGAAGCAAATCCTCTTAATTTAGTTTCTGAAGAAACCAAAGCTACAATGGAAGTTCTTGGTTTGGACAAATCAGCTTTGCAGTATACTTCACCTCGTGTAATTTATGCGTACGCTGAAAAAAAAATGTGGAAACCATACTGGAACAAAACGAAAACAGAATTACGAAGTCGGTTGTATCCTTCTTTGATTGAGAAGGTTTTGAAAGATAGTAAGGTAGCCTGCAGTTTTCACTCTAAAAATGTGAAGCGTCTTCGTGACGCTAGATGGATATACATGGCGTATGGTCATTGTCCTTGTGGAATGAACATTAAATGTGCAATCGGGAAGTTTACCGATACTGAATTACTACCTTTAAGAATAGTTTTTTCTGGTGGCTTCAGCTTGGATTCAAAAAAGGCAACTGGAAGGCAAATAAGGAATCTTGATCGAGACCGAATAAAGGAAAGATTGAAACATGACACTGCAAAAAAAGTTTTCCTCACGGACATATCTCATGTTGAAACAACTCGTGTTCTACACAAAAATCAATATGGAAATTTGGCTGTTTACCAGAAAATCAAAATGGAAGCGAAAAGAATAGGAAAAATGCCCAAAACTTTCGAAGACAAAGATGTTGATATAGTGAATGAAGAATTTAAAAAAGATGAAAATTTCAAATGCTGTAAAAAGAATGGAGTAGAAGGTTTCATCCAACTTTACTACAAAAAGCCTTATTTCATTGAAATGTTTGGACCCCAGCAAGTGAGAATTACAAACACGCATCTTCAGGAGGCCGATTTGTTTTTCGATGCCACCGGTCGAATAGTTAAGAAACCCTTTGTTGAGTCAAAGAGAGTGCTTTTGTACAGTCTACTCGGAAAATCAGACAACTTGCCTAAAACTCTTCCATTGTGCGAATTTTTGTCCAACAAACATGACACTTTAACAATAAAAGGAGGACTGGAAAAATTTTTAATCTCTGTAGAGTCAGAAACAGGTCAATCATTTCTCCCAAGAAGAATGTGCTGTGACTTCTCTTTTGCTTTAATTCACGCTTCTGTACAAGCGTTCAACAAAATGGAACTATCGGATTACATAACAAAAATGTGGAATTGCCTTTTTGAAAACCAGCCAATGGATGAAAAGCTGTGCTGTATCAAATTGTGCAGCTCGCATCTCATTCATGCTTTTTCAAAAAATATTAGTCGAAAAGAGTCTTGCAGGAAAAAAAGAGATTTAGCCAAACACGTTTTTGCATGTTTCATCCAAACCAAAAATTTGAACGAATATCAAGTTTATTTGAAGAATTTTATTCTGCTTTTTGATGATCCGTCAACAGATGAGGAAACTGCAATGAAATTATCTGAAAATTTTCAAAAGCACAATTTTCCGATCTTAGAAGTAATGTCCCAAAATTTTATTGGTGGAGCTGAGGACAATTTCTTCGAATTGAACATGAAAAAAGACCCTAAACTACAAAGAGAAAAATCGCCCTACTATGTTCATTTCAAAGATTTGCGACTCAAATATTATCTTGAAAAAGGAGAATCAGAAAAATGCACTAATCCTTGCTATTCACGTGAAATAGTTGATGTGTTTCAAGATTTTTATGTGGCATACTTGCCACTATGGAGTGATTGTTTCCCTAGTCGAGGGGAGCACATGTGCAATGCCCACTGTGAATCCTATTTCCATATGCATAAAAATATTTTTCATCCTGAGGTGAATCAATATAGTGCAGAGTATCTGAAAGAACATGGGAAAATCATCAGTGGAATGTACAGGGAGGCACTAACCGGAGTCCAAAAGACTGTTCGCAAAAAACGAGAAACTAAAAAAAAGGATGAAGAGAGTTCTGTAATTGCTAAGGAAAAGTGGAAGAAATCCCGCGTCCCAAGATATTTATTACCAACACTTCCTACCGTACAAGAAGAGGAAATTCCTCTTGTGCGAGAAGAGAAGATTCCTCCCTCAAGTTTATCGGAAGAGCAATGCACTTCACAATGTACTGAGAAACAAGAGGTAGAAGAGATAACCTTAGTGGACGAAAGCGATGAAATTCATGCTTCTCCAGCAAAAGATGAAGGCTTCCTAAAAATGAACCTTTTGTACGAAGATTACTTGAATTTGGCTCCGGGACAGTGGATATATGATCCCATCATGGTTCACTTCGGGATGTCTAGGTCATGTAGGAATGCAAAAGATGAAAGTTTAGATGTAATACATCCATCTTATTGCATGATTGCAGCAGACGCTGAAAACGCCGACATATGTTTTTCAAGTGAAATTCGCAAGCATGTAAGAAAAAACTGTAAGAGGCTAGCTGTTCCAGTTTGTTTTGGAGTTCATTGGTTTGCTATGGCTGTGGACACAGAAAAAAAGACTTTGCAAGTCTTTGACAGTGGCATTGTGAAACAATATATTTCGACTAAACATTTAATTTATGCGGCCGAAAGATTTCGAGAAAGTTTGATAGACTTGTATCCAGAAGCGTTAGAGTGGAGAATATCCATTGGTGACTGCTGCCAACAAAGTAATGATTTTGACTGTGGGGTGCATACCATGGTCAACATAAGAGATTTTCTACGGTTCGGAGAAACGCGCGTGACCAACGAACAGCAGATAAATGAAGAACGCAAAAGCATCCTAGAGGACTTATTAACAGAGACTAAGGAAGGAATTGAGGTGCTTAATTACTGTCACGCCAATCATTGTTCCTACATATCGCGTTTGAGAGACTTGAATATGTCAAAAATTGCAATATCAAGAAAAACGGAAATAGACAAGGCCAATCATGAAATATCAGAGGTGGGTGAAAAATAGCTGATTAAAATTCAGAAACTTTTATTTTCTATGCTTAAAACGCAGTAAGGTAGAAAAATGTATAGTGCATCTTGCAAAACTTCTTTTTGGCATTAGCCTACCATAAATTTTCTTAATGAAAGTTCATTGAAGTGTGAATGCATCCTTAGAAGGCTAAAAACACAATTAAAGCATATTTTCTGATCAATAGAGTCTAAAACTAGACAATAATCAAGGCCCCACAGTCAACCAAAAGTTTATTGCCAAACGCTCGTCTAACTTGTTAATGATTAGAAACAATTAAAATCATGACATGCAGTAAAGGCATGATTGCGGGTATCAGGCGACATGCAATGCAAATCAAATTTATTGAAATTATCTTTTTTGACTTGTAGCAAGTTCAAAAGTTTCAATTCATAGAAAATGCAAAGAAATAATTTCGTAACGTCGCCTAAATAATTAATGGTGTTTGTTATTTGTACATAGGTGGAACTTCGTTATGAAAAGGATAACAGTTGTGGACTGGACATCTCACCATGGAATTCATCCGAATCACTTGACGGCATACCCTCAGACCGAGTAACCGAGGAAATGAAGAATAGGAGAGATTGCTACAAGAAAAAGGTTCATTTGCCAAGATTGAATTCTTTGAACGCATATAAGGTACAGTCGATTTTTTTTGTGGGATCCACCTAGGTTGTAGAGAAGGAGGAAAAGGAGAGACAGGCAAAAAAAGATAATGAGGAATTTAACATTTTTTGTGAGCGTGTGGCAAAAGAATATGACAAGTATAACAGCCCTGAAGAAAAACGTAAAAGAGACCTTATTATCCAGGAGGTGAAGAATTCATTAAATATTAGTAGTCACAGTATAGCTTCACATCCATACTTTCTTCAATTCTTCTTGATTCCAGTGCGATGAAATTCTGGCAGAGTTCAATGAATTGAGTATTCCAGATCCAAGGGTCAAACCCAAAAGACGAAAACCAAAAAAATCAGGTACGAAAACGATGCATGATGATTGCCAGATGTAATTGTTTTCTCTTTCAAATTCGTTCTAAAGGTTGATTAGTGCTTTATTGCAGTGATTTTTGCTGATTATTACAAATTGATTATAACTCATCAATTATCAATAATTTTACCCAGTTGTTGTGCAGAGTTTGGGAAAGTTGAAAAACATGATAAGGCTAGAAATACTTCTATAAAACGTGGACGTTTACCAGGTAAACTAATTAAAAGACCTGAAAACTTCAAATTTTATCATACTCATGTTCAAATATTTAAAACCCATAAAGAATCATCAAAGAATTCTCATGGAGAGAAAACATAATGTAAAATATTGACAGGGTCGCCACCTAAAAGGAGTCAAAATCCGTTTAAACAGGCACAAACCAATCGAGATTGTACATGCGTTTTGACAGGCACACAATCTGTCGAAATTTTAAATGTAATCTGAATGCAATCTTTAAAGATTTAATATGACATTTCGATACGGACGTAGTCCATAAGAATTTAGTTCCAGATTTTCACTGAACGCAACACACAAAGAGTTAAACACATTAGAAATCGAGAAAGTGACTATGTATGATTATAACCAACAATCAGTGTAATTAAAATTAATTATGAACGAATATTATATCAATGAAAGAAGTAAAAATGTCTGGGATTTTATACTTTTATTTTTGCACAGCCCGTTGTTAAAAAGTACTTTGACTGGTATTTCTGTTGTTTTGGAATTTTAATTATTAAATTCATATACATACCAAAATATGATATCTTTTTATATAATTCGATTTCCTTCGTAAAAATACAGTAAGAATAGAGGGTTCAGAAAATATGAAATCTTCTTTTTGCAGGAAGAAAAGAATACTCCTCCCGACAATTGGAAGACGCGGTAAAAAAAGCGGATACTGAAATGCTACATTTTCGGGATTTGTACGAAAAAGACCCTGACTTAGAGGTTCGATATGCGGACAGATGTCTTAAAGAAGCTTACACATATGAAGTTTTTAACGATTTGCAAAACACATATATTGACGAAAAATGCAAGGAGTTTCAGCGAAAGGTTCCTGATAGAATGGAGAATCAGCTATTTCATATCATTGCCCTTGCATGGTATCCAATTGTTGTCTATGCATGTTTGGAAGGCATCGCTATAGATAAAGCTTACGAGCATTTTAAATATGCCAAACAGAAGCCGGTAAGTTGAATATACGCCCATTATAGAGTAAGGAAAAAATATTTAATAAAAAATAAAAAACATCATCGTGGTTATTAACACTTAATTTTCTTAAACAGGTCAGATTGGCACATGCAATATCGGAGGGCTCACGAGCATTGCAAGATGGAATCGAAAAACTAAACAAAATGAAATAAAATACTAGTATTTGAGGTTCTTGTGACCTAAATTTGAAAATCGTAGGGGCCATTTTTTCATGAGTTTTATATTATTTGACACGTCTTTTTGGAATTGCATGCTTTGCTTACTTTTTGTACTAAACTATTTGTTGCATATTTATTGCTACGTGAGCATACACGAGCATCCAAAGTTGCTAAAAATAACTGTCAACATCTTTTGAATTGCCTTCAAAAAACGATTAGTCGTGTAATTTTTTTTACATGATGCATATGATAACAAATATTATGTTACTTTTTATATTTCTTTTTTATAGGTTACACAGAATAATCCAGTTATTATACTATACAAATTTGAAATGTCTTTCGTGAATGCTTCAATAAGGATGGAAACTTACTCTCGTGGATACAATTAAGATGCATTAATAAATTTAAACTTAAATTTTGTATGCTTGAATTAAAAAAAAACATTATTCACGAAAACCGAAAAGTCCTTTAAATAAGATACTCTTGTGAACACAAAATTATTGCACCATACAAATGTACTTTATATTTAAAAAAAAAATTGCCTAAAGTAATTTGCTTTTTCCTGATGAAGTGGATTCAATAAAATTATCCATAAAATGTTGTGCCAACAATATTAACTGATGCCAGAGCAAGTCAAAAGATTTTTTTTCTACTTAAATGAGCACCAACAAAATTTTAAGTAAGCCCATGAATGGCCTGCATTGTTTAAACTTCCTCACCGGACTGACGTGCAAAGATTTTCAAATTGGGAAAAAAATAAGTTGCATTCAGCGTAAGGAAATATTTGTATTAACAGTGTCTACAGAACAGCATATGAATGCCAAATAGAACGCCAATGTACGACTCCAGAAAAGCAGATTTTTTTTCTTGCCCTTGAAGAAAATAATTTTTCAATTTTTGTAAGCAGCCATACCACAATTCGATTAAATAAGACAACGCGTGTTACTGTGGCCATGACATGAAGCTTTGAAATTTTGAACACGACCAATTATTCAAAAAGCAGGCAAAAGTTAACTTTATAGTCAATCGTAAATGGAAAAGTTATAATACAAATTTGAAGTGCGTCAAATTTTTTATATCGTGAAAATTACCAAAAATTTTTGAAATTCATATTTAGTTTACAGTTTTCATTCACAACTCATGTTTTGCCCCCAAAAACAGCAAACTGCCATGTGTTTTAGTATGCGATGTTAAATTAAAAACAAACAAATTTTGCAAATTTGAACTTTAAAGCAAAAATTTTCCTAAATTCACTTTACTATATGTCTCTATATTCACTATATGCAAGGTATATAGAATAGTATTTGTTTGTGAGTTTTTCGGGAATCGGTGACATTTTAGCGCTGAGGTCCCACTTTGGTTCCCACAAAATTGAACAGCACATTTATTTGACATTTTTGTAGTAGAAAAAAGAAAAATCGGTATGAAAATGTATATATAAATCGCCATTTAGGACCTTTAAACTTTAATTGTTGAGTTTTCCATGTTAAATTTCTATGTTCAGAAAAAAAATTTACGCCAACCTGGCGTAAAATCAGTTTGTTGACCACATTTGAGAAAAACCTAGGTGATCTGCCACCCCCTGATTATATGTATATCTTGAACAAAATTTTTAAAATCCACGCAATAGAATTTCTCGTCAAAGTGCATGAAATTTAGTTTGCTGATATGAATTATAAAATAATATAATTGTGCCCACAATAACAAATAAATGAATGAGTCCTGTTTGAGGTTATAAGCTTTGCTAGAACGCCGCATAAGATTTTTTGAGTTTAGTAGTTATCTCAAACAAAATGTTATTGCTGTATTTCTCTATATACGAACTTAGAGGCTTACTATTTCCATATGTATAAAGTGTGTGTTATACGTTACACGTGTCGAAATTATTTGTATTTTTTATTTTATGCTTTTAAATTTTGAAATCTCGGTTAGCAAGTAGCAAGTACTGGTAGTAAGGTGGCTGTTAGGGGGAGTTTTTTCGCGTTTTGACAATTCAGGTATGATTCGACTAGTTTTGGTGCCATACGTACAAGATCAAGGGTAAGTGTTTTCGCTCTTAAAGTCGGCGCTCATAATTTATTCTCCCCTTCTATCATATCTAATTATTCTGATCTTAATCGCAGTTGCCGATAACTCAGCTGATTCTTTTGAAAGCGCAAAAAATAACAACAACATCGCCCTGTCACACTCATTTATTCAAGTGTTGCACTGTTACGTTCAGCAGTGAAAGTGAAACTTGTCTTGTCCAATCCATTGCCAACCCAAAGTGTCTAGTCAGTTACTTTTAATTTTGCAAACGGAATTTCAAGAAAGGTAAGGCATTTAAATGTAATAAATTTTTACATCTGAATTATTTAAATACTGATTTGTATGTATACCGTAATACTACTGTTTGCTTTCCACTTGCAGACTGAAAATGTTGGAAAATTTTTCAATTTTGAAAAATATCGTGAAAGTTTCAACTGTCAACATTGACAATTTAGTTTTCAGACTTCATTACAAATTCACAGTTTGTATTCTTTGTTTTTGTTGCATAATTGTGACTATAAAGCAAACTTTTGGTGATCCAATGGACTGTGTATTTGATGCAAGTTTGGGTGAGCATAAATTAAATTTGTTTTAAAATACATTACTGCATGCTCTTAAAACTGAGTTATAAACTTTTTCTTTAATTGCTATAGGTGTACCAAATTTGGATACATTTTGCTGGTCTTTAACCACTTTTGTGGTTCCAAAAAAGCTAGAAATCGGTAATTAGAATAGTGTGTGGATACCTGCACTGGAAATATATTGGTAATCAAATATAAATGAATGTGATAATTATGTGCAGGTAGAGCCACCTATGATGCCAGCACTGAAAAGAAATACATTCAGTATTATCAGTGGGTTGGTTTGGTGCTGTTTTTGCAAGCAGCTTGTTTTTATCTTCCGCACTACTTGTGGAAGCATTGGGAGGGAAACAAAATGAAAACCATTGTCTCCAAATTTCATGGTTATCTTCACACTGCCGAAGAAACAGATGCGTACGCCAACCTAATCCTCCGATTCTTCACCACATCATTTGGAAACCACAACCTCTATTTCGCTCAATTTGTTTTCTGTGAAATCCTCAACTTACTGAATGTGGCTCTTCAATTTTTGGCAATCGATGTTTTCTTAGGACACGAGTTTTTATCATATGGATTGGATGTTTTCACATTTGGTGATCATCCAAGATATGAAAATCATCCCATGACGTTAATTTTCCCTAAAATTACCAAATGCATTTTTCAAAAAGTGTCTCCTACTGGCCGTCTTGTTTCTTTTCATGGGCTCTGTATCCTGCCAATCAATAACATAAACGACAAAATATTTTTATTTTTATGGTAAGCTAGCTTTTTTTACCTTCAAGCTTTTCAGTTTCACCGAAAAAATTCATTTATAAAGCAATATTACTTTGTAATACGGGATAGGATGTAATGAATTCAGTTGAATCCAGTATCCAATGATGCATATCTACTCTTCAGAAAATGCTTTCGAAAGTATTGGCCAACAACACGATAAATATAGTTTTCTTGCTGCTATTAAGAAGTCATGTTACTACGTAAAAATGAAGAATTACAATGTGTGATGATAGTAATTTTGATTTTTTTTTTCAGGGTTTGGTTTGCTATTGTTGGACTTCTGAGCGCTATATGTGTTGGATACAGAATTTTGATGTTTTGCTGTCCATCTGCACAACGAATCCGACTGCAAATTGTGCTTCCCAGTGGCAATTTTTTGCAACCCATTTTGGATACGGGAACTGCGGGACAAATTTTTGTCATTCAACAGTTGCAAAAAAACATCGACTATGGGACTTTTTCCTCAATAATTCGATCAATGGCTTACAATATTTGGCTTAAACCAGTTAATTTGTAATCAAATTTACTGCATCTTTTCCTTTTTATATGCGCTTTTTTTTGCTAAATCAACTTTTTTAACACTATTATGTATGGACACATAAGTATACGCAGTTTTTTTTTCTCTCTGAAGGTGGCGCTGACTGTAAATTTATTGCCTATTGAACAGTTTGATTAGCGTTACAGTTCACTAGAATTGTATTGTTGCTGTTAAAAATCACTCGAGGAAGCCATGTTGTAATAACTTTAGTAGTACTTGAAATAGTTAGTAATTGCTAGAAGAAGTAATAGTAGTAGTAAGTAATGCGTCATTCTGAGCTGTTCTCTTCAGTATTTGTAATCAATTCAGTAAGGAAAGAATTTCGTCGTCATAGTTGACATTTTTTGATCCTGTGCCACCTTTAACCACCTCTATGTAAACTCACTAGAAATATTATCACCAGGCGTGTAATAGTTAGTAATTGGCCATGTCATTGTTATTCATTACTAATGTATTGCAAAGTCGATCAATAGCCAAATAAAATTGTTGTGGGATGCGATAAACAAACTTATTTTACCGGTTACTGAGAAACCTAATAGCCATTTCACTTCCTCAAATTATCCTGTAAACCAGCAATCACCAAAGTCCGAATCCTATTACATTTGCACATCTTAAAATGTGCAATTAACATGTGCAACCTATGAAGTAACGAAATTTTGAAAAAATTCCGTTCTAAATTTTGTCATAAAAAATTTCGATTTTTTTGTTGCTTGTTGCTTAAACACAAGTTTGATGTTTGTTTTAAAAGTAAAAGGTAAAGTTTAAAAAAAATTACCGTAGAGGAAATCAGTTTTAAACGAATATAAAAATCTCATAAAATATGTATGTATCCATGAATGCAGCATAGTATGTGCCATGTTTAAACTCTTATAACTTGGGATCGGGGCTTCAGTACACAAATACCCGGGTATCAGTCATACACTGTGGCCTGTTCTATCAGACAAGACACTTTTGAAAAGAATCCATGGGTAGGAAAGTAGTTTTAAATGACTTTGAAAATCCATCAATGCATCATCGTATGTATCATGTTCAAACTCTTATAACTTGGGATCAGGGCTTCAGTACACAAATACCCGGGTATCAGTCATACACTGTGGCCTGTTCTATCAGACAAGACACTTTTGAAAAGAATCCATGGGTAGGAAAGTAGTTTTAAATGACTTTGAAAATCCATCAACGCATCATCGTATGTACCATGTTCAAACTCTTTTAACTTGGGATCGGGGCTTCAGTACACAAATACCCGGGTATCAGTCATACACTGGGGCCTGTTCTATCAGACAAGACACTTTTGAAAAGAATCCATGGGTAGGAAAGTAGTTTTAAATGACTTTGAAAATCCATCAATGC
>Ga0210040_10004317_pt1 | contig 18651 bp, 14 predicted proteins | sample CryGeyCG12114_NA_FD_185462 | JGI IMG/M metagenome (GOLD analysis project Ga0210040, IMG submission 185462) | Groundwater microbial communities from aquifer - Crystal Geyser CG19_WC_8/21/14_NA (SPAdes) (version 2) | ecosystem: Environmental > Aquatic > Deep subsurface > Groundwater | place: USA...
CGCCCCGCCGGCTCGGCGGGACCGGTCCGGCTGGCCGCTGTCGCGTGCCCGGACGGTCGTCGTGGTCGCGCTGGCCCTGCTGTTCGTCGTGCTCCGGGTGGTGCACGCCGCCGCCCCGGCCCCCGACCCGGTCGCGCTGCCCGCGGACCGGGTGGTGCTGGTCGGGGTCGCCGGCCGCTACCAGCTCGACGACGCCGACCGGGTCGTGCTCGCCGCCGAGCCCGGCCGGGTGCAGGCCGGGGCGGTGTCGGTGCGCGCCCGGGTGGTCGGGGACTGCGCGGCCGCGGGCTGGCTGACCCTGGGCAGCGGGCGGCGGGCCGGGGTCCAGGGGCGGTGCCAGCCGGCGGTCGAGGGCCCCGCCGTGGACGGGCACCGGGTGGCCGACTGGGCGGGCTGGCAGGCCGCAGCCGCCGCCGACCGCGGGGACGCCCGTCCCGGGACGCTGGCCGCGCTGGCCCCGGGCTGCGTCGCCGCCGTGGGACCGGGTGCCGCGCTGGCCGCGGCCCGGCCGGACGGGACCCTGGCCTCGTACCGGACGACGGCGGACTTCCTCGCGGGCGGGGCGCGGCCGGACTGCCCGACCACCCTGGTCGACCCCGGCGCCGACGCGGACGCGGTGGTGCGGGCGCTGGCGGCCCAGCCGGACGTGACCCTGCTGGTCACCGGGATCGGCCCGCCGGCCGGCTCGTCCGACCCGGGCCTGCAGGCGGTCTACCTCCGCGGCGCCGGACCGGCCGGTTGGCTGACCTCGGGCAGCACCCGTCGCGAGGGGGTGGTCACCCTGGCCGACCTGACCCGGACGCTGCTCAGCGCGCGCCCGGTGCCGGCGGACCCGGTCGCCGCCGCCAACGGCACCGACGGTGCGCCCCTGCAGCTCGATGCCGCATCCGTCGGCGTCCCGGGACTCGAGCACCACCTGCGCTCGGTCGCCGCGCTCTCCTCGGCCGCGGTCACCGGCTACCTCGCCGTGGCGGGCGGCGGGCTCCTCCTCGTCGCGGCCCTGGTCGCCGGCCTGCTGCTGCGCCGGCCCCGGGTGGTGCACCTGGTCTGCACCCTCGGCTGCGTGCTGGCGGCGGCGATGGTGCTGCCGGGGGTCGTGCCCTGGTGGACGCTGGCCCGGCCGGGCCTCGCCGTCTCGCTGCTGGTGCTGGGCTGGGCGGTCGTGCTGACGGCCGCCGCCCTGGTCCTGGCCCGCCGGCTCCGGGTGCCCGCCGCGGTCACCGCGGCGGGGTTGACCGTCGCCGTGCTCACCGCCGACGCGGCCCTCGGCGGGGTCCTGCAGCCCGGCTCGCTGCTCAACTCCCGGCCGGTCGCCGGCGGGCGCTGGTACGGCTTCGGCAACGTCGTCTTCGCCGTCTACGCCACCGCCGGCCTGGTGCTGGCCGGCCACGTCGCGGGGCGGTTCCTGCGGGCCGGCCGGCGCGCGGCGGCGGTGGTCGCCGCCGCGGTGGTCGGGTTCGGGGTGGTGCTGTGCGAGGGCTGGCCGAGCATGGGCACCGACTTCGGCGGGGTGATCTCGCTGACCCCGGGGCTGGTCTGGCTGCTGCTCGTGCTGTCCGGCACCCGGCTGACCCTGCCGAGGCTGCTCGGGGCCGGTGCGGCCGCCGTGCTGGCCGTCACCGCGATCTCGCTGCTCGACTGGCGCCGCGGTCCGGGCGCCCGCAGCCACCTCGGGAACTTCGTCCAGCGCGTCCTCGACGGGGACGCGCTGGACATCGTCAGCCGCAAGGCCGTCGTCGCGCTGGACACCGTGGTCTCCCCGGTCGGCGTCGGCGCCGTGCTGGTCGGCGTCGTGGTCTGGGTGCTGGTCCTGCGGCGGGCCGTGCCGGCGCTGGCCGCGGCGCAGCCGACCCTGCGCCCGGTGGCCGTGGCCGTGCTGGTGACCGCGGTGCTCGGGACGCTGCTCAACGACGGCGGCGTCTACGTCTGGCTGACGGTCACCGTCTCCGCCGCCCTCGTGGTCGGGGCCCTGCTGACGGGTGCACCCGCCGCCCGCCCGCCCGGCGCCGGACGAGAGGTCGGGGAGGGCAGACGCAGCCGGTAGCGTTCCGTGCGTGGTGGACACCGTCGAGAACGCGTCGCTGACCCCCGAGCAGAGCCAGCCCTGGCGCGAGCTCGGCCTGACCGAGGGGGAGTACCAGCGGATCCGCGAGATCCTCGGCCGCCGACCGTCCTCCTCCGAGCTGGCCATGTACTCGGTGATGTGGTCCGAGCACTGCTCGTACAAGTCCTCGAAGGTGCACCTGCGGCGCTTCGGCGAGCTCAGCCAGGAGACCCCGGCGGGCCGGCTGCTCGCCGGGATCGGCGAGAACGCCGGCGTCATCGACATCGGCCAGGGCTACGCCGTCACCTTCAAGATCGAGTCCCACAACCACCCCAGCTACGTGGAGCCGCACCAGGGCGCCGCGACCGGCGTCGGCGGCATCGTCCGCGACATCCTGGCCATGGGCGCCCGCCCGATCGGGGTGATGGACTCGCTGCGCTTCGGCCCGCTGGAGGAGCCCGACACCCACCGCGTCCTGCCCGGGGTGGTCTCCGGCGTCGGCGGCTACGGCAACTGCCTCGGCCTGCCCAACATCGGCGGTGAGGTGGTCTTCGACCGCAGCTACCTCGGCAACCCGCTGGTCAACGCTCTCTGCGTCGGGGTGCTGCGGCACGAGGACCTGCACCTGGCCAAGGCGACCGGTGTGGGCAACAAGGTCGTCCTCTACGGCGCGGCCACCGGCGGCGACGGGATCGGCGGCGCCTCCATCCTGGCCAGCGAGACCTTCGACGCCACCAAGCCGAGCAAGCGCCCGGCGGTCCAGGTCGGTGACCCGTTCATGGAGAAGCTGCTGATCGAGTGCACCCTCGAGCTGTTCGCCGCCGGGGTGGTCACCGGCATCCAGGACTTCGGCGCCGCCGGCATCTCCTGCGCCACCTCCGAGCTGGCCGCGGCCGGCGACGGCGGCATGCACGTCGAGCTCGGCAGCGTCCCGCTCCGCGACCCCTCCCTGGCCCCGGAGGAGATCTTGATGAGCGAGTCGCAGGAGCGGATGATGGCCGTCGTCGAGCCGGCCGACGTCGAGCGCTTCCTGGAGATCTGCCGCAAGTGGGACGTCCAGGCCACCGTGGTCGGCGAGGTCACCGCCGACGACCGGCTGGTGATCGAGTGGCACGGCGAGACCATCGTCGACGTCGACCCGCGCACCGTCGCCCACGAGGGCCCGGTCTACGAGCGTCCCTACGCCCGGCCCGACAGCCAGGACGCGCTGCAGGCGTCCGGCGGCGCGGACCTCGCCCGGCCGGCCACCGGCGACGAGCTGGCCGCGACCCTGCTGCGGCTGGTCGCCTCGCCCAACCTCTGCGACAAGCGGTGGGTCACCGACCAGTACGACCGCTACGTCCGCGGCAACTCCGTGCTGGCCCAGCCCGAGGACGCCGGCATGCTGCGGATCGACGAGGAGACCGGGCTCGGGGTGGCCCTGGCCACCGACGGGAACGGCCGGTTCGTCCAGCTCGACCCGTACGCCGGGGCCCAGCTCGCGCTGGCCGAGGCGTACCGGAACGTGGCGGTCACCGGAGCGCAGCCGGTCGCGGTCTCGGACTGCCTCAACTTCGGCTCGCCCGAGGACCCGGGCGTGATGTGGCAGTTCACCGAGGCCATCCGCGGCCTGGTCGACGGCTGCCGTGCGCTGGGCACCCCGGTCACCGGCGGCAACGTCAGCTTCTACAACCAGACCGGCAGCACGGCCATCCTGCCCACGCCGGTGATCGGCGTCCTCGGCGTGGTCGACGACGTCGCCCGGCGGACGCGGGCCGGGTTCGCCACCGAGGGCGACGTGGTGCTGCTGGTCGGCGACACCGCCGACGAGCTCGACGGCTCGGTCTGGGCCGACGTGGTGCACCAGCACCTGGGCGGGCGCCCGCCGGTGGTGGACCTGGCCCACGAGGCCCGGCTGGCGACCGCGATGGTGGCGGCCAGCCGCGGCCGGCTGCTGAGCAGCGCCCACGACCTGGCCGACGGCGGCCTCGCCCAGGCCCTGGTCGAGTCGGCCCTGCGGCACGGGCAGGGCGTCTCCGTCCGGCTGCCCGAGGACGCGGACCCGTTCGTCGCCCTGTTCTCCGAGAGCGCCGGACGAGTCCTCGTCTCGCTGCCGGCCGGCCGCGTCGACGAGCTGACCGCCCTCTGCGCCGAGCACCAGCTCCCCGTGCACCGGCTCGGCGAGGTCACCGGCGCGGCTGAGGCCACCGTCGAGGTGCAGGGGCAGTTCCGGCTGCCCCTCGACCAGGTCCGCGCGGCCTGGTCGGCCACCCTGCCCGCCGTGCTCGCCGCCGACCCGGTGGCCGTCGTCGCCGGCGCCTGATCGCCCCGCCCCGCCCCCCCCTCACACCGAGTTGTCAGAACGAGGTTGACCTCTGGGTCAACCAGGTTCTGACAACTCGGCGGGAGCGGGGACGAGGGTGCAGCAGGGCGGCCGCCTCGACGGGCCGCCGGTCGGGTGGTCCCGGCCGCAGCCCTAGGCTCGGGACCATGACGCTCGCGGAGACGGTCCAGGCCCAGCAACCGGCGGTGCTCGCCGACCTCAGCCGGCTGGTGGCGATCGACTCGGTCAGCGCCGACGCCGCCCGGGCCGACCGGGTCCGGAGCAGCGCGGAGGCGGTGGTCCAGCTGCTGCGCGACCTCCGCTGCCCCGACGTCTCGGTGGTCTCGGTCGAGGGCGGCCAGCCGGCGGTGGTGGGCCGCTACCCGGCTCCGGCCGGTCAGCCCACCGTCTGCCTCTACGCCCACCACGACGTGCAGCCCGAGGGCGACCCGGCCCTGTGGTCCAGCCCCGCCTTCCAGGCCACCCAGCGGGGGGACCGGCTGTTCGGCCGCGGCACCGCCGACGACAAGGGCGGGCTCGCCGTGCACCTCGCGGCGCTCCGGGCCTTCGACGGGCACCCGCCGGTCGGGGTGACCCTGTTCATCGAGGGCGAGGAGGAGATCGGCTCGCCGACCCTGTCCCGGATGCTCGCCGAGCACCGTGACCTGCTCGCCGCCGACGTCTTCGTCATCGCCGACTCCTCCAACTGGGCGGTCGGGCAGCCCGCGTTCACCACCTCGCTGCGCGGCCTGGTCGACTGCGTCGTCGAGCTGTCGACGCTGGACCACGCGGTGCACTCCGGCTCGTACGGCGGCGTGGTGCCGGACGCCCTCACCTCGCTCTGCCGCCTGCTCGGCACCCTGCACGACGAGCACGGGGACGTGGCCGTGCCCGGCCTGGCCACCGGGGAGGCCGCCGAGCTCGACTACCCGCTGGACCGGCTGCGGGCGGAGTCCGGCCTGCTGGACGGCGTCGAGCTGATCGGCACCGGCACCGTCGTGCAGCGGCTGTGGCGCAAGCCCGCGATCGCGGTGATCGCCCTGGACGCGACCCCGGTCGACCGCGCGTCCAACACCCTGGCACCCTCGGCCCGGGCCAAGATCAGCCTGCGGCTCGCTCCCGGCGACGACGCGGACCGGGCGATGCGGGCGCTGGTCCAGCACCTGCACGACCACGCGCCGTGGGGCGCCCGGGTCGAGGTCACCGACGGCGAGCCGAACGAGCCGTCGGAGGTCCGCTTCGAGGGCCGCTACGCCGAGGTCGCCCGGGGCGCCTTCCGCGAGGCCTGGGGCGTCGAGCCGGTCTTCGTCGGCCAGGGCGGCTCGATCCCGATGGTCGGCGACTTCGGCCAGGCCTTCCCGGACGCGACCATCCTGGTCACCGCGGTCGGCGACCCGGACACCCGCGCCCACGGGGCCGACGAGTCCCTGCACCTCGGCGACTTCGCCGCCGCGTGCCTGGCCGAGGCCTTGATGCTGCAGGGCTTCGCCGGGCTCGGCGCGGCCTGAGCCGCCGTACCGCCCGGCGTCGCTCCCGGCGGTGACCGAGGTCATGGCCGCCTCGGCGGCGCCGGTGGAATGCCGTCGGCCGGACGGGTGCTGCAGTGGACGAGCCGGTCAGCCAGACCGCGCTGCGGGCAACGGAGCCTCCACACGAGCACCACTGCGTCGGAGGAACCATGAAGCACACCGTCAGCACCGCCTACCGCGCCCTCGCGCGCCGCGCCGACCAGCACGGCTGGTCGCGCATCGACGCGCTCAGCACCGGGCGGCCCAGCTCGGAGCTCACGGGTGAGCTCGACCAGCCGCAGGACTCCGCCGAGCTGCGGCGCTACCTGTCGGTGCAGACCTCCCAGGTCGTCTGACCCCGGGACAGCAGGAGCAGGAGCCCCTCCGGTGCGCCTGTCGGCCCTTGTGACGAACGGGTGACGGGGCCGGACCCTGTGTTGTCGGGTGCACCCCGAGGTGCGAGCATCGAGTCCGTGGTCAACAACCTCGCCCAGACGATCGCCTACCCTGCGCCCGGCTCGCGACCCTCGCGCAACGGCCTGGAGATCCTGCAGCCGCACGTCATCGTGCTCTTCGGAGCGACCGGTGACCTGTCCCGCCGCAAGCTCCTGCCCGGGCTCGCGCACCTGGCCCTCTCGGCGCTGGCGCCCGACATCCAGGTCATCGGCACCTCGCTGGAGGACTACACCGAGGAGTCGTTCCGGGAGTTCGCCAAGCAGGCGGTGACCGAGTTCACCCACCACCCGCTGTCGGACCAGCAGTGGACCGAGTTCGCCCAGCGCCTGACCTACGTGCCCCAGTCGGCCGGTCCGGAGGGCCTCGGCGAGGCCGTCCGGGTGGCCGAGGAGAAGCTCGGTGGCCCGGTCGGGCGGCTGCACTACATGAGCGTGCCGCCCGCAGCCGCGCCGGCGGTGATCAACACCCTGCGCAGCGCCGGCCTGGTGGAGCGCTCGCGCGTGGTGATGGAGAAGCCGTTCGGCACCGACCTGCAGAGCGCCATCCTGCTGAACGACCAGGTGCACGAGACGTTCCGCGAGCGGCAGATCTTCCGCATCGACCACTTCCTGGGCAAGGAGGCCGCGCAGAACATCCTGGCTTTCCGTTTCGCGAACGGTCTGTTCGAGCCCATCTGGAACCGGAACTTCATCGACCACGTGCAGATCGACATCCCCGAGACGCTCGGCCTGGACCGGCGGGCCGGGTTCTACGAGGCCACCGGGGCGTACAAGGACATGGTGGTGACGCACCTGTTCCAGGTGCTCGCCTTCGTGGCGATGGAACCGCCGACGGCGCTGGAGCCCCGCGCCATCAGCGAGGAGAAGAACAAGGTCTTCCGCTCGATGCTGCCGATCAACCCGGCCGAGGTCGTCCGCGGCCAGTACAGCGGCTACCGGCAGGAGGAAGGGGTCGCCCGCGACTCCGACACCGAGACGTTCATCGCCCTGAAAGCCGGCATCGACAACTGGCGCTGGGCGGGCGTGCCGTTCTACCTGCGCACGGGGAAGCGGCTCGCCGAGGGCCAGCGGATCATCTCCATCGCCTTCAAGGAGGCGCCGAAGTCGATGTTCCCCGGCGGCTCGGGCGTGGGCGCGTCCGGCCCCGACCACCTGACCTTCGACCTGGCCGACGAGTCCAAGGTCTCGCTCTCCTTCTACGGCAAGCGCCCTGGTCCGGGCATGAAGCTGGACAAGCTGAGCATGCAGTTCTCCACCCAGGAGACCGACCGCGCCGGGGACGTGCTGGAGGCGTACGAGCGGCTGATCATGGACGCCATGCGCGACGACCACACCCTGTTCACCACCGCCGAGGGCATCGAGAGCCTGTGGGAGCGGTCGGAGCCGCTGCTGCGGAACCCGCCGCCGGTCAAGGCGTACGCGCCCGGTTCCTGGGGTCCGAACGCGATCCACCAGCTCGTGGCCCCGCACGCCTGGCGGCTGCCTTTCGAGCGGGCCTGGCGGACCAAGCGCTAGCCGGTCGCCCTTTTCCGGCGTCCTTTCCGGCGCTCGTCCCCGCGCCGGCGCCTTTCCGTACCCGTGGCTGAAGATCTCCTCAGGTCTTCTGGCGCCCGCCTCATTCCACGGAATTCGCGGATCGTCCGCTCTAGACTCCGGGCATCAGCAGTTCCCTGGGGCACAGAAGGGCTACGGAAGTGGCGCAGAAGACGATCGTGAAGACCTATGACGACCTGGACGGCAGCGAGATCGACGCCGACGGCAGGAGCGTCTCCTTCTCGTTCGACGGGACGTCCTACGAGATCGACCTGACCGGCAGGAATGTCGAGAAGATGCGCGAGGACTTCTCCGTCTACATCGAGAAGGCGCGCAAGGTCAGCGGTCGCGCTGGGCGCGGCTCCAGCAAGGCCGCCGAGCCGGCTCCGGTGGACACCCGGGCTGTGCGCGCCTGGGCCGAGGAGCAGGGCCTGGGGGTGTCGGCGCGCGGCCGGCTCTCCACCGACCTGGTCGAGCAGTACCGCGCCGCTCACTAGCCGGACGCCGCTGCCGCCCGAGCTGACGGGCTGACCGGCGCCCCGGGTCACGCCCGCGGTCCCCCGACGACGACCGGCCGGCGCACCGCGTCGGTCTTCTTGCCCTGGACGATGCGGCCGGCGACCCGCAGGAACTCCTGCGGCGCCTCGGCGCCGAGGTGGTCGCCCAGGCAGTACCGGCGGTAGACGCGGCGCTGCTCGGCCAGCGGGTCGGCTCCCAGCAGGTCGTCCAGGGCGCTGTCGAGGGTGGAGAGGTCCTTCTCGATCACGTACGAGATCCGCCCCATCGCGAACTTGTCCAGGAAGGCCTGGCCGGACGCCTTGATCGCCACCATGGCGATCGGCTTGCCGGAGGCCAGGTAGTCCGAGGCCACCGAGGAGACGTCGGTGACCAGGGCGTCGCTGGCGTTGATGCAGTCGGGGATGTCCCGCTCGGTCTCGGCCGCAGGCCCCCACAGGTGGGCCCGCCCGGTGGCCTCGCGGTCGGCGCGCAGCATGTCCTGCACCCGCTGGATCACGCCGGCGTCGGCGGCCTCGGTGTAACTGAGCGGGTGGGGCCGGAAGATCACCGTCACCCCGCGGGCCAGCAGGGCGGCCACGATCTGGTCGCCGAGCCGCAGCGAGGAGTAGTTGGTGATGGGCCGGCCGCCGCGCCAGGTGGGGGCGTAGAGGACGGTCCGGGGCCGGTCCGCGGGCAGCGGCTCGTCGTGGACCTCGATCCGCTCCACCTGGGGACGGCCCACGACCTCGAAGTGCTTGGCCGGGATCCTGACCCCGTTGGCGGCGTAGCGGTCGACCCCCAGCTCGCCGGAGACGAACACCTTGTCGTAGGTGACGTGGCGGGCCGCGTAGTTGGCCACCTTGTCGGAGTCGCCGTGGTTGAGCCAGCAGTGGATCACCGAGCCGTAGCGCTGGAGCAGCCCGTTCAGCGGGCTGCCCTGCACGTAGAACGCCGCCTTCACCGAGCCGACCATCACCGCGTCGAGGCCACCGACGCTGCCCTTGGTGCGCGGCACCACCACCGGGGCGTCGGTCAGGCTGCTGATCACGGGGACCGTGCTGGCGTGCCGGGTGATGACGACGTAGGGCTGGCCGAGCCGGTCGAGGTAGGGCAGCCACATGCCCAGCTGGTACTTCGCGCCGTCGATCGCGGCGTAGTAGACGACGAAGGCGGGGTTGTGGCGCTCGACCGCCGCCTTGAGTCCGGTGGCGGCCCGGGTCGCCGCCACGTTGGCCTGGGCCACGTGCACCGCCAGCAGGACCGTCGGCACCACCACCAGCACGGCCGCCAGCAGGTAGAGCCAGCCCGGGGCGGCCAGGGCGGCCAGCACGGCGCCCGCCGCCGCCAGGGCCAGCGAGGCCCAGGCCACCGTCGCGAAGGGCAGCGGCGGCTCGGGGACGGTGGGGATGCCGGGCAGGTGCACCGCCACCTGCTGGGTCTTGGTCGCGGCCAGGGCCAGCGACTTCTCGGTGAGGATGGCGAGCATCCCGACCCCGGTGGCCAGCCAGACCCAGCCGGGCTCGTCGGGCCGACGCAGCAGGTAGCCCCCGGCGACCGCCACCAGCAGGACCAGCCGCAGGCCCAGGTGCGCCCGCAGCAGGGTCTGGCGCCGCCGCGCGGTGCGGCGCAGCAGCAGGGCGGTCGCGGCCAGCCCGCAGAGGCCGGCCAGCACGCCGAGGGCCACGGCCCAGGTCGCCGGCCGGCTGAGCAGCAGCACCACGGCCACCACGCCGGCCAGCGCGGCGGCGTTGTCCATGGCCAGGTCGGCCAGCTTGGACGAGGAGGTCCCGGTGACCGCGGACCAGGCACGCACGCCCACCCGGCGCACGGTTCTGGTGGCAGCCATGCCGAGAAGGGTAGTGGCCCGGTCCCGTCCGAGGGTGCCGTCCGCGCCCGGGGATGGCGGCGTCGTCGGCCGTTAGACTGTCCCGGTGCCCCTCGCCGACGGCCTCCTCAACCACGACCTCGACCCGCAGGACCGGGGTCCCCAGGACGCCTGCGGGGTGTTCGGCGTCTGGGCGCCGCACGAGGAGGTCGCGAAGCTCACCTACTTCGGCCTCTACGCGCTCCAGCACCGCGGTCAGGAGTCGGCCGGGATCGCGGTCAGCAAGAGCACCCCCCGCGGCTCCCAGATCATGGTCTACAAGGACATGGGCCTGGTGTCGCAGGTCTTCAACGAGGCCACCCTGGAGTCGCTCGGCAACGCGCACCTGGCCATCGGCCACTGCCGCTACTCCACCACCGGGGCCAGCGTCTGGATGAACGCCCAGCCGACCTTCCGCTCCACCGCGGCGGGCAGCATCGCCCTGGCCCACAACGGCAACCTGACCAACACCCTCGAGCTGCAGGAGTGGCTGCACCAGCGCGACGAGGGCGGTGACTCCCTGGTGCCCGGCTCGCTGTCGGCCGAGGCCACCACCGACACCTCCCTGGTCACCGCGCTGATGGCCACCTTCCCCGGGCTGAGCACCGAGGAGGCGGCGATGGAGGTGTTCCCGCGGCTCCGCGGCGCGTTCAGCCTCGTCTTCATGGACGAGGAGACCCTCTACGCCGCCCGCGACCCGCAGGGCATCCGCCCGCTGGTGCTGGGCCGGCTCGAGCGCGGCTGGGTGGTGGCCAGCGAGACCGCGGCCCTGGACATCGTCGGGGCGTCCTTCGTCCGCGAGGTGGCGCCGGGTGAGCTGATCACCGTGGACGCCGACGGCCTCCGGTCGCGCACCTTCGCCACCCCGGAGCCGAAGGGCTGCCTGTTCGAGTACGTGTACCTGGCCCGGCCGGACACGATGATCTCGGGCCGGCGGCTGCACTCGGTGCGGGTGGAGGTCGGCCGGACGCTGGCCAAGGAGTTCCCCACCGACGCCGACCTCGTGATCCCCGTGCCCGAGTCGGGCACCCCTGCCGCCATCGGCTACGCCGAGCAGTCGGGGATCCCGTACGGCCAGGGGCTGGTCAAGAACTCCTACGTCGGCCGCACCTTCATCCAGCCGAGCCAGACCATCCGACAGCTCGGCATCCGGCTCAAGCTGAACCCGCTGCGCGACGTCATCGAGGGCAAGCGCCTGGTGGTGGTGGACGACTCGATCGTGCGCGGCAACACCCAGCGTGCCCTGGTGCGGATGCTGCGCGAGGCCGGCGCCAAGGAGATCCACGTGCGGATCTCCTCCCCGCCGGTCAAGTGGCCCTGCTTCTACGGCATCGACTTCGCCTCGCGCGCCGAGCTGATCGCCACCGGCCTCACCAGCGACGAGATCTGCCGCTCGATCGGGGCCGACTCGCTCGGCTACGTGTCCCTGGACGGCCTGGTCGCGGCGACCGAGGTCGGCGAGGACGCCCTCTGCCGGGCCTGCTTCGACGGCGTCTACCCCGTCGAGCTGCCGCTCAGCGAGCGCCTGGGCAAGAACGTCCTCGAGGACGCGTCGAAGGGCGGCGCCCCCCGCGGTCACGGCCGCGCCGAGGTCCAGCAGCCCAGCGGGCCGGGGCATCCCGTCCTGGAGACCCTGACGGCCGGCGTCGGCGCCGCTGACGCCCTCTCCCGCCCCTAGCGCCGATCACCCGGAGCGGGGCCGGTCCTGGGGCCGGCGCCGCTGCGGCACCTCGGTGGGAACAGGACCACAGATGAGCGAGCAGACGGCGTACGCCGCGGCCGGCGTGGACATCGAGGCGGGCGACCGCGCGGTCGAGCTGATGAAGGAGTGGGTCGGCAAGACCCACCGGCCCGAGGTGCTCGGGGGGATCGGCGGCTTCGCCGGGTTCTTCGACGCCGCCCCGCTGGCCCGGATGCGGCACCCGGTGCTGGCCACCTCCACCGACGGCATCGGCACCAAGGTGGCGATCGCGCAGGCGATGGGCCTGCACGACACCATCGGCTTCGACCTGGTGGCGATGGTCGTCGACGACCTGGTGGTCTGCGGCGCCGAGCCGCTGTTCATGACCGACTACATCGCCTGCGGCAAGGTCGTCCCCGAGCGGGTCGCGGCCATCGTCAAGGGCATCGCCGAGGCGTGCGCGGTGGCCGGCTGCGCCCTGCTCGGCGGGGAGACGGCCGAGCACCCCGGCCTGCTGGAGCCCGACGAGTACGACGTCGCCGGCGCCGCCACCGGCGTGGTGGAGCGGGACCTGATCCTGGGCGCCGACCGGGTGCGACCGGGCGACGTCGTCCTGGCCCTGGAGTCCTCGGGTCTGCACTCCAACGGCTACTCCCTGGTGCGGCACGTGCTGCTGGAGCAGGCGGGGTGGTCGCTCGACCGGCAGGTGCCCGAGCTCGGCCGCACGCTCGGGGAGGAGCTGCTCGAGCCGACGCGGGTCTACGCGCAGGACTGCCTGGCTCTGGTCGGCGCCGTCGAGGTGCACGCGATGAGCCACGTGACGGGGGGTGGGCTGGCTCAGAACCTGGCCCGGGTGGTCCCCGCCGGCTGCGCGGTCACCGTGGAGCGGGGCACCTGGGCGCTGCCGCCGGTGTTCGGACTGGTCCAGCAGCTCGGCGCCGTGCGCACGGCCGACCTGGAGGCCACCCTCAACCTGGGAGTGGGCATGCTGGCCGTGCTGCCGGAGGGGTCGGTGGCCCCGGCGGTGGCCCTGCTCGCCGATCGGGGCCTGCGCTCGTGGGTCTGCGGTACCGTTGCCGCATCGGGTCCGACCAGCCCCGGCGCAGTGAGCCTGGTGGGACAGCACGAGGGCGCCTGACCCTGCCTGTCGTCGCACCACCGGTTGTTTGCAACCCGGGATGCGTTGGGTAGCATCGGGCGCACGACAGCAATCAAACCTGAGCCGCGGCTTGCGAGCCGCCGGCGGACACATGCGAGGGGGTCGACCCACTATGGGGCGCGGCCGTGCGAAAGCGAAGCAGACGAAGGTTGCCCGCGAGCTGAAGTACCGTTCGTTCGACACGGACTTCACCACGCTCGAACGGGAGCTTCGAGGACCGGAAGGCCACGAAGTCCCTCCCGCCTACGCTGACCTCGCGGAGGAGAAGGGCGCGGACGACGCCGCCCCTCCGACCGGTGAGTACGAGGACCTGCGCCGCTCCGGCTAGTGGCCGGGCTCCTGACCGTCCGCTCTGCGGGCGGCCCTCCGGCGACGGGGTTCCCGGTCGTCGCGGGTCTGCCAGGCTCTGGCCTGGAGCCATGACGTCACCGCCCGCCACGCCGTCGCCCTCGATGGCGGCCGGCGTCGGCGGCGCCGGTGTCACGGACCCCCGCTGTGGTTGGACGTGGGCGGCGGTCGTCTCCGGCGTCCCACGACCTGCGCGCTGGCGGCGTGGCCCGTGACCTCCTGGGACCCCGACCTCCTGACCGGCTACGAGAGCACCGACCTCCCCCTGCCCGACGCGGCGCGGGCGGCCGGTGAGCCGGAGGAGACGCCGCTGGTCGCCACCCTGGTGCGCCGGGTGGGACCGGAGCTGCGGACGGGCGGGCCGGCCGTGCTGTACGTGCACGGCTGGAACGACTACTTCTTCCAGACCCACCTCGCCGACGCCATGGCCGACCTCGGCTACGCCTTCTACGCCCTCGACCTGCGCCGGTACGGCCGGAGCCTGCGCCGTGGGCAGCTGCGCGGCTACACCACCGACCTCGACGAGTACCACGTCGAGCTGGACGCGGCCGCCGCGGTGATCGCCGAGGACCACGCGGGGCTGCTGGTGATGGGCCACTCCACGGGAGGTCTGGTCACCGCGCTGTGGGCCGCGGCCCGGCCCGGACGGGTCCAGGGGTTGCTCCTCAACTCGCCGTGGCTCGATCTCCAGGGCTCTGCGCTGGTCCGCGCCCTGGGCAGCCCGCTGGTCGAGGCGCTGGGCAGCCGCAGCCCGACCTCGGTGCTCCGGCTGCCGCCGGACCTCGGGTTCTACGCCCGCAGCCTGCACAGCACCCTCGAGGGCGAGTGGGACTACGACCTGGACCTGAAGTCGACGCCCAGCCCACCGATCCGGGCCGGCTGGCTGCGGGCCGTGCTGGCCGGGCACCAGCGGGTGGCGGCCGGGCTGGACATCGAGGTGCCCGTCCTGGTCCTGGCCTCCCGTGCCACCGACTTCGCCCGCCGCTGGCACGAGGGGCTGCGCGACGTCGACACCGTCCTGGACGTGGAGCAGATCGCGGCCCGCGCCGTCCGGCTCGGCCGGCACGTCACGGTGGTCCGGATCCCCGACGGCATGCACGACCTGGTGCTGTCCGCGCCCCAGGTGCGGGCCGGGGTGCTGACCGAGATGAGCCGCTGGATGGCCGCGTACGTCACGCCGGTGGTCCGCCCCGGTGCCCAGCCCGGCTGAGCTCTGGCCGGGTGGGAACCTGTGGGAGCGCCGGATAGGCTGTGGGGGTGACTGAGATGCCGCACGTGGTCGTTGTCGGAGCTGGGTTCGCTGGTCTGTCGGCCACCAGCGAGCTGGCCAAGGAGGGTTTTCGGGTCACCCTGATCGACCGGCACCCGTACAACACGTTCCAGCCCCTGCTCTACCAGGTCGCCACCGGCGGCCTGAACGCCGGTGACGTCACCTACTCGCTGCGCTACTTCGCGGCCCGGCACCGCGGTGTCGGGTTCCGCCGGGCCGGCGTGACCGGCATCGACCACGACGCGCAGGAGGTCCTCTGCGACGACGGCGTGCGCGTGGCCTACGACTACCTGATCGTCGGCACCGGCATCACCACCAACCACTTCGGCATCCCCGGGGCGGCGGAGTTCACGATGTCGATGTACACCCGCGCCGAGGCGCTGCGGGTGCGCGACACCATCTTCGGCGGCATGGAGATCATCGCCGGCATGTCGGAGCCCCGCACCGGCGGCTTCACGATCGTCATCGTCGGCGGCGGCGCCACCGGGGTCGAGATGGCCGGCCAGCTGGCCGAGCTGAAGACCGAGGCGCTGCCCGCCACCTACCCCGAGCTGAACCCGGAGCAGGTGCGGGTCGTGCTGGTGGAGATGGGCGAGGTGCTGCTGGCCCCGTTCGAGGACAGCCTGCGCCAGTACGCCCGGCACGAGCTGGAGAAGCGTGGTGTCGAGGTGATGCTGAAGACCGCGATCTCGGAGGTGCACGCCGACCACGTGGACTTCAAGGACGGCTCGTCGATGCCCGTCGACCTCGTCATCTGGGCGGCCGGGGTGTCCGGCAGCCCGACGCTGCGCGAGTGGGGCCTGCCGATCGGCCGCGGTGGCCGCATCGAGGTGAACGAGGACCTGCGGGTGGTCGGCTTCGAGAACGTGTTCGCCACCGGCGACGTGAGCCTGACCGTGGAGAGCCCGCTGCCCCAGCTGGCGCAGCCCGCCATCCAGACCGGCAAGTTCGCCGCCCAGCAGATCGCCCGGCTGCACCGCGGGCTGGACACCCAGACCTTCAGCTACCACAACAAGGGCACCATGGCGACGATCGGCCGTGGGGACGCGGTGCTGCAGATGCCGCAGGGTCTCAAGCTGCGCGGCGTGCTGGCCTGGCTGGGCTGGATCTTCCTGCACATCCTCTACCTGCTGGGCGGCCGCAACCGCGCGCAGACGCTGCTCAACCTCGCCTCGCGCTACCTCCTGCCGCGCCGGTCCAACACGATCGTGGGCGACGTGCTGGAGACCCCGAAGCTCAAGGCGATCAAGCGCGGCTGACCCCGCACGCCCTCCAGGGGTGAGTGAGGGGGCGGGTCGTCAGCCGGCGAAGCGGCGGGCGACCTGCTCGGCCTCGGAGCCGTATGCGGGTCCATGGCTGGCGGCGTGCACCAGCAGCGGGTGCAGCTGGTGGAGTCCGATGAGCTCCTCCCAGTCCGCGGCCAGCCCTGCGGCCTCGGCGTACGCGTCGAGGACCGTCCGCAGGTGCGGGAGCCCGAAGAGGGCGAGCATGGCCAGGTCGGTGACGGGGTGGCCGCCGTGCGCGGCGGGGTCGATCATCACGACCTCCTCGGGTGACCACCAGACGTTGCCCGACCACAGGTCGCCGTGCAGACGGGCCGGCGTCGCGCCGTCGTCGAAGGCCCCGGCCACGAGGCGGGTGCAGACCCGGTCCACTACCGTGGCGCCGGCGGCGCTGAGGTGCCCGCGGTCGCGAGCAACCCGGGCGTAGGGCTGCAGCCGCTGCTCGGCGTAGAAGGTGCCCCAGTGCGTCGCCGGCCGCATCGCCATCACCTGACGTCCGATGTAGCCGGAGTCCGGACGTCCCGGCGGCGGCGCCCCGAAGGCCTCGGCTCCCGACGCGTGGGTGCGGTGCAGGGCCCGCCCGAACGCGGCCGCCGCGGTGGCTGTCGGGCGGGCCGCCTCCAGCTGCTCGAGCTCCAGGTGGTCCTCGGTGACGTCGAGCACCTCGACCACCCGGACCGATCCCGGCCCGGCCGCGCCCAGCCAACGCAGTCCGGCCGCCTCAGCGGGGTAGAAGTCGGCGGGCATCCCCGGGGACTGCTTGGTGAAGCTCACCCGTGCACGGTACGTCCTGGCCGGGACCGGCGTCGCGGCCGCTCAGACGGGGAACTTGCCCCGCAGCATCGAGTTGCCGGAGTGGCCGGGGCTCTCGTCGTCCTTCGGCTCCTGGGAGACGTCGACCAGGGGGTAGCTGGCCAGGTCCATCTCCGGCGGGACCGGGAAGCGACCGCTGCCGTCGGACCTGAGGAACCCCATCGCCATCATCGGCTCGGCCCGCGTGTTGCTCAGCCACACCTCACGGGGGCCGCTGGGGGCCTCGGGGGAGACGATGTCCACCACCAGCCAGCGGTTGCCGTCACGGTCCTGCTCGAGCACGGCCTTGCCGGAGGCGCCCGGCCAGGGCGGCAGCGCGTTCAGCTCCACCGACGCCGTCTCCCTGGTGCCCGGGACCAGCCGGTCCAGGTTGCCGCCCAGGCCGATCCCGACCGCCAGGGCGAGCGCCGCGGCCAGCACCAGAGACGCGACCCGGATGCTCCGGGAGGAGGGCGCCGGGGCGGTCCGGTCGGCGGGGGTCGGTGGGTCGTCCCCGCCCGGGCCGTCACCCGTGCCGTCGCGCGGCTCAGCGGCCGGGTCTGCGGCGGCGGCGGAGGCGATGCCGGACCGGGCGGTGGTGGGGTCGGGCAGCTCGTAGGTCAGCAGGGTTGGTCCGGCCGCGTTCGCCGAGGGTCCCGTGCCGTCGATCGAGGGGTGCAGGCTCAGCTCGTGGCTGATCCGCTGCCACAGCTGCGGCGGCGGGGAGACCAGCACGTCCTGGATGGTCGTCCGGCGACCGACGCCGACGACCTCCTGGAGGGCGGTCAGCTCGGCGCGGCAGGTGTCGCAGCCGGCCAGGTGCCGGTGGTCCTCCGGCGTCCCGACCGGCTCACCGAGAGCCAGCAGTGCCAGGAGGTCAGGGTTGCTGTGCATTGGCGGCGACCTCCAACCGGCGTCGAAGTTTGATCAGGCTGCGGCGGATGTGGCTCTTCACCGTGCCCGGCGGGAGCTGCAGCCGCTCGGCGATCTGGGCGTGCGTCAGGTCCTCGTAGAAGGCGAGCTTGAGCACCCGCTGGGGGACGGCGTCCAGGCGGGAGATCTCGTCGGCGATGATCAGCCGGTCGGCGATGTCGAGGGTGTCCGGCGGGGCACTGATGTTGGCGCCCACCTCGTTCTGGATCCGCCGCTGCTTGGTGCGGCTCTGGTGGGTGTCCGCGACCTTGTTGCGGGTGATGCCCATCAGCCAGGCGGACAGGCTCGCCCGTTCCGGCTTGTAGGTGTGGCGCCCTGTCCAGGCCGCCACGAACACCTTCTGGACCACGTCCTCGGCCTCGGTCGCGTCGCCGAGCGAGCGAAGTGCGACCGTGAAGACCAGAGCGGAGAACCGTCGGTAGATCTTCTCCAGCGCACGTTCGTCACCGGCGAGGAAGTCCGTGACGAGTGCGTCCAGGTCGTCGTCTGACGAGACGGTCACGACCGCTGGTTCCCTCCGTGGTTGGAGCATGTCACCGGCTCTCGTGCCGGATCGTGACCACTCTACCCACGCGCTGGCCCCGGGAACCGGGTCCCTGCCGGGCGGTCGACCGGTCTGACGCGAACCCTCGGGTCACCGGTGCTCCTCCCTGCAGGTCGCGACCCCGTCCGGCGGTGGCCAGGACGGGGTACACCAACAGTTCCGGGCCGGTTCGCAATCTGGATGCAGGCACGGTGCTCGAGCAGGACGGGGAGCGGCGGGCGCGGTGCCCAGGGGCTCCCTCCGGCGGCCCCTGCGCGGCGAGCGGGGGCACGGAGGGCGGCGGGAGCCGCAGCCCTCGGGCGGGAGAGGAGGTGGTGGCCAGGGCCGGGTTCGAACCGGCGACCTTTCACTTTTCAGGCGAACGCTGCTACCAGCTGAGCTACCTGGCCATGGGCCCGACAGCTGGGGCTACCGGCTGGGCGAGCACGTGAGCGGTG
>Ga0210040_10004318_pt1 | contig 18649 bp, 16 predicted proteins | sample CryGeyCG12114_NA_FD_185462 | JGI IMG/M metagenome (GOLD analysis project Ga0210040, IMG submission 185462) | Groundwater microbial communities from aquifer - Crystal Geyser CG19_WC_8/21/14_NA (SPAdes) (version 2) | ecosystem: Environmental > Aquatic > Deep subsurface > Groundwater | place: USA...
GCCGCTCGCAAGCTCGCGGCGGGCCCCTGCAGGGGGCCGTTCCAGCACGTCACCAGCTCGCGGCGGGCCCTGAGACGGGGCCCTGCCGAGCGTCGGCTTCGCGCTGGCGTCGTGGGGCTGGTGCTGCCCCCGGGCCGGGAAACGCGACACGAACGGCGCTCGGTGTCCACCTCCTTGACCCAGTGCGACCGGGAGGGCACAAAGTGTCCATGTCTTCCCCCGGATCCCGCTCCTCGCAGACGCCGCACCCCTCGCTCCCGGTGTCGACCGCCGGCCGGGGCGGGGTCACCGTCCTGGAGGCCGACGCGGCCGAGGCGGCTGCCGCCGAGGCCGCCGCTGCGGCCGGCCAGCACCTCACCACGCCCGTCCCGATCGGCGCCGCCTTCCTGCAGCCGCCGGCGCCCGGTCTGCAGCTGACCGCCCCGGTGCCGTCGCTGTCGGTGGCCGTCCCCGCACCCCGGCCCACCGCCGCCCCCCGCGACCCGCGCCGTCCGCTGGCCCGCCCGGGTCAGGCGATGAGCCGCACCCGCCGCGGCCTGCTCACCGGTGCCCGCAGCGCCTTCGCGGAGCGCGGCGTGAAGAAGACGACGATGCAGCACGTGGCCGCCGCGGCCGGCGTCGCCAAGGCCACGCTGTACAACCACTTCCGCACCAAGGACGACGTGGCGCAGGCGCTGATCGCCTTCGAGCTCGACCGGCTGGCCGCGCTCGCCGCCGAGCTGCCGCTCACCGTCGCCGTCCCGGCGTTGGCCGAGGAGGTCGGCGCGCACCCGGTGCTGCGCCGGCTGGCCGAGACCGAGCCCGAGACGCTCGTGCAGATGATGGGGCTGGACGTCGACCGCTGGAGCGACGTCGTCCTCACCCTGGGGTCCGCGCTGCGGATCAGCCGGCCCGAGGCCGAGCTCGTCTGCCGCTGGCTGCTCGGTCTGGTGCTGCAGCCCGGCACGGCGCCGGAGCGGGCCGCGCAGGCCGCCGTCGTCACCGGGCAGCTCGTCGGCTGACGCCGCTCCACCCGCTCCACCGGCCGCCCGGTCCACCGCTCGGTGGACCGGGCGGTGCGCGTCGGCCGTGTCGTGTCGGCTGTCGCGCGGCCCGGTCCGTGGCATCGTGGTCCGACGGCTCCGCGTGCCGGCGCCGGCGGACCCGTGCCCAGCGACCTGCGGAGCGCCTGATGCGGTACCTGTTCCGGCCACCCGCCGCCGAGGCCGCCGGCCTGCTCACCCTCCCGTGGCACCAGCCGCTGGCGGAGTGGGACCCGGCCCTGCTGCTCGAGGTGCCACAGCGGGGCATCTCCCGCCACGTCGTCCGGTTCACCGTCTCCGCGGGCCGGGTGTACGCGCTCAAGGAGATCTCCGAGTCCCTCGCCCGGCACGAGTACGCGCTGCTGGGGGAGTTCGAGGAGGAGGGGCTGCCGTCGGTGTCGGTGCTGGGCATCTGCTTCGACCGCCCCGAGGACCAGGACGCCATCCTGGTCACCCGCTACCTCGAGTACTCGATGTCCTACCGGTACCTCTTCTCCGGCCCGCGCGCGTCGCACGCCCCCGAGCGGCTGCTGGACACCCTGGTCCAGCTGCTCGTCCGGCTGCACCTGGCCGGGGTCTACTGGGGCGACTGCTCGCTGTCCAACACGCTGTTCCGACCGGACGCCGGGGCGCTGGCCGCGTACCTCGTCGACGCGGAGACCGCCGAGCGCCACCCGTCCCTCTCCCCGCGCAAGCGGGCCTACGACGTCGACCTGGCCCGGGAGCGGATCGGCGCGGAGCTGATGGACCTGCAGGCCGGTGAACTGCTCCCGGCGACCATCGACCCGATCGAGGTCGCCGACAGCCTGGCCGAGCGGTACGACTCGCTGTGGGACGAGGTCACCCGCGAGGAGGTCTTCCGACTCGACGAGCAGGCGGTCCGGGTCGCCGAGCGACTGCAGCGGATCAACGACCTAGGGTTCGACGTCGGCGAGATCGAGCTGGTCACCTCACCGGAGGGGGCGCGGCTGCGGGTGGAGACCCGGGTCGCCGAACCGGGGCAGCACCGGCACGAGCTGTTCCGGCTGACCGGCCTGGAGGCGCAGGAGAACCAGGCGCTCCGGCTGCTCAACGACCTGCGCTCCTACCGCGCCTTCCTGGAGCAGCGGACGGGCCGGGCTGTCCCCGAGGCAGAGGCCGGACGGCGCTGGCTGGCCGAGGTGTACCTGCCGGTCGTGGCCGCGGTCCCCGACGAGCTGGCCGGCCGGCTGGAGCCGGCCGAGGTGTTCCACGAGGTGCTCGAGCACCGGTGGTTCCTCTCCGAGAGAGCCGGCTTCGACGTCGGCACGTGGACGGCGGTGCGCTCGTACGTCCAGCACGTGCTGCCGCGCACCCCGGAGGTGCTGACCACGCCGTCGGTGATCGCCGACCGCGCGTGACCCCTGTTCAGGCGCAGGTCAAGCGGCGGTCACGCTCCGTTTGACAGCCCTTGTGGCCTGGGCCACTCTCCGAGATCCGCGGCGACGACGGAGTCGCTGCTCGGCGAGGAGGCCGATGTCGTGCCGAAGAGCAGTCCCCGACCAGGTGCACTGCGCGGGCGGCGGCGAGGGCTGGCGGGCGCGGCTGCGGCCGCCGTCCTGGCGTCGCTGCTGGCAGCCTGCGGGAGCGACGACGGTGGAGTGCCCACCCTGACCTGGTACATCAACCCCGACGCCGGCGGGCAGACGGAGATCGCCTCCCGCTGCACGGACGCGGCGGAGGGCCGCTACCGGATCGAGACGGCGACGCTGCCCCGCGACGCCGCCGGCCAGCGCGAGCAGCTGGTCCGCCGGCTCGCGGCGAGCGACGCCTCGATCGACATCATGAGCCTGGACCCGCCGTTCATCCCGGAGTTCGCCCAGGCCGGCTTCCTGGCCCCGGTGCCCGACGACGTCGCCGAGCGGGTCACCGAGGACGTGGTCGACAGCGCGATCGAGGGCTCCACCTGGGACGGCGAGCTCGTCGCCGTCCCGTTCTGGGCCAACACCCAGATCCTCTGGTACCGCAAGTCCGTGGCCGAGGCCGCCGGGCTGGACATGAGCCAGCCGGTCACCTGGGAGCAGGTCATCGCCGCCGCGCAGGACCAGGACAAGCTCATCGGGGTCCAGGGCATCCGGGCCGAGGCGCTGACCGTGTGGTTCAACGCGCTCATCGAGTCCGCCGGCGGGTCGATCATCGCGGAGAACTCGACCGACCCGGAGAAGATCCAGCTGGGGCTCACCTCGGACGCCGGCGTGCGCGCCACGGAGGTGCTGCGGGAGATCTCGACCAGCGGCCAGACCGGCCCGGCGCTCTCCACGGCGAACGAGGACACCACCGCCACCGGCTTCGAGTCGGCGGACGGCGGGTTCATGGTCAACTACCCGTTCGTCTACGCCCGGGCGCTGAGCGCAGCCGAGGCCGGGACGCTGGAGGCCTCGGTCCCCGAGGACTACGGCTGGGCGCTCTACCCCCAGGTCGACGAGGGCACCGACAGCGCGCCGCCGTACGGCGGCATCAACCTCGGGGTCGGCGCCTTCAGTGCGAACGTCGACTTCGCCTACGAGGCGACCGAGTGCATCACCTCGACGGAGAACCAGGCCTACTACTTCGTCCACGACGGCAACCCGGCCTCGGACAGCGCGGTCTACGACGACGAGACGGTGCTCGAGGAGTTCCCGATGGCGCCGACCATCCAGCAGTCGCTGGAGCAGGCCGCTCCCCGGCCGCAGACCCCGTACTACAGCGAGGTCTCCGGCGGACTGCAGCGCGAGTACCACCCGACCAGTTCGGTGGACCCGGAGACGACCCCCCAGGACGCCACCGACTTCATCGAGGCAGTCCTCCGGAAGGAGCAGTTGCTGTGACCGAGCGGACGACGAGCGCTGGGGAGGCGACCTCGTGAGCACCACGACGCTCCCACCGGCGAAGAAGGACGCGCCGGTCTCCGCGCCGGGCGGCACGACCAGCGACCGGGCGCGGAGCGAGCGCAAGCTCGGCTGGCTGCTGGCGGGCCCGGCGCTGGCGGTCATGCTGCTGGTGACCGCCTACCCGATCCTGCAGGCGGTCTACGACTCGCTGTTCGACTACCGGCTCACCGATGCCGACAACCGGTCCTTCACCGGGCTGTCGAACTACTGGGTGATCCTCACCGACCCGGTCTGGTGGACCTCGATCGCGGTGACGCTCTTCATCACCGTGATCACGGTCGCCGTCGAGCTGGTGCTCGGGTTCGCGCTGGCCTTCGTCATGGCCAAGGCGCTGTCGGCGATCCGGCCGCTGCTGCGCGCGGCGATCCTCATCCCGTACGCCGTCATCACCGTGGTCTCCGCGTTCGCCTGGCGGTTCGCCTTCGCCATCGACACCGGGTTCGTGAACAAGTGGTTCGGCTGGCTCCCGGGCATCGGGGCGGACACCGACTGGTTCGGCGGCCAGTGGTCGGCGCTGTTCGTCGTCTGCATCGCCGAGATCTGGAAGACCACGCCGTTCATCTCGCTGCTGCTGCTGGCCGGCCTGGCCCAGGTGCCCGAGGTGCTGCAGGAGGCCGCGAAGGTCGACGGCGCGACCTGGTGGCAGCGGCTGCGCAAGGTGACGCTGCCCAACATGAAGGCCGCGATCATGGTCGCGCTGCTGTTCCGCACCCTGGACGCCTTCCGGGTCTTCGACAGCATCTTCGTGATGACCGCAGGGGCGAACAACACCGAGTCGGTGTCGTTCCTGGCGTACCGGCAGACCATCTCCCGGCTGGAGATCGGGCTGGGGTCGGCGGTGTCGGTCCTGCTGTTCCTGGTCGTGGTGGGGATAGCCGCGTTGTTCATCAAGGGCTTCAAGGTCGACCTGGCCCAGGCTCGGGGGGAGGGCTGATGTCCCGCAAGGAGAAGAACTGGTGGATCGTCGCCGGCGTCGCGATCGTCATCTACGCGCTGTTCCCGGTCGCCTGGATCGTGTCGCTGTCATTCAAGGCACCCGGTGACCTGGCCAACGGCCAGTTCCTGCCCACCGACCCCTCGTCGGTCAACTACGAGACCATCTTCACCGGGTCGGGGGCCGACCTGTTCCTGCCGTCGCTGCGGAACTCCTTCGGCATCTGCCTGATCGCCACCGCGATCTCCTGCGTGCTGGCGATGTTCGCCGCGTACGCGATCGCCCGGCTGGACTTCCCGGGCAAGAAGTTCATCCTCGGGACGGCGCTGGGGGTGGCGATCTTCCCGGTCATCTCAATCGTCACGCCGCTGTTCAACCTGTGGCGCAACATCGGGCTCTACGACACCTGGCCGGGGCTGATCATCCCGTACCTGTCGCTGACCCTGCCCATCTCGATCTGGACGATGTCGGCGTTCTTCCGGGAGATCCCCTGGGAGATGGAGCAGGCCGCCCAGGTCGACGGGGCGACGACCTGGCAGGCGTTCCGCAAGGTGATCGTGCCGCTGGCCGCCCCCGGGGTGTTCACCACGGCGATCATCGCGTTCTTCATCGCCTGGAACGACTTCGTCTACGGCATCTCGCTGACCTCGACCAGCGCCTCCCGGCCGGTGCCCGCCGCACTCGGTCTGTTCTCCGGGGCCTCGCAGTTCGAGAACCCCACCGGCGCGATCGCCGCTGCCGCCGTCATCGTCACGATCCCGGTCGTGGCGCTGGTCCTCATCTTCCAGCGGCGGATCGTCGCCGGCCTCACCAACGGCGCCGTCAAGGGCTGACCGCCCGCTCTCCCGGCACACCAGAAAGGGCACAGCTCATGGCCTCGATCGAGATGAACCACATCGTCAAGCAGTACGGCGACGGCTTCCCGGCGGTCAACGACGTCAGCCTGGACATCGCCGACGGGGAGTTCATGATCCTCGTCGGCCCGTCCGGCTGCGGGAAGTCCACGCTGCTGCGGATGATCGTCGGGCTGGAGGACATCACCAGCGGCGACATGGTCATCGGCGGCACCCGGGTCAACGACAAGGCACCGCGCGAGCGGAACCTGTCGATGGTCTTCCAGAACTACGCGCTCTACCCGCACCTGACCGTCTTCGAGAACATCGCCTTCCCGCTGCGGCTGTCCAAGATGGACGACGCGGAGGTGCGGCGGCGGGTCAACGAGGCCGCGGACGTCCTCGAGCTGCACGAGCACCTGGAGCGCAAGCCGGCCAACCTCTCCGGCGGTCAGCGGCAGCGGGTGGCGATGGGCCGGGCGATCGTGCGGCAGGCCGAGGCGTTCCTCTTCGACGAGCCGCTGTCGAACCTGGACGCCAAGCTGCGCGGCCAGATGCGCACGGAGATCTCCCGGCTGCAGCGGCGGCTGGGCATCACCACCGTCTACGTCACCCACGACCAGACCGAGGCGATGACCCTCGGCGACCGGGTCTGCGTGCTCCGCAAGGGCAAGATCCAGCAGGTCGCGTCGCCGCGCGAACTCTACGAGCAGCCGGTCAACCTCTTCGTGGCCGGCTTCATCGGTTCCCCGCCGATGAACTTCCTGCCCGCCCGGCTGGAGGGCGGCAACCGGCTGACCACGCCGTTCGGTCCGATCGAGCTGGACGAGAAGCGCGCGGCGGCCGTCGCCGGCCGGGACCTGCTGATGGTGGGCATCCGGCCGGAGTACTTCGAGGACGCCTCCCTGGTCGACGAGGCCAAGCGGCCGCTGGGTTCGGTCTTCCGGGCCCGGGTCGACGTCACCGAGTGGCTGGGTGACTCGCAGTTCGCCTACATCCCCTACGAGGCGCCGGAGGAGATCACCACCCAGCTGCGCGACCTCTCCCGGGAGCTGGACGCCGAGGAGCTGCGCACCCAGGCGATCGTCTCCATCGACTCGACCAGCCGGATCCGGGAGGGCCGGGAGGCCGACTTCTGGCTGGACAGCCGCAAGGTGCACGTGTTCGACCCCCACTCGGGGGAGAACCTCACCCGGGACGCCGAGGCCGGCGCAGCGCTGACCCGGATGGCCGCCGAGGACCGCGAGGAGCAGATCGCCGAGTCCGCCGCCCGCAACGGCACGGTGGCCGGCTCGGCCGGGTCGCACCGGGCCGGCGCCGCCTGACCTGCTGCGTGCACGACCCCCGGGCGGGCAGTCGGCAGTGGCGGGCGACCGCTGCTCCCGGCAGCCCGCCCTCGGTCGTCCCCTCTGCCCGACGTCCGCCGGGGTCAGCCGGCGACGGTGAGGCGTTCAGCGAAGACCGTCTCGCGGGCCAGCGCGGTGCCGCGCACGACCGCACCGCAGACGACGGCCTCCTCGCCCAGCTCTCCCGCGATCAGGGTGGGGCGCATGGGGGTCACCTCCTGCAGTGCAGCGGTGATCCCCGGCTCGAGCAGGTCGAGGTGCTGACCGATCCGCCCGCCCAGCACGATCGCTTCGGGGTCCAGGAAGGCAGCGATGCTCGCGACGGCCAGTCCGAGCTGCTCGGCCTGCCGAGCCACCGCCGCCAGCGCCTGCGGCCGGCCCTCCCGGGCTAGCTGGAACACGGCCTCGGCCGTCAGCGGGCCCGGGACCCCGGCCTCCTCGGCGTACCGCACGACGGCGTCCGCGGCGACGACCTCCTCGAACATGCCCCGCTCCGTACGCACCCTGCTCCCGGCCGCGCGGTCGCCGATCGGCAGGTAGCCCACCTCGCCGGCGGCACCTGTCACGCCCCGGTACACCCGGCCGTCCAGCACCAGACCCACCCCCACGCCGGTGCCCACGGTCAGGTAGGCGAAATCGGTCAGGCCCCGTGCCGCACCGTGACTGAGCTCCGCCAGTGCGGCGAGGTTCGCGTCGTTGTCGACGGACACGGAGTGGCCGATCCGCTCGACCAGGGCCTGAGCCAGACCGGCCTGGTGCCAGCCGGGCAGGTTGGCGGCGTAGCGGACCCCACCACGGCGCGGGTCCAGCACGCCGGGGGAGCCGATGGCGGTGTGCGTCAGCTGCCCCATGTCGAGCCCGGCCGCCGTGACGGCTTGTTGCAGGGACTGGGCGGTGACGTCCACGAGGGCATCGGCGCCCTGGGCGGTGTTCCGGACCTCGAGCCGGGACAGCACGGTGCCCAGCAGGTCAGCGACGCGTACATGCAGCCACCCACGGCCGATGTCGATGCCGGCCACGGTGCCGGCCGCGGCATTGGCGGCGTACGACCTGGCTGGACGGCCCAGTTGTTGGGACTCGGCGTGACCGGCAGTCACCAACCCGGCCCGCTCCAGGCCCTCCAATGCGGCGATGACGGTGGGCTGGGAGAGACCCGCGTCCCGAGCGAGTTGCGGTCGGGTGGCCGGACCATGGCTGAACAGCCGGTCCAGGAGCAGCCGCTGGTTCATCTCGCGGAGCAGCGAGGGGGCCACGGCCGCGGAGAGGCCCCCGCCGGGGTGCTCCCGGATCGGGTCCGGGGGCGGCATCGGCATGGCCACATCCTAGGGACACCGAATCGTGATCGACCGGCCCCTTGACGGAGAGGAGTCTTTATTAAAGGGTCATGACTATGTGGGGGAACGGGTGCCCGGGCGCGCCGGGCGACACGGTCGTGGTGGGCGTCGACATCGGTGGAACCAAGACCGACATCGCGCTCGCCGGACCACACGGCCAGGTCATGGCCGTTCGCCGGGTGCCCACCCGGGCCGCCGAGGGGCCCGCTCAAGCGGTACGCCGGATCGCGGCGGCGACCGAGGAGCTGCGACGCGAGGAGGCCATCGGCGCGCAGCTGCTCGCGGTGGGTCTGGTCTGCCCCGGGGTCGTCCAGGGTGACCGGCTCCTGCTGGCTCCCAATCTGTCCGGCTGGGAGGACGCTGACCTGATCGGTCGCCTGCGCACCGCCCTCGGCGTCGGCCGGATCGCGGTCACCAACGACGTCCGGGCCGGCGCACTCGCCGAGGCGCGGGCCGGCGCTCTCCGGGACTCCCGGGCCGGGCTGTACGTCAACCTGGGCACGGGCCTGGCAGCGGCGCTGGTGATCGAGGGCCGCGTGGCCGATGGTGCGCACCAGGCGGCCGGGGAGATCGGCTACAGCCAGCCGACCGGGGCGCTGGGTGCCTGGCCCGCAACCACCCATGCCCACCTGGAGGCGGCGGTGAGCGGCGCCGGCCTCGCCGTCCGGGCGGGCAACGTGCTGGGTGGGCCGGTGGACGCCGCCGAGCTGTTCGGTCGTACCGACGCGGTCTCCCGGCATCTCGTCCACCAGGCGCTGGGCAGTCTCGGTACCGCGCTGGTGAACCTGGCGGTCTTCGTGGACCCCGACCGGGTGGTGATCGGAGGGGGCCTGACCGGTTCCGCCGACATCGTCCTGCCGGTCCTCGACGCCTATCTGCGGGCCGGCGTCCCCTTCCCGCCCGACGTCGTCCTCGGCACCTTCACCTCCGGTGCCTCGCTGCACGGCGCTGTCCACCTGGCGGTCGACCTGCTCGCCGCGGACGTCGCGGAGGTCCAGCGATGAGCGACCTCGGTACCCGCATGGCCGCGGAGATGGCCGAGCAGCCCGCCGTGCTCGGCGCGCTCGCGGCGCGGTTCGACGAGGTGGCGGCGACGGTCGCGGCCGCGCTGCCCAGCCCCCCGGCCGGGGTCGGCTTCCTCGCTCGCGGATCGTCGGACAACGCCGCCCTGCTCGGCCGGTACGCGGTCGAGGTGGCGACCGGCCTGCCCACCTGCCTGATCGCACCCAGCGTGCTGACCGCCTTCGGCGGGCAGCCGAGCGGTTTCGCGGGCTGGCTCGTGGTGGCGTTGTCGCAGTCAGGGGAGACCCCCGAGATCGTCGACCTCGCCGACCGGTACCGAGCGGCGGGCGCGACCGTCGTGGCCATCACCAACGACGCCGGATCGGGACTCGCTCGGGCGGCCGATGTCACGGTGGCCCTGGAGGCCGGTCGCGAGCTGGCCGTGCCGGCGACCAAGACCGTGACCGCCCAGCAGCTGGCCACCCTGGCTGTCGGCGCCGCGCTCGGCGGGCGGACCGTCGTCCCCGACCTGAGCCGCCTCGCCGACCGGGTGGAGACCGTCCTGGCGGACACCGCGCCGGTCGAGGAGTGCGCCGCTCGGCTGGCGGCGAGCCGTCGGCTGGCCGTGGTGGCGCGGGGTCTGTGCTACCCGGCGGCTCGGGAGACCGCGCTGAAGCTGCAGGAGACCACCGGGGCGATGGCGCACGCCTTCTCCACGGCCGACTTCCGGCACGGGCCCATCGCCGTCTGCGGCCCCGACACCCCCGCTCTGCTCATGGCCGGCGGGGGGCCGGCCGACGCCGACACCCGGGCTGTCGCCGCCGACCTCGCGCAGCGCTCCGCTCCAGTGGTCAGCGTCGGGTCGGATCCAGCCGACGACCTCGGCTGGCCGGCCGGTGACGGCGCCACCGACTGCCTGCTGGCGACCATCCGCGGGCAGCAGCTGGCGCTGTCGGTGTCCCGCCGGCTCGGGATCGACCCCGACCGACCGGCCGGTCTCCGCAAGGTGACCGCCACGCACTGATCGGTACGACCCGGCCGGGACCCCAGCCGGTGCCCACGACAGGAACGGGAGCCCTTGATGAAGCCGAAGATCGTGCGCGGTGCAGTCGCTGCAGCGGCGCTGACCATGGCGCTGGCCGGGTGCAGCACCGGCGCCAGCTCGTCCGACGCCGGGGCGGACGCCTCGGGATCGACCCCGGCGGGGGAGTCGGGCAGCTCCGTGATCGACCTGGAGCTCACCGCCACCGTCGGGCCGAACGGGGAGGAGCCGACGCCGGTCTCCGAGCTGACGCTGACCGACGACGAGGTGGCCCAGCTGAAGGCGGGCGGGTACACCGCGGCCCAGCTGTGGCACACCAGCTCCCAGTTCGTGGATGCCGTCCAGCAGGGCGCGGCGGCCGAGTTCGGCCGACTGGGCATCGAGGTGGTGGCCACCACCAACGCGGACATGGACGCCGGTGCCCAGGCCAACCAGATCCAGACGGCCATGGCCAAGGACCCCGACGTGATGATCGGCCTCCCGGTCGACCCCACGTCCGCAGCCGCCGCCTTCCAGCCGGCCGTGGACGCCGGCACCGAGCTGGTGTTCCTGTCCAACGTCCCCGCGGGCTACGTCTACGGCGAGGACTACACCTCGATCGTCACCGACGACCTGTTCGACATGGGGCGGCGCGCGGCCGAGGCGCTGGGGGAGGCCCTCGGCGGCAAGGGTGAGGTCGGCGTCCTCTTCTACGACGCGGAGTACTACGTCACCAACCAGCGGGACGCGGCCTTCCTGACCACGCTGGCCGCGGAGTACCCGGACATCGAGGTCGTCGCGCAGCAGGGCTTCTCCGATCCCACCAACGCGACCAGCATCGCCAGCGGCATGCTGACCCAGCACCCCGACCTGGCCGGCATCTACACCAGCTGGGCCCAGCCGGCCCAGGGCGTGCTCGCCGCACTGCGCACCGTCGGCAACACGACGACCAAGGTGGTGACGCTGGACCTGGACGACCCGGTCGTGGTCGACCTCGCCACCGGTGGCTCGACGGTGGCCGTCGTGGCCGACGAGGCGTTCGACCTCGGGCGTGGGATGGCCGATGCGGCCGCGTACGCGCTGCTGGGCAAGACGGCACCGCCGTTCGTCGTCGCTGGTGCGCTGACCATCACCCGGGACACCATCCCGGAGGGCTACGAGCAGTCTCTGCACAGCGAGGTCCCCGAGGCCGTGCGGTCGGTCCTCGACTGACCTGACGTCCCGGCCGGTCCCTGGCCGGCCGGGACCCACGCCCTGTCCGGAAGGAGAAGAGAGCAGCGGTGTCGACAGCCCCTGGAAGGTCCGTGTCCGGTCCACCTGCGCCCGGTGCGTCCCCGCCCGGCACGCCCGGGCCCGGGACGGCCTCGGCCGATCCCTCGCGCGGTCCGCTGCAGCGCTTGCGCGGCGTGGACCCCAGCAGCTACATCGTCTACGTCGGCTTCGTCGGCATCTTCCTCGTCATGAGCATCGTCCTGCGCGACGACGGCTTCCTGACGGGGCAGAACCTGGTCAACATCCTGCTGCAGACCGCGCCCGTCACGGTCATGGCGGTGGGTGCTGTCTTCGTGCTCCGCGACCACGGCCTGGTGGCCGGGATCCTGGGCGGCCTGCTCACCGGCGTCGTCGTCGGCCTGGTCAACGGGCTGTTGGTGACCAAGCTGCGGTTGCCGTCGTTCCTGGTGACGCTGGGCATGATGGGCCTGTGCGCCGGGCTGAGCCAGCGCATCACCCAGCTGCAGGCCATCCCGACGATCGACGTCTCCTTCAACGGCCTGTTCGGCTCGGGCAGCATCGCGGGCATCTCCACGCTGATCCTGTGGTCGGCCGTGTTCGTGCTGGGCGGGCACTACCTGTACCGGCACACCCGGGTGGGCGCCCACGTGCTGGCCGCGGGGGACAACGTCCGGGCGGCGCGGGTCAGCGGGATCAAGGTCGACCGGATCAAGATCGGCGTGCTGGTCGCCAGCGGCGTATGTGCCGCGGTTGCCGGGCTGCTCTACACCGGCCGGCTGCACGGTGCGAGCTACACCCTGGGCAGCTCGGACCTGCTGACGGTCATCGCTGCGGTCGTCATCGGTGGTACCCGCCTGTTCGGTGGCCGCGGCTCGGTGGTCGGCGCGCTCGTGGGTTCGCTGATCCTCGGCATGCTCAACAACGGGCTGATCCTGGCGGGGCTGTCGGACTCCGAGCAACAGATCGTCCGTGGACTCATCATCCTCATCGCCGTCGCGCTGACCCTGCGCGAAGAGAAGAGCTGACCGCACGTGTTCCTGGACCTGCTCCGCCGCCGGAACCCCGCGCTGCTCGACGCCGCCGTCGAGCTTCACCAGCGCGGTGAGCTGCCGGCCAACACCTTCGCGATCGACCTCGACGCCGTGCGCGCCAACGCGGCTGCGCTGTCCACGGAGGCGCGCCGGCTGGGCGTCACGCCCTTCGCCATGACCAAGCAGATGGGGCGCAACCCGGACTTCTGCCGGGCCGTCGTCGCGGGCGGCATCGCGGCCAGCGTCGCGGTCGACATGGACGACGCCCGGGCTACGGTCCGCGCCGGCATGCAGCTGGGCCATCTGGGCCACCTGGTCCAGGTGCCACGGGCGGAGACCGCCGCCGCCGCAGCGCTGCAGCCGCACAACTGGACGGTGTTCGACGACACCAAGGCCGCTGCGGCCGCCAGGGCCGCCGCCGAGCAAGGACGGGACCAGCGTCTGCTGGCGCGCATCCAGGCCCCGGGAGACGAGTTCTACTCCGGGCACGAGGGTGGGTTCGCCGCCGATGACGTCGTCCAGGTCGCCGACCGGCTGGACGGGTTGGCGGGCGCCCACTTCGCCGGCCTGACGACCTTCCCGGCTCTGCTCTTCGACGCCGAGCGTCGCGGCGTCCGGCCGACCCGCAACCTGGCCACCCTGGAGGCGGCGGCGAAGCGGCTGGCCGACGCGGGGCGCACCGACGTGGCGATCAACGGTCCCGGTACGACGTCGACGGCGGCGCTGGCCACCTTGGCCGCCGCAGGCGTGACCCAGGCCGAACCGGGACACGCGCTGACCGGTACGACGCCGTGGCATGCCGTGACCGACCTCGTCGAGCTCCCGGCAGTCTGCTACGTGAGCGAGGTCAGCCATCTGCACGACGGCCGGGCGTACTGCTTCGGCGGGGGCATGTACGTGGACCCGGTGATATCGGCCTACCCGGTCCGGGCCCTCGTCGGGCGGGAGCCCGGTGGCACGGCCACGGTCCCGGCGACCCTCCCACCCCCCTCGGCGATCGACTACTACGGCCAGCTGCACCTCCCCGACGGCGCGAGGGTGACACCCGGCGACACTGTGCTGTTCGGCTTCCGGGCGCAGGCGTTCGTGACCCGGGCGCACACCGCGGGGATCGCGGGAGTCGGGTCGGGCCGGCCACGGGTCGCCGGGGTGTACGCCGTGGACGGGCGCAGGGCGGAGTGGCCGGCATGAGCCGGACGGAGGAGGACCGGGACGTGGCAGCTGAGGCGGCGCTGAGCCTGCGGGCGGTGCGCAAGGAGTTCGGTGGCGTGGTGGCGATCCAGGAGTTCAGCCTGGACGTGCACCGGGGCGAGGTCGTGGCGCTCGTCGGAGACAACGGGGCGGGCAAGTCCACGCTGATCAAGATGATCTCCGGCATCCACCAGCCCACCTCCGGGGAGATCGCCCTGGACGGTCAGCCGGTCAGGCTGTCCGACGCCAGCGTGGCCCGGCGGCTGGGCGTGGAGGTGGTTCACCAGGACCTCGCCATCGCCGACCGTCAGCCCGTCTACATGAACATGTTCCTGGGCCGGGAGCTGGTCACCGGGCCATTCCGCCGGCTGGACAAGAAACGGATGGCCAGGGAGACCCAGCAGCTGGTGGACGAGCTCGACGTCCGCATCCCCTCGGCCCGGTCCATCATCCGCGACCTGTCCGGTGGCCAGCGGCAGGGTGTGGCCATCAGTCGGGCCACACACTGGGCTCGCAACCTGGTGCTGATGGACGAGCCGACTGCCGCCCTCGGCGTTGCCGAGACGGCGAAGGTCGAGGAGCTGATCCTGCGGCTCCGCGAGCGGCACCTGGCCGTTCTGCTGGTCAGTCACAACCTGGACCAGGTGATGCGGCTGGCCGACCGGGTCGCCGTGCTGCGGCGCGGAGTGCAGATCGGGACGCGCGTGGTCGAGCAGACCGACAAGAACGAGCTCGTCTCGATGATCACCGGTCTGCAGAACGCCGACGCGTGACGGCCAGGAGGTCGTGACCATGGGGACCGTGCAGACCGTGCTCGGCCCGGTGCCGGTGACCGACCTGGGCCGGATCATGCACCACGAGCACCTGCTGTCGCTGGTGCCTGGGCCATGGCTGTCCGGAGGTCGGCCGGCCGACCGAGGTGGAGCCGACCGGGAGCCGGTCCGGGACGCCGCCCACGACGACGACCAGGTGCGCCACGCGGTGACCGCGCTGTCCGGTCTGGCGGCGCTCGGCATCGGCACCGTGGTCGACCTGAGTCCGTACGGCGTGGTCGGCCGGGATCCCGACGGCGGCAACGTGGCGCTGCTGCAGCGGATCGCCCGTGAGTCCGGCCTGCACGTGGTGGCCGGCTCCGCGGTCTACCTGGAGTCCTTCAGCCCGGCCTGGGCAGTGCGGGCAGACGCCCGGCAGATGACCGAGCGGTTCATCGCCGACGCTGTCACCGGGATCGGGGACGGCCCGGTCCGGGCCGGGATCTTCGGTGAGCAGGCGACCAGCCTGGACCGGATCACCCCGCACGAGGAGAAGTGCCTGCGCGCGGCGGCGCGGGCACACCGGGAGACCGGCCTGGCGCTGACGACGCACACCACCCACGGCACGATGGCGCTGGAGCAGCTGGAGATCCTGCGGGCCGAGGGAGCCGACCTCGGCCGCGTCGTCATCGGGCACATGGACACCCGGGCGGACTTCGACTACGTCCGCGAGGTCGCTCGCACCGGAGTGCACCTGGCATTCGACACGGTGGGGAAGCAGAACTGGGACTTCTTCGTCGAACCGCCGCCCGCACGGCCAGTGGACGGCGGCTACACCAAGCAGGGCTGGCACCAGTCGGACCTGACCCGTGCCCGGCGCATCGCCGCGCTGATGGCCGACGGGCACGAGGACCAGGTACTGCTGGCTCAGGACCTCACGGGAGCAGAGGTCTGGCTCAACCCGCAGACGCACGGGCAGTGGGGGTACAGCTACCTCGAGACGTCGTTCTCCGCACTCCTGCTGGAGCACGGGGTGACCGAAGGGCAGCTGGAGAAGATGCTCCAGGTGAACCCGGCCCGGCTGCTCGCCATCGGGAACTGACTGGCCCGTCCGCTCGCGGGCCCGGCCCGTCCGGCCTCATCCGCTGCGTGCACGACCCCCGGGCGGGAGCGGCATGATCACGCCCGGGGGTTTGTGCCGCCGTCGTCCGGCGCACCTGTCCCCGTGAGAGCCACCCGTGGACAGCGGAGCCCGACCCTGGAGGCAGCATGGACATCACCGCGACCGACGAGTGGGCCGCACTGGTCGACCACCACCGCGAGATCAGCGCCCGCACCCTGCGGGAGCTGTTCGCCGAGGACCCCGAGCGCGCGCACCGGCTGACCGGCACCGCCGGTGACCTGCACGTGGACTTCTCCAAGCACCGGGTCACCGACGAGACGCTGCGGCTGCTGGTCGCCCTCGCCGAGAAGGCCGGCGTGCCCGCGCGGATCGAGGCGATGTTCGCCGGTGAGCACATCAACGTGACCGAGGACCGCGCCGTCCTGCACGTGGCGCTGCGCGCGCCGGAGTCGGTGGCGCTGACCGTCGACGGTCAGGACGTGACCGCCGACGTGCACGCCGTGCTGGCCAAGATGCGCGGCTTCGCCGACCGGGTGCGGTCGGGGGAGTGGAAGGGGCACACCGGCGAGCGGATCCGTGCCGTCGTGAACATCGGGATCGGCGGCTCGGACCTGGGCCCGGCGATGGCCTACACCGCGCTGGCCGACTACAGCGACCGCGGGATCACCGCCCGTTTCGTCTCCAACATCGACCCCACGGACTTCTACGAGAAGACCCGCGACCTGGACCCGGCGACCACGCTGTTCGTGGTCTGCTCGAAGACCTTCACCACGCTGGAGACGCTGACCAACGCCACCGTGGCCCGCGACTGGCTGCTGGCGGCACTGGGCGATGACTCGGCGGTGGCCAAGCACTTCGTCGCGGTCTCCACCAACACCGACGCGGTGGCCGAGTTCGGCATCGACACCGACAACATGTTCGAGTTCTGGGACTGGGTCGGCGGCCGGTACTCCTTCACCTCCGCGATCGGGCTGTCGCTGATGGTCGCAATCGGGCCGGACGCCTACGACGAGATGCTCGCCGGCTTCCACGCCGTCGACGAGCACTTCCGCACCGCGCCGCTGGCGGAGAACGTGGCGGTGCTGCAGGGGCTGCTCAACGTCTGGTACACGGACTTCTTCGGCGCCCAGAGCCACGCCGTCCTGCCCTACAGCCAGTACCTGTCCCGGCTGCCGGCCTACCTGCAGCAGCTCACGATGGAGAGCAACGGCAAGTCCGTGACGGCGGACGGGGAGCCGGTGACGACGTCGACCGGCGAGGTCTACTGGGGCGAGCCGGGCACCAACGGCCAGCACGCCTTCCACCAGTTGCTGCACCAGGGGACGTCGCTGATCCCGGCGGACTTCATCGGCTTCGGCGAGCCCAACCACGACACCGGTGAGATGCACGACCTGCTGATGGCCAACCTGTTCGCGCAGAGCGCCGTGCTGGCGTTCGGCCGGACGGCGGAGGAGGTGACCGCCGACGGCACCGCCGCGGAGGTCGTGCCGCACAAGGTGATGCCCGGCAACCGGCCCTCGACGACGGTGCTCGCGCCGAAGCTGACCCCGGCCACCTTCGGGCAGCTGATCGCCTTCTACGAGCACACGGTCTTCACCGAGGGCGCGATCTGGCAGATCGACTCCTTCGACCAGTGGGGCGTGGAGCTGGGCAAGGTGATGGCCCGCCAGCTCGCGCCGGCGCTGACCAGCGAGGCTGCGCCGGAGATGGACCAGGACGCCTCCACGGTGGCGCTGGTCCGGCACTACCGGGAGCTGCGCGGCCGGACCGTGTGAAGGCGGATGGCCCAGGGGCGGTGCGCGGTGGCTGAGCCGGGTAGGTCCCTGGGACGATGATCGAGACAGCGTCGCCCGTGTCGCACCGCCCGCCGCCCGGCGGGTGGGTGCACCGGGACCAGGAGGAGCCATGCCGAACCCGTTCGTGAAGCTGTGGAAGTACCTGACGGCCTCGGCCAACCAGCAGATCGACCAGCGGGCCGATCCGAAGATCCAGATCGCGCAGGCGATCGAGGCGGAGCAGCAGCGGCACCAGGCGCTGGCCAACCAGGCCGCCGCCGTCCTGGGCAACCAGCGGCAGCTGGAGATGCGGCTCAACCGCCAGCTCGGTGAGGTCGAGAAGATGCAGGCCTCGGCCCGTCAGGCGCTGGCGCTGGCCGACCAGACCCGGGCTGCGGGCGACGCGGCGAAGGCGGCCGAGTACGAGCAGGCCGCGCAGGCCTTCGCCACCCAGCTGGTTGCCGCCGAGCAGGCGATGGAGGACCTCAAGCGCAGCCACGACGAGGCGCTGCAGGCCGCCGAGCAGGCCAAGGGTGCGGTGGAGACGAGCCGGATGCGGCTGCAGTCGACGCTGGCCGAGCGGACCAAGCTCATGTCGCAGCTGGAGCAGGCGAAGATGCAGGAGCAGGTGTCGGCCTCGCTCCGCTCGGTCAACGAGCTGTCCGCTCCCGGGAACACCCCGTCGCTGGGCGAGGTGCGGGACAAGATCGAGGCCCGCTACGCCAACGCGCTCGGCCAGGCCGAGCTGGCGCAGAACTCGGTCGAGGGCCGGATGCTCGAGGTGCAGAAGGCCACCATCGACGTCGCCGGTGCCTCACGGCTCGCGGAGATCCGCGCGGCCATGGGAGGCGGGACGCAGGCGGTGACCGGTGGGACGCAGGCCGCCGGCGCGATCGAGCAGGGCACCCCTCCGGTGACCGGTCTCGGCGCCCAGACCCCGGCTGCCCAGCCGGCGCAGCGCCCCGACTCCGTCTGAGCGAGGACCACCCTCCTCCCCACGCCCGCCTCGGCGCGGGCCCGGGAGGGTGGCCGGAGACCCGCCGTCCTGACGGACGGCGGGTCTCGTCGTTCAGGTGGCGGCGATCGACGCCGGGTGGCCGGGCTCCCCGGTGCGGGCCAGCGGGTCGATCGGGCTTCGTGCGGCCTGGCACGACGGGCACCAGT
>Ga0210040_10004319_pt1 | contig 18648 bp, 16 predicted proteins | sample CryGeyCG12114_NA_FD_185462 | JGI IMG/M metagenome (GOLD analysis project Ga0210040, IMG submission 185462) | Groundwater microbial communities from aquifer - Crystal Geyser CG19_WC_8/21/14_NA (SPAdes) (version 2) | ecosystem: Environmental > Aquatic > Deep subsurface > Groundwater | place: USA...
AGGACCCTCCCCCCAACGCCTCGCGAGCTCGGCGTCGGATCCTGGAGGAGGGCCGCGGCCGGTGGCGTCGAGGTGCTCAGCTCGCGTCGGTGTCCGGGGCGAGCTCGCGGGCGAGCTGCTCCAGGAACAGGCCGATGTCGGTGACGATGCCCACCGCCTGGGCGCTGCCCCGGTCGGCCAGCTTGGTCACCGTGGCCGGGTTGATGTCCACGCAGACCAGCGGGACCGACGCCGGCAGCAGGTTCCCGGTGGCGATCGAGTGCAGCATCGTGGCCACCATGATCGCGAAGCCGACGTCGTGCAGCTGGTCGCGCATCGCCCGCTGACCGACGATGACGTCGGTGATCACGTCGGGCAGCGGACCGTCGTCGCGCACCGAGCCGACCAGCACGAACGGCTTCTCGGCCTGCACCATCGCGTGCATCACGCCGCCGGTGAGCACACCGGAGGCGACCGCCCCGGCGATCGACCCGGCCGCCCGGACGGTGTTGATCGCCCGGATGTGGTGCTCGTGCCCGTGCGGCACGCCGAACCCCTTGGCCAGGTCGACACCCAGGGAGGTGCCGAACAGCGAGGACTCGATGTCGTGGGTGGCCAGCGCGTTCCCGGCGAACAGCACGTCGACGTAGCCGGCCCGGACCAGCCGCACCATGGCCGGTGCCGCGCCGGTGTGCACCACCGCCGGCCCGCCGACCCACAGCACCCGCTTGCCCGCGGCCTTCACCTCGCGCAGCCGTTCGGCGATCTGCCGGACCAGCAGGGCCTGCGGCTTCTCGCTCGACACCGCCGAGGACATGAACCCGAAGTCGTCCTCGCCGCCCCGGGGGGCCTGCGGCGGCAGCTCGACCCGGACACCGTGCGCCCCGCAGACGACCGCGTCGCCGGCCCGCACGTCGCTGACCGGCACGGTGCGGATCACCGGCCCGGCGGACACGACCAGCCCGCAGTCCATCTCGGGGCGGTCGACCCGCAACCACTCCCGGTCCAGCCGGACCAGGGTCTCCAGGTTGGTGGTCGAGTAGAAGTCCTCGGGGAAGACGCCGTCGGCCGGAGCGGGTCGGGTCGTCGCCGTCCCCGGGTCGACGGGGTTGGCGCCGTGCACCTGGATGCGCATGAGGATCCGCTCCAGCAGGTCGGCGTCCGCCGCGCGCACCTCGACCAGCGCGCGCGACTCGTCCTCGTGCTGGCGCCCCAGGTCCAGGCTCTCGATCCGGTAGTCGCCGCCGTACTCCAGGACGTCGTCCAGCACCCGGGCCAGGATGCCGGTGTCCATCAGGTGACCGGTCACGGTGACGAGGGCGGAGTGCGTGGAGGAGCTCACCCCGGGCACGTTACGGCCCCGTCCAGGGGCTCGCCCCGAGCTGGCGAGGGGTGCGGAGGACGGGGTCCTCCATCAGACGACGGCGCCGTCGTCCCCGTCGTCGACGGACCGCTCCCGCATCCGGGAGACCAGCACGAACACGCCGCCGGCGACCGAGGCGACCCCGAGGACGATCCCCACGTCGGCGGTCAGCCCGATGGTGCCGGGACGGAAGACCAGCACGAGGCCGACGACCAGCAGCAGCAGGGCGTAGAGGGTGGCCGGGGCGAGCACCGGCAGCGGCGGGGGCGGCGGCGGCTCGTAGTGCTCCTCGGGGGCGTCGAGCACCGAGGGCTCGGCCGGCGGGGGCGGCGGGTCGTTCCGCGGCGCCTCGGTTGCGGCGGCACGACCGTGCTCGGCCTCGAACGCCGCGACGATACGGGCGAACTCGGCGTCGGTGTCGTCGTCCCGGTGGGTCGGCCGCGGCGCCGGCTCGGGGGCGGGGTGCGGTTCGCCGTGCTGGTCGACGACGGCGCCGGCCTCGGTGCGCCGCGCGCGGTCGACGAACAGCCGGTCCGACGGCGGGCTGGGCAGGGAGACGGTGCGGGTGTAGGGCTCGACGTAGCTGGCCGGCTCCAGGTAGGCGGCGATCCCGACGGCGGCGAGGACGTCCAGGAGGTGCTCGCCGACCCGCGGGTCGACGTCGCGGAGCGGGGACCACAGCGCGGCGTCCAGGCCGTTGTCCCGGCGGCCGCGGCCGCGGCGGGGGAGGGTCATGAGCGCTCCGGGGCGGCCGCGGGCACGCGCTCCCGGATCCACTCGACCGAGCGGGCGAAGATCATCGGGGCGTCGTTGTCCAGCGTGGCGACGTGGTAGCTGTCGTGCAGCAGCACCTCGGTGGTGTCGGTGCTGCCGACCCCGGCCAGCAGCACCCGGGTGGAGGCGGGCTCGACCACGTGGTCGGTGACGCTGCGGAAGACCAGCAGCGGCGCCGCGACGGTGGCCAGGTCGGCGCGCACCGCAGCCCAGAGCCGGCGCAGCGCCACGGCGGCCCGGGTGGGCAGCCGGGGGTAGGCGAGCTCGGTGGAGCCGGGCTTCTTGATGTCGCTGGCGATGGGCGCCCAGGCGGGCGTGATCCGGGCCAGCAACGGCAGCAGCTTGGCGTCCCGGCGTTCGGTGAGCAGCGAGGGGTTGACCAGCACCAGGGCGTCGACGTCGTCCGGGCGGCGCTCGGCCAGCCGCAACGCGAGCGTGCCGCCCATCGACAGCCCCGCGACGACGACGGCGGAACACCGGGAACGCAGGTCGTCCAGCGCCGCGGAGAGCTCGCCGTACCAGTCGTCCTCGGTGCTGGCGTTGGCGTCCTGCCAGCGGGTGCCGTGCCCCGGCAGGAGCGGGCAGCGGACGGTGAACCCGGCGCCGGCCAGGTGCTCGCCCCACGGACGCATGCTCTGCGGGGTGCCGGTGAACCCGTGACACAGCAGCACCCCCACCGGGCCACCCGGCAGGTCGAACGGCTCGGCACCGGCCAGCACGGGGGTGGCCTGCGACATCGTTCCTCCGGAGGGCGGTGCGCTCGAGGGCGTGGAGCGGGGCGGTGGACCTTCGATTGTCGCGGTGTGGTGCGCGTCCTTAGTCTGTCAGTCGCCAAGGGAGGCGCGTTGTTCTACTGGTTCCTCAAGTTCGTGGCCGTCGGGCCGATCGTCAAGCTCGTGTTCCGGCCCCGCGCTGAGGGCACCGGGCACGTGCCGGCGACGGGTGCGGCGATCATCGCCAGCAACCACCTGTCCGCGTCGGACTGGGTCTTCATGCCGGTCTCGCTGCGCCGGCGGGTCACGTTCCTGGCCAAGGCCGAGTACTTCAACGGCACGGGCATCAAGGGCTTCGCGCAGCGGACCTTCTTCGGGGGCAGCGGTCAGGTGCCGATCGACCGCACCAACGCCACGGCCGCGGAGGACGCGATCCGCACCGGCATCGGCATCCTGCGCCAGGGCAAGCTGCTGGGCATCTACCCCGAGGGCACGCGGTCGCCCGACGGGCGGCTGTTCCGCGGGAAGACCGGCGTGGCCCGGATGACGCTGGAGACCGGCGCGCCGGTGATCCCGGTGGCGATGGTCTACGAGCCGAGGCACGTGCCGCTGCCGGGCAAGCTCGGCCGGGTGCTCGGGCAGCGCATGGTCCGGGTCTCCGTGCGCTTCGGGGAGCCGCTGGACTTCTCCCGCTACGCCGGGTTGTCCGGTGACCGCTTCGTCGAGCGGTCGATCACCGACGAGATCATGTACGAGATCATGGAGCTGTCCGGCCAGGAGTACGTCGACGTCTACGGCGCCAAGGTCAAGAAGTCGATGGACACCACCGGGGTGAGCGCGCGGGAGGCGGTCGGCCGGCTGCAGCCGCCGCCGCACGAGGCCGCCGACCGGCTGCCGTCCTCCCTCGCCGGCTGACCCGCCTCGCGCCGCGCCGACCCCGCCCGGGGTCAGCGGGTGAGGTCGTCCCAGACCAGCGGCGTCGTCGTCCCGGACACCCAGTCCCGGCGCAGCACCGCGTAGCCGACCGAGGCCAGCGCCGGGCCCCCCTCGACCGGCCAGCCCTCCCGGTAGTGGGCCTCCTTGACGAACCCGGCGCGCAGCAGCACCCGCCGCATGGCCACGTTGTCCTCCCGGGTCTGCGCCTCGAAGCGGCGGGCCGGCTGGGTGGCGAACAGGTGGTCGGTGAGCGCGCGCAGCGCGGGCAGGCCCAGCCCGCGACCGCGGGCGGCAGGAGCCAGCCGCAGGTCGAGCATCGGGGTGTCGTCGGCGAGGTCCTCCAGCACACCCAGCCCGACCCGCTCGCCGTCTGCCAGCACCCACAGCGCCTGCGCGTCGTCGTCGTAGCGTCCGCCGTCGACGTCGGCAGACACCTGCTCGCGCGTCGGGTGGCTGCGCACGTGGAAGGGCCACGGGCCGTCGACCAGGAACTCGATCAGCGCCGGCCGGTCGGCGCCGCGGACGTCGACCGGGGACAGCGCGACGTCGGGGCGGTGTCGCACCAGGACCAGGGCTGGGGCGCCGTTGGGTGCCGCGGGGCCGCGCCCCAGCTCGCGCCAGCCGGTGCTTGCGTAGAGGCGCCGGGCGGGGGAGTCGACGTCGGAGGTGACCAGCCAGGCGCGCGGCGAGCCGGCCGCGGCGAGGAGTGCGCCCAGCAGGCGGCGGCCCAGTCCGGCCCCGGCCGCCTCCGGCGCGACGGCCAGCAGCTGGACGGCGAAGGACCCCTCCAGCGTCGCTGCCGCCGCGGCGCCGAGCCGGTCCGCCAGCTCCGCCGACCAGCCGTCGGTGTTCGCCGCCCAGGACCAGGGGTGGCCGTAGCCGAAGCCGACCAGCTCGCCGTCCTGGTGAGCGGTCACGGCCACCAGCCCGGGCGTGTGCCGGGTGTGCGCGTAGAGCTCGGCGTACATCCGCGCGACGGCGGGTGGCTCGGCCAGCGGCGGGGGCGCGGACGCCGCGGCGTAGACCTGCTCGACCTCCGCGGGGTCGGTGAGCCCGGTCGCGGCCGTGCACACGGCGATCGCCGGCCGGTCGGCCGCCCGGTCCGTCGTGGTCACAGCGGCGACCGTAGTCAGAACGGTGGCGGATCGTGCTCGGTCGGATCATGTTCGGTCGGTGCGGGCACCGGAAGATCGTCGTCGGCACCGACTCGCGGTGGACGGGTGACCAGCACCTGGCCGGTGGGCGTCGTCCACTCCAGGCCGTCGTCGGGCACTCGGCGCAGTCGCCAGCCCGGTGCCTGGTGGCTCAGCCGGTGATGGTGCCGGCAGAGGCAGCACAGGTTGTCGTGCGCCGTGGGGCCGTGCGGGGACGGGACCGTGTGGTCGAGGTCGCAGGTGCTCGGCGGCTTGCGGCAGCCGGGGAACCGGCACCGGCGGTCGCGCAGCCGGACGAAGCGGTCGAGCGCGGCAGCGGGGGAGTACCCCTCGGTGGCCGGCGGCGGCCCGAGCGCCCGCCCGGCCCGCAGGCCGCTGGCATCGGTCAGTGCCAGCAACTGGCCGGTCAGCTCGTCGGCCACGGCGATCTGCGGCCGGTGCGCCAGGGCGGTGCCCGCCACGGTGCGGGTCGAGAGCAGCTCGGCCAGCGCGCCGGCCGGTCCGTCACCGGCTGGGTGCTCGGCGCAGGGCAGCAGCCCGAGCGACTCGGCCAGCCGGCGGACCGACTCGGCGGGCACCAGGTCGCCGTCCACCTCGCCGGGCTCGTCGCTACCGAGCAGCGTGCCGACCGTGGCGACCACCGTGAGCTGTGCCTGCACGGGTGCGAGGCCGTGCTCGCCGGGGCGCAGCACGAGGTCGACCAGGCAGTCGACCATCCGCTGCGCGCGGGTGCGCTCGTCGCCGGGCGTGGCCGCCGCACCGGCGTACTGACGCAACGCGTCCTCCACCGCGCGAGCGACCGGCGTGGGCAGCGTGGCGGTCAACGTCGCCATCCCGTCGGGACCGGCGTACACGCTGATCCGCCGGTCCCGGATCGCGTCCCGCACGCGTTGGGCGATCACCTCGGCGTCCAGCCGCGCCACCACCCGGTGCGCCGCGGCCCGCAGCTGGGTCGGGGTCTTGGTGCCCAGCCGGTCCAGCAGCCGGCGCTCGGCCGGATCGCGCACGGAGTCGTCGAGCGGCGCGACCAACTCGGCCATCACCCGGGCGTGCTCCCAGGTGAGCCGGCCCCGCTCGAGCGCCGCCAGCGTGCCCGGCAGCCGCTCGACCAGCTGCAGCGACTGGACGACGACCCGGGTCGCGCCGGGCTCGGTCATCGACAGTGCCACCGCGACCTCGTCGATCGCCCACTCGCTCACGGCGGCCAGCGCGGACGGCCGCGCGGCACGGGTGGCCGCCGCGGCTGCACCGATCTCGGCGTCGGGCCGGTCCAGCGCGGCCGGCCGGGACCGGCAGAAGGCGGTGAGGGCGCGCGCCCGACGGGCCTCCTGTGCGCCGATCGCCGCCTGTGCCCGCTGGACCTCGCGGAGGTACAGCGCGCCCACCTCGAACGCCGCCGACAGCGCGGCTGAGCGGTCCGCGAGGATGCGGGCGGGCCCCTCGGGGGCAGCGTCGGCGCGCCAGCGGTCCCTGAGCTCGTCGAGTGCACCACGCAGCCAGTCCGCGTCGATCACGGCGATCGTCGGTTGTTCGAACACATGTTCGATGATACCGACGCGATGAGTCCCTGACCAGCGGAGAAGGGCTCTGTGGACGAAGCTCTCGCTGGTTCGTGGGGGCGCCGATCAGGGCGCGGGGCGGGGCTCCTCGGCGCGGGCGCGGAGGCTGCTGAGCACCTGCACGACCAGCTCCAGCAGCTCGGCGCGGGTCATCGTCGGCTCCTGGGTCCACTGCAGCACCAGGTCCTCGGTGAACGCGAACCACGAGCGCACCAGCTGCCGTTGCCGGGCGCCGTCCGGCAGCGGCACGGCGGCCAGCGCGACGTCCACCAGTTGCTCCCGGGTGGCCGCGTAGACCGCCGCGATGTCAGGGTCCCCGGCGTGCGCCCCGCGCACGAACGCCACGTAGCTGTCCCGGTAGGTCTCCACCCAGCTGACGAACCGGTCGAGCATTCCGGGCAGCTGACCGGCCGGCGGCGTCCCGGGCCGGGGGACGACGTGGTCGCGCAGCAGTGCCGCGGCGGCGTCCAGCACCGCCGTGTAGTACTCGGACTTCGTCGCGAAGTAGTGGAACAGCAGGCTGCGGCTGATCCCTGCCCGCCGGGCGACCTCGTCGATCGTGAGGTCCTGCACCGGCGTGCTGGGCAGCAGCTCCAGGCCGATCTGCACCAGCTGCGCCCGCCGGTCGCCGGCGGTGCGCCGCAGGGTCGTCATCCGGTCGCTCCGGCTCCGGCGGCGGCGACGGCGGCGTGCAGCAGCCGGCGCAGTGCCGCGGCGACCAGTTGCGGGCGCTCCTGCGGGAGCATGTGGCTGCAGCGCGGCTCGACGTGCAGGACGGCGTCGGGGAGTACTTCGGCCAGCTGCCGGCTGTGCCGCACCGGCGTGAGCTTGTCCTCCTCGCCGACCAGCACCTCGACCGGCACCCGGGTCAGCGCGGCCAGCCCGTCGCGCTTGTCGTGCTCGCCGAGCGCCGGGTAGAACGCCACGAAGGACCGGACCGAGGAGGCGTGCATGATCTCCGCGCCGCGGCGGACCATCGCGTCGGTGGCGTCGGCGCCGTAGAGCAGTCCGCGGACGATCCGCTGGTGGCGCGGGGACGACGGCGGGGTCAGCCGGCGCAGCCGCTCGACCAGCTTCGCCTGGGCCAGCGCGAACGCCAGCACGCCGGGCTGGAGCCGCTGCTGCAGCCGCTGGGCCCGGGTGTGCGGGGTGCGGTGCAGGTCGCCGGCCGAGGTGTCGACCAGGGCGACCCCGCGCACCCGAGAGCCGATGAGCTCGGGGGAGGCGGCCGCCAGGCACATGATCGTCATGCCGCCCATCGAGTGACCGCCGAGCACCACCGGCCCGCGCGGCGCGCAGCGGTCGAGCACCGCGGCCAGGTCGGACCCCAGCAGGTCGATGGAGACCGGCTCGGCCGAGCCCCAGGTCGACCGGCCGTGCCCGCGCTGGTCGTAGCGCACCAGCCGCAGCTCGCCCGCCGCGACCTCCGGGGCGAGCTCGGCGGCCACGTCGTCCCAGGCGGCCTGCGCCAGGGTCCAGCCGTGGGCCAGCACCAGGGTCACCGGGGCGTCGTCCCGGCCGGCGACGGTCGCGTGCAGCTGGGCGCCGTCGGGCGTCCCGACCGCCACGGTCAGCTTCTGCACCAGCGCGGTCACGCGGCCACCTCCGGACGCGCGCCGGCCGGGGTGCCCACGTAGTTCTCCCGGTCCAGCCGCCGGGTGAGCTGCCGGAACCGGAAGGTGAAGTCCGGCCACAGCGTGGTGTTGTGCCCGTGCCGGTCCAGATACCAGCTGCCGCAGCCACCGGCCAGCCACACGGTGCCCCGCGACCGGTCGGCGATCAGCTGCCGGTAGGCGTCCTGGGCCTGCGGCGTCGTCTCCAGCACGTCCAGGCCCTCCTCGGCCATCGTGCGCAGCCCGTCGAGCACGTAGTTCAGCTGCGACTCGATCATGTAGACCATCGACGTGTGGCCCACCCCGACGTTGGGGCCGACCAGCAGGAACAGGTTCGGGAAGCCCGCCACGGTGGCCCCGCGGTTGGTGACCATGCCCTCGTCCCAGACCTGGGCCAGGGTGCGACCGTCCCGCCCGGTGACGCGGTGGGCGATCGGCAGGTCGGTCACGGCGAACCCGGTGGCCAGCACGATCGTGTCGGTGGGCCGCTCGACGCCGTCCCGGGTGACGATCGAGTGCGGCCGCACCTCGGCGATGCCGGCGGTGACCACCTCGGCGTTGGGCGCGCTGACCGCCGGGTAGTAGTCGTTGCTGATCAGGATTCGCTTGCAGCCGATGGTGTAGTCCGGCGTCAGCGCGGCGCGCAGCTGCGGATCGCGCACCTGGCCGTCCAGGTGCGCCTTCGCCGCCCGGCCGACCGGCTTGAGCAGCGCGCGCTGCTTGGCCATGCCGACGACGAGCACCTCCCGTCCGGCGTACAGCGCACCCCGCACGGCCTTCTGCACGGCGGGCAGCCGGCGGTACACCCGCTGGGCCGCCGGCCGCACCGGCCGGTCGCCGCGCGGCACGATCCAGGGCGGAGTGCGCTGGTAGACCGCCAGTCCGGCCACCTGCGGCTGGATCGCGGGCACGATCTGGATCGCCGAGGCGCCGGTGCCGATGACGGCGACCTGCTCGCCGCCGAGGTCGTGGCCGGCGTCCCAGCGGGCGGAGTGCATGACCGTGCCGGCGAACGAGTCCAGCCCCGGGATGTCGGGGTACACCGGGTCGGCCAGGGCGCCGGCGGCGGAGACGAGCACCCGGGCGGTGAGCTCACCGGCCGACGTCGTGATGCGCCAGCGCCGCGCCTCGTCGTCCCAGCGGGCGCCGGTCACGTCGGCGCCGAAGACGCAGTGCGGGTACACGCCGAACCGCTCGGCGGTGGTGCGCAGGTAGGCCTGGATCTCCGGCTGCGCGGAGTAGGTGCGCGGCCAGTCCGGGTTGGGGGCGAAGGAGAAGGAGTACAGGTTGGACTGCACGTCGCAGGCAGCCCCGGGATAGGTGTTGTCCCGCCAGGTGCCCCCGACGTCGTCCCCGCGCTCGAGGACCAGGAAGTCGGTCTCCCCGCGTTGCCGGAGCCGGATGGCCAGGCCGAGGCCGGCGAAGCCGGACCCGATGATCGCGACGCCCACCTCCCGGCCGGGGGTGAGCTGGGTCCCGGTGGGGGTCGAGCGGGTGCTGGTCACCGATCTGCTCCTTCGCAGCTGGGACGGCTCCGGCTTGCTGAGCACTGCTCAGCACGCTACAACAGCTGTTGAGCATTGCTCAACACGGACGGCCGGACACCGGCCCACGACCCTGGAGGACCGCGATGGCGCGCTCCCGCCGCAGCTCGAACGCCCCGTCCCCGCTCGCCGGCTCGACGGTGCTGATCACCGGCGCCGCCCGGGGGATCGGTGCCGAACTCGCCCGCCGGGCCGCGGCGCGCGGTGCGCGGGTGGCGCTGGTCGGCCTGGAGCCGGAGCTGCTCGCGGCGGTGGCCGCGGAGCTCGGCCCCGAGCACCTGTGGGTAGAGGCCGACGTCACCGACCCCGCTGCGCTGGACGTCGCGGTGCAGCGGACGCTGGACACCTTCGGCCGGCTGGACACCGTGGTGGCCAACGCCGGCATCGCGCCCCTGACCACCGTGGCGACCTCCTCGGCCCGCTCGCTGTCCCGGACCATCGAGGTGAACCTGATCGGCGCGATGCTCACCGCCCGGGCGGCGCTGCCGGCGCTCACCGCGAGCCGCGGGCACGTGCTGCTGATCAGCTCGGCCGCGGCGTTCACCGTGCTGCCCGGGATGAGCGCCTACTGCGCCGCCAAGGCCGGCCTGGAGCGCTTCGGCGACGTCCTGCGGCTGGAGGTCGCGCACCGCGGGATCACCGTCGGCAGCGCCCACCCGACCTGGATCGACACCGACATGGTCCGGGACACCAAGGCCGCCCTGCCGACCTTCGCCGAGGCGCTGGGCCGGCTGCCCGGCCCGCTGGGTGCCTACACCTCGGTCGGCGACTGCGCCGACGCCCTGATCGGCAACCTGGAACGCCGCGGCCGGCGGGTGTTCGTGCCGCGCTCGGTCGGTGTCGTCGCCGCCTGGCGGCAGGTGGTCACCGGCGTGCTGGGGGAGAAGCTGGTGCTCGCCCAGTCGAAGCAGGCCGTTCCCCAGCTGGAGCAGGAGATCGCCGACCTGCAGGGCCGCGAGTTCGGCACCAACTCGGTCGAGGCGCAGCGCCCCAGCTGAGGTGTCCGGCCCGGCGCGCCGGGGCACACCGGAGAGATGCTCCCCGCGACCGTCCGCCCGTCGATCACGCCCGCACGCGGGCTCAGCTGATGGACCCGGTCGGCGCGACCTACGCCCTGGCCGGTGCGGCGGCGCTGCTGGCGGGCCTGCTGCCCCGGCTGCTGCGCGGGCTGCCGATCTCGGTGCCGATGGTGGTGGTCGGCATCGGCGCGCTCGTCTTCGCCCTGGTCGACGGAGTGCCCACCCCCGACCCGCTGGCGCACGGGACGGTCACCGTGCACCTCACCGAGGCCTGCGTGATCGTCTCCCTGCTGGGCGCCGGGCTCGCCCTGGACCGTCCGGTCGGCTGGCGCCGCTGGGCCACGACCTGGCGGCTGCTGGCGATCACCATGCCGCTGACCATCCTGGCCACCGTGCTGCTCGGCGGCTGGCTGCTGGGCTTGGGCGCCGCCGCGGCGGTGCTGCTGGCCGCCGTGCTGGCGCCCACCGACCCGGTGCTGGCCACCGAGGTGCAGGTCGGCGAGCCCACCGACGACCTGGAGAGCGAGGACGAGGCGCGGTTCGCGCTCACCTCCGAGGCCGGGCTCAACGACGGGCTGGCCTTCCCCTTCACCTACGCCGCCATCGGCATGGCCACCCTGGGTGCCGCCCCGTCGAACTGGCTGGGCGACTGGCTGCTGGTCGACGTGCTCTGGCGGCTGGCGGCCGGGGTCGCGGTCGGCATCGCGGTCGGCTGGCTGCTCCGCATGCTCTTCTTCTCCGACCGCTCCCAGGCCGTCGGGCTCGCCGAGCGCGCCGAGGGCTTCGTGGCCCTGGCCATCGTCTTCCTGGCCTACGGGCTGGCCGAACTCGTCGGGGGCTACGGGTTCGTCGCCGTCTTCGTCTGCGCCTGCACCGTCCGCGCGGCCGAGCGCGCGCACGGTCAGCACAAGGTGCTGCACACCTACGTCGAGCAGCTGGAACGCCTGCTGACCCTGGTCGTGCTGGTCCTGCTCGGCGGCTGGGTCGCCCGCGGTGCGCTCGCCGACGTCAGCTGGGCCGAGGTGGCGCTGGCGGTCCTGGTGCTGTTCGTCGTCCGCCCGCTGACCGGGTGGCTCGGGCTCAGCCCCGGTCGGACCGGACGGCGCGAGCGCGCGGTCATCGCCTTCTTCGGCGTCCGCGGGGTGGGCTCGCTGTACTACCTGGCCTACGCCCTGGAGGAGGCGGAGTTCGCCGGGGCCGAGCAGCTGTGGCGGGTCACGGTGCTGATCCTGCTGGGCTCGGTGGTGGTGCACGGGATCGCCGCCACCCCGGCCATGGCGTGGCTGGACCGGCGCCGGGAGGCGACCGCGGTGGCGCTGCACGGTCACGCCGACCGGGCCCCGGTCACCCCGGTCTGAGTCGGGCCGCCGCCCGGCCGGGCCCACGGCCGACGTGCTGGCAGGTGCGCCGGCCGACCGTCCCCGATCATGGGCCGATGACCTCAGGGATCGAGCTCGTCGTGCCCCCCGACCTGGCCAGCACCGTGCCCTACGCCTACGCGGCGGTGACCGACCCCGGCCGCATGGTGTTCACCGCCGGAGCCTGCCCGCTGGACGCCGACGGGGTCACGGTGGCCCCCGGCGACGTGGCCGGGCAGGCGCGCCAGGTGATGGCGAACCTCGCCACGGCCCTGGCCGCCACCGGAGCGCAGCTGACCGACGTGCTCAAGACGACGGTCTACGTGGCCACGAGCGACCGGGCCGACCTGACCGCGGCATGGGAGGTGGTGCGCGCGGCCTTCGGCGAGCACCCGGCGCCGAGCACCCTGGTGGGCGTCACCGTGCTGGGCTTCCCCGACCAGCTCGTCGAGGTCGAGGCCGTCGCGGTGCGGGACTCCTGGCAGACACCGGGGCCGCCGGACGAGGCCTCTACCGTGGCCGGGTGACAGTGCGCCGGTACTTCTACGACACCGAGTTCATCGAGGACGGCACCACCATCGACCTGGTGTCGATCGGCGTCGTCGACGAGACGGGCCGCGAGTTCTACGCCGTCAGCACCGAGTTCGACCCGGACCGGGCGATCCCGTGGGTGCGCCGCAACGTGCTGGACCAGCTGCCCCCGCCGGCGGACAAGGCGTGGCGCAGCCGGCAGCGGATCGCTGCGGACCTGCTGTCCTTCCTCACCGCGCCGGGGGAGGAGGTCGAGCTGTGGGCCTGGTTCGCCGCCTACGACCACGTCGCGCTGGCCCAGTTGTGGGGCGCGATGCCGGCCCTGCCGCGGTCCATCCCGCGGTTCACCCGGGAGCTGCGGCAGCGCTGGGACGACGTCGGCCGACCGGAGTTCCCGCCCAAGCCCAGCGGCACGCACGACGCGCTGGTCGACGCCCGCTACAACCTGGCCCGCTGGCAGATCATGGAGGCCGCCCACCACGGGTGAGCGGCCTCCATGGCCCGTTCCTGTCGGCCCCGCTGCAGGGGCCCGCGCTGAGCGTGCGAAGCGTGGGGGGCAGTGGGGTCCTTCGTCACACCGTGAAGACGTCGATCAGCCGGTTCAGCTCGCCGGAGAGCTGGTCCAGCTCCCGGGCAGCGGCCCGGGCCGACTCGACGTCGGCCGCGGTGCGGTCGGCGTCGGTGGTGACGTCGTTCATCGTGTCGGTGACCGAGCCGGCCCCGTCGGCCACCGAGGCGACGTTGCGGGACAGCTCGTTGGTCACGGCGGTCTGCTCCTCCACCGCGCTGGCGATGGTGGTCTGGTGGTCGTTCATCTCCCGGATGACCCCGACGATCTGACTGATCGAGCCGACCGCCGCGCTGGTGTCGGCCTGGATCGACTTCACCCGCTGGTGGATCTCCTCGCTGGCCCGCGAGGACTCCTGGGCCAGCTCCTTGACCTCGGTGGCGACGACGGCGAAGCCCTTGCCGGCCTCACCGGCGCGGGCGGCCTCGATCGTGGCGTTGAGCGCCAGCAGGTTGGTCTGCTCGGCGACCGCGGAGATCACCTTGACCACGTCGCTGATCTCGCGCGAGCTGGTGCCCAGCGCGGCGATCGCGGTCTCGGTCCTCGCCGCCAGGTCCATGGCGCCCTGGCCCACGTGGCTGGCGTCGCTGGCACTGCGGGCGATCTCCCGGATCGCCGAGCCCATCTGCTCGGCGCCGGCGGCCGCGGAGGAGACGCCGGCACTGATGTCGGCGGCCGCCTGGTGGGCGTGCCGGGCCTGGTCCCGGCTCCGGGTGGCCCGCTGGCTGAGCCCGTCGGCGACCTTGGCGACGCCGGAGGCGGAGACGGCCAGCGACCCGGCGGCGGTGCCGATGTCCCGGATGGTGCCGGCGACCTTGTCCACGAACCGGTTGAAGGCGGCCGCGAGGTCACCGACCTCGTCCTGGGCCGAGTCGTCGACGCGCTGGGTGAGGTCGCCCTCCCCCTCGGCGATCTCGGTCATCCGCTGGCGCAGCGCGTCCAGCGGTGCGGTCAGCCGGCGTCCCAGCCACCAGGCCAGCGCGAACCCGGCGACGGCGACCAGGAGGGCGGCGATCACCAGCGCGGTGAACATCGACGTCCGGCCGTCGTCGAGGCGCTGGATCGGACCGGCGAAGTCGCTGTCGGTCGCGTCGACGGCGATGACCCAGTCCCACGGGGCGTAGTAGGCGACCTGGACGGTGTGCGGTCCGGTCTCGGCGTCGGTGTACCGGACGGTCGCCTGGTCCTCCCCGTCGAGCGCCAGCGCGGCGTCGACGATCTGCTGGACGTGGGTGTCGTCGGCCTCGGCCGTCTCGAGCAGGTTCGTGCCGTCGGTGGAGCCGTCCTTGCTGATCAGCACGGTGCCGGCCCGGTCACCGGTGGCGCCCAGGACCATCACGTCGCCGTGCTCGCCGACGGCGGTGTTCTGCACGCTCTCCCGCAGCGCGGGCAGGGCCTCCTGCTTCACCCCGACGTAGAGCATGCCGATCACCTGGCCGGCGGCGTCCAGCATCGGCTCGTAGGCCGTGACGTACCAGGAGTCGACGACGAACGCCGTGCCCCGGTAGGTCTGGCCGGCGAGCACGGCGGAGACGACGGCGTTGGGGGTGCCGCCCGCACCCGCGGCCGGGATGTAGGTGCCGATGGCCCGGGCGCCGGTCGCGCCGACCACGTTGGTGGCCACCCGGAGCATGTCGCCGGCGGCGTTGATCCGCTGGAAGACCGTCGCGGTGCCGCCCACCAGGGACTGGACCTGGTCCACGACGGGGGTGGGCACGGCGACGTCGGCGTTCTGGCCCAGCCACTGGCCGCCCACCAGGACGCGGGGGAGCGCGACCTGGGTGACCTCGCTGGTGACCTGGTTCTTGGCGTCCCAGGTGACGGTGTCCTTGGCGCGGCTGGACAGCGCGATCCCACCGGACTGCTGCAGGACGTAGTTGGCGACCTGCAGGTCGCTGTCGACCATCGTCGACGTCGAGTCGCCCTGGGTCGAGACGACGTCGTAGACGCCGTCGGCGGTCTGCTCGATGCTGTGGTCGACCAGGTCCTGGACGTCGCGCGTGGCGTCGTCGGCGAACTGCCGGCTCTGCCAGGCGCTCACCCCGACCATGGCCGCTCCGGTGACCGCGACACTGGCGACGGCCAGTGCCACCACCTTGGTCCTGATTCCCCTGCGCACGGATGTCCCCCGACTTGCTCCTCGAGGCGGGGTGATCCCGCCTCGGCCGGGTCATCGGCAGTCGAGTCGATCATCGGTACCGGACCGGGTGACCGGGATCCGGGCTCGCCTGCGACAAGACCTGTCGCGGGGCACGGCGGAGGGGCACCATGTGCCCCCTCATCGGGCACCACGGGGCTCCTGCGGAGGCAGACGTGCGCATCGGCATCCTGACCGGTGGGGGTGACTGCCCGGGGCTGAACGCGGTGATCCGGGCCGTCGTCCGCAGCGCCGTCACCGAGCACGGCGACGAGGTGGTCGGCTTCCGGGACGGCTGGCGCGGCGCGCTGGAGGGCGACACCGTCGTCCTGGACATCACCGCCACCCGGGGTCTGCTGCCGCGCGGCGGAACGGTGCTGGGCACCTCGCGCACCAACCCGTACGCGATCGACGGCGGGCCGCAGCGGGTGCTGGACACCTGCGCCCGGCTGGGCATCGACGCGCTGGTCCCGGTCGGCGGCGAGGACACCCTCGGCGTCGCGCACCGGCTGGCCGGCGCGGGACTGCGTTGCGTGGGGGTGCCCAAGACCATCGACAACGACCTGGACGCCACCGACTACACGTTCGGCTTCGACACCGCGGTCGGTGTCGCCTCGGAGGCCATCGACCGGCTGCACACCACCGGCGACGCCCACCACCGGGCGCTGGTGGTGGAGGTGATGGGCCGGCACGCCGGCTGGATCGCGCTGCACGCCGGGATGTCCGGTGGAGCCACGGTGGTGCTGGTGCCCGAGCGCCCGTTCGACGTCGACGCGGTGGTCGCGCACTGCCAGCACCGGTTCGACTCCGGCTTCTCCCCGATCGTGGTGGTCTCCGAGGGCGCCGTGCCCGCCGACGGGCAGCTGACCACGTCGACCGGGCAGCGCGACGCGTTCGGGCACGAGCGGCTCGGCGGCATCGGCGAGGCGCTGGCCCGGGTCCTCGAGCAGCGCACCGGCCGGGAGTCCCGCGCGGTCGTGCTCGGCCACGTCCAGCGCGGCGGGACGCCGACGCCCTTCGACCGGGTGCTGGCCACCCGGTTCGGGCTGGCCGCCGTCCGCGCGGTGCACGACGGTGCCTCCGACGTGATGGTGGCCCTGCGCGGGACCGACATCGTCGCGGTGCCGCTGGCCGAGGCGATCGCCCGGCTGAAGCTGGTGCCGGTGGAGCGGTACGCCGAGGCCGAGGTCTTCTTCGGCTGATGGAGGACGCGCCTGCCCCCACCACTCGCCCGCTCGCGGCGGGCCCCTGCAGCCGGGCCCGGCATCGAGGGCGGGGCTCGGGGCGAGCCTCGGGGCGCGGCCTGCCCGCCGTACTCTGGCGGTGTGAGCCTCACTGAACCTGCTGACGTGGTCCCGGACCTGGACCGCTGGCGGTCCCTGCCCGCCGCGCAGCAGCCCGAGTGGCCCGACCGGGCCGCCCTGGACGCCGTGCTGTCCACCCTGACGACCGTGCCGCCGATCGTGGCGCCGGCCGAGGTGGACACGCTGCGCCGCCAGCTGGCCGACGTCGCACAGGGCAAGGCCTTCCTGCTGCAGGGCGGCGACTGTGCCGAGACCTTCGACCTGAACACCGAGCCGCACCTGCAGGCCACCACCCGCACGCTGCTGCAGATGGCCGTGGTGCTGACCTACGGCGCCAGCGTGCCGGTGGTCAAGGTGGGCCGGGTCGCCGGGCAGTACGCGAAGCCGCGCAGCTCCAACATCGACGCGCTCGGGCTGCCCTCCTACCGCGGCGACATGGTCAACTCGCTCAACCCGGTGCTGGAGGAGCGCATCCCCGACCCGGGCCGGCTGGTGCGCGCCTACGCCAACTCCGCGGCGGCGATGAACATGATCCGCGCCTACGCCCGCGGTGGGCTGGCCGACCTGCACGCGGTGCACGACTGGAACAAGGACTTCGTGGCGAGCTCGCCGGCGGGGGTCCGGTACGACGTCATCGCCCAGGAGATCGACCGGGCGCTGGCGTTCATGCGCGCCTGTGGGATCGACTCCGACGCGCTGCGCGGCGTGGAGCTCTACAGCAGCCACGAGGCGCTGATCCTGGACTACGAGCGGGCGCTGCTGCGGATGCACGACGGCCGCCCGTACGCGCTGAGCGCGCACTTCGTCTGGGTGGGGGAGCGCACCCGGCAGATGGACGGCGCGCACATCGAGTTCGTCTCGAAGCTGGCCAACCCGATCGGGGTCAAGATCGGCCCGACCACCACCCCGGAGCAGGCCACCGAGCTGGTGGAGCGGCTGGACCCCGAGGGGCTGCCCGGCCGGCTCACGCTGATCAGCCGGATGGGCAACGGCAAGATCCGCGACGTCCTGCCGGCGATCGTGGAGAAGGTCACCGCCAGCGGCCACCAGGTCGTGTGGCAGTGCGACCCCATGCACGGCAACACCCACGAGTCGCCCAGCGGCTACAAGACCCGGCACTTCGACCGGGTGGTCGACGAGGTGCTCGGCTTCTTCGACGTGCACCGCGGGCTGGGCACCTGGCCCGGTGGCATCCACGTGGAGCTCACCGGTGAGGACGTCACCGAGTGCCTGGGTGGGGCCATGGAGATCGGTGACGACGACCTCAACAGCCGCTACGAGACCGCCTGCGACCCGCGACTGAACACCGGGCAGTCGCTGGAGCTGGCGTTCCTCGTCACCGAGATGCTCCGTGGCTGAGCGGGCGAGCTGATGTACGGCATCGACACCGACGGCCCGCGGTCCTCCACCGGTGCGGTCGACCTGCGCTCGGACACCCTGACCCGGCCCACCCCCGGCATGCGCCGGGCGATGGCCGAGGCCGAGGTGGGCGACGACGTCTACCGCGAGGACCCGACGGTCAACGCGCTCGAGGAGCAGGTCGCCGAGCTGTTCGGGCACGAGGCCGCGCTGTTCGTGCCCTCGGGCACCATGGGCAACCAGATCGGCCTGCGGCTGGTCTGCGAGCCCGGCCAGGAGGTGCTCGGGGACGCCGACGCGCACGTCCTCACCTACGAGATGGGGGCCGCGGCCGCGCTGTTCGGGCTCTCCTCGCGCACCGTCGTCTCCGGAAACGGCGGCGGCGGGTACGGCGACGCCGGCCGGCTGTCGGCCGACCAGCTCATCGCGCAGGTGCGGCCCCAGGGCGACTGGCACCTGACCGCCACGGCCGCCATCGCGGTGGAGAACACGCACAACCGGGGTGGCGGCCTGGTGCAGCCGCTGGCGGAGCTGGAGAAGCTGCACGCCTGGACCCGGGAGCACGGCGTCAACGTGCACCTGGACGGCGCGCGGGTGTTCAACGCCCACGTCGCCTCCGGCGTCCCGCTGTCGACCTACGGGCGGCTCGCCGACACCGCCTCGGTCTGCCTGTCCAAGGGCCTGGGTGCACCGATCGGCTCGGTGCTGGTGGCCAGTGCCGAACGGATCGCGGCGGC
>Ga0210040_10004320_pt1 | contig 18647 bp, 16 predicted proteins | sample CryGeyCG12114_NA_FD_185462 | JGI IMG/M metagenome (GOLD analysis project Ga0210040, IMG submission 185462) | Groundwater microbial communities from aquifer - Crystal Geyser CG19_WC_8/21/14_NA (SPAdes) (version 2) | ecosystem: Environmental > Aquatic > Deep subsurface > Groundwater | place: USA...
GCGGCCCGGGCGTCGGTGCCGGTGCGTAGGCTCGGACCGCCATGAGCGCCCTCTTCGACGACCTGCCCCTGCCCGGCCTGCGCCCCCGCGGCAGCGGCTCCTCCGCGGCGCGACCCGGGTCCGGCACCGCGGCCGGCGGGGTCCGCGAGCGGCTGCTCGCCGGGCGGTCGGGCGGCCCCGCCGCGAGCGCCGCCCCGCGCACCGGGCCGGGGTCGCCGCGGGCGCTGGCCCTGCTCGAGGGCCTCAACCCGCCCCAGCGCGAGGCGGTGGTGCACCAGGGCGGTCCGCTGCTCCTCGTGGCCGGTGCGGGGTCGGGCAAGACGCGCGTGCTCACCCACCGCATCGGCTACCTCCTGGCGGCGCGGGGCGTGCGCCCGGGCGAGGTCCTGGCGATCACCTTCACGAACAAGGCCGCGGCCGAGATGCGCGAGCGCGTCGAGGCACTCGTCGGCCCCGCCGCCCGCGCGATGTGGGTCTCCACGTTCCACTCGGCCTGCGTGCGGATCCTGCGCCGCGAGGCCGCGGCCGTGGGGCTGCGCAGCAGCTTCTCCATCTACGACGCCGCGGACAGCCAGCGGCTCATGGCCCTGGTCTGCCGCGAGCTCGACCTGGACCCGAAGCGGCACCCGCCGCGGTCGTTCACGTCGCAGGTCTCCAACCTCAAGAACGAGCTGGTCGACGACGAGACCTACGCCTCGCGCGTCGCCGCCGAGGGCACGCCCGCCGAGAAGGTGCTCAGCGACGCCTACCGGCTCTACACGGCGCGGCTGCGGCAGGCCAACGCCCTGGACTTCGACGACATCATCATGCTCACGGTCAACGTGCTGCAGGCCTTCCCGGACGTGGCCCAGTCCTACCGCCGCCGCTTCCGCCACGTGCTCGTCGACGAGTACCAGGACACCAACCACGCCCAGTACGTGCTCGTGCGCGAGCTCGTGGGCGGCGCCGTGCACGGGGCGGACGCCGAGCGCGCCGGCGACGGCTCCGACGCCGCGCTGCCGCCCTCGGAGCTCACGGTCGTCGGCGACGCCGACCAGTCCATCTACGCCTTCCGCGGCGCCTCGATCCGCAACATCGAGGAGTTCGAGAGCGACTACCCGGACGCGACGACGATCCTGCTCGAGCAGAACTACCGCTCCACCCAGACGATCCTCACCGCGGCGAACACCGTCATCGCCCGCAACCCCGACCGCCGCCCCAAGAACCTCTGGACGGCGGCCGGCCAGGGCGACCCCGTCGTCGGCTACGTCGCGGACACCGAGCACGACGAGGCGGCCTTCATCGCCGAGGAGGTCGACCGGCTGCACGACGCGGCGGGGGTCCGCTACGGCGACGTGGCCGTCTTCTACCGGACGAACGCCCAGTCCCGGGCGCTCGAGGAGGTCCTCGTCCGCACCGGCGTCCCCTACAAGGTCGTCGGCGGCACGCGCTTCTACGAGCGGCGCGAGGTCAAGGACGCGCTGGCCTACCTGCGGGTGCTGGCCAACCCCACGGACACCGTCAACCTGCGCCGCATCCTCAACGTGCCCAAGCGCGGCATCGGGGACCGCGCGGAGGCGGCGCTCGCCGTCCTCGCCGAGCGCGAGCGCATCCCGTTCGCCGCGGCGATCGGCCTGGCCGAGGACGCCCCGGGCCTCGCGACGCGGAGCCTGGCCGCCGTCACGCGCTTCCGCGAGCTCCTGGAGGTGCTGCGGACGGTCGTCGAGGGCGGGGCCGGGCCGGCCGCTGTGCTCGAGGCCGTGCTCGACCGCACCGGGTACGTCGACGAGCTGCGCCGCAGCGGGGACCCGCAGGACGAGTCCCGGGTGGAGAACCTCGCCGAGCTCGTCGCCGTGGCGGGGGAGTACGAGACGGCCAACCCCGAGGGGAGCCTGGGCGACTTCCTCGAGCAGGTCTCCCTGGTGGCCGACGCCGACGAGATCCCCGACGAGCCGGCCGACGGCGCGCACCCCGACGACGTCGCCGCGGCGCGCGAGGCCGCCGCGCAGGGCGTCGTCACGCTGATGACCCTGCACACGGCCAAGGGGCTGGAGTTCCCCGTCGTCTTCCTCACGGGCATGGAGGAGGGGGTCTTCCCGCACCAGCGCTCGCTGGCGGACCCGACCGAGCTGGCCGAGGAGCGCCGCCTCGCCTACGTCGGCCTCACCCGGGCCCGTCAGCGGCTGTACCTCTCGCGGGCCGCGGTGCGCACGGCGTGGGGGCAGCCGCAGTACAACCCCGCGAGCCGCTTCATCGACGACGTCCCGCCCGACCTGCTCGACTGGCGCCGCAGCGCGTCCAGCGCGATCGCACCCTCCTCCACCCCGGCGGTCGCCCGGCTGGCCCAGCGCCCCGGCGTCCGCTCGCCGGGCAACCGCGAGGTCGTCCACCTCGAGGGCGGCGACCGCGTCACGCACGACGCCTTCGGCCTCGGCACGGTCGTCCGCGTCGACGGCAGCGGCGACAAGGCCGTGGCCCACGTGGACTTCGGCGAGCAGGGCGTCAAGCGCCTGCTCCTGCGCTACGCCCCCGTCGAGAAGCTCTGACGCGTCCCCGCACGCCCCGGGCGCTCCCCGGCCCCGGCCCCGACCCGATCTGTGGCCATGTCGGGGCTGTCGGGCGCGGGTGACCCCGATCTGTGGCCATGTCGGGCTTGTTGGGCGCGGGGTGACCCCGATCTGTGGCCATGTCGGGCTTCAGGGCGCCGGGGGACCCCGGTCTGTGGCCATGTCGGGCTTCAGGGCGCCGGGGGACCCCGGTCTGTGGTCATGTCGGGCTTGAGGGCGCCGGGGGACCCCGATCTGTGGCCATGTCGGGCTTGAGGGCGCCGGGGACCCCGATCTGCGTCCGTGTCGGGGTGCCGGGGGAGGGCCGCCCCGATCTGCGGCCGCGTCGGGGTCGGGGGGCGGGGGGCTGACCCGCAGGTGCGGCCGTGCTGCGCTGGGCCGCGAGCCGTGGCAGATGACGCGGCCGTCACCGAGCGGCGCGCGCCACCGCCCGGCGCACGGCGGCGACGATGCCGGCGGGGTCGCGCATCATGTCGGCGGTCACGTGGACGACGGTCCACCCGGCGTCCTGGAGGGCGTTCAGCCGCGCCCTGTCCCGGTCGACCTGCGACGCCCGCCCGTGCCAGGCGCCGTCGTACTCGACCGCGACGCGCGTCCCGTCGACGGCGAGGTCGACCCGGGCCACGAAGCCGCCGTCGGCCGTCCGGACGACGACCTGCGGCGTCACCGCCAGGCCGGCCCGGGTGAGGCGGAGGCGGAGCTCGCTCTCCGGGGGCGACTCCGCGCGGCCGTCGGCGAGGGCGAGCGCCCGGCGGACGCCCACCACGCCGCGCTCGCGGTGGCGCCCGAGGGCGAGGCCCAGTGCGGGCAGCTCCACGAGCCCGGCGTGGGCAACCGCGTCGAGCCGCGCGACCGCGTGGAGGAGGGGGAGCCCGACGACGAGGTCGAAGGCCATGCGCGGGGCGTCGGCCGTCGGCAGGCTGCCCCAGCAGCCCGCCGGCGGGGCCAGCGGGACGACGACCCGCCGCTGCCGGACTCCCCGGACGCGGCAGCGGTAGGCGCCCTCGGGGAGGACGACCTCGACGTCGTCCTCGGTGCCCAGGAGACCGCAGCCCCGCACCGTCGCCAGCGACGCGCCGGTCAGCATCGTGCCCCGGGGGAGCAGGAGGCCGGCGGCTGCGCAGCGCAGCGCGTGGGTGCGCACCGCACCGGCCGGGGCGTAGACCCCGGGCAGCAGGCGCTGGACCTGCGGACCTCGGAGCTGGTCGGGCGTCAGCCAGCCCCGGCGGACGGCCTCCGCGCCGAGGAAGACCCGCGGCAGGCCCTCCACCACGCGGCGCGTGCGCCGGACGTCGGTCGAGGAGGTCATGGGCGCGACCCTGGCGCTCTCGCGCTGCGAGGTGCGTCGACCGGCGCGAGCTGTGGACCGGTGCGCGGCGACTCGGCCCTGTGGACGCCGACATCGCGTGGACGGGAAGGAGGCGCGCGAGGCCCGACGTGGCCGCAGATCGGGGTGGACGCGAAGGGGGCGCCGACATGGCCACAGATCGGGGTGGGGGTGGTGGGTCGGGCCCCGACGTGGCCACAGATCGGGGTGAGGGCGGGGGTAGGCCCGTCATGGCCACAGATCGGGGTGGGGGAGGTCAGGTGGGCCCCGACATGGCCACAGATCGGGGTGGAGGGGAGGCTCTGGGCGCGTCCCGAGCGGGTGACGCCGCGCTGGCCCGGCGCGCTGCTGCGCTGCTGCGGTCTTTGACGGTTGTACCGTCCGCACGGCGCTCTCCACCCAGCCCCCCGAGAGGCGCCCAGACGACAAGGAGCAACGCGCCATGGCCAGCTTCCTCGACAGGTCCCGCACGGTCGCGGGACCTGGCTACTCCCGGTGGCTCATCCCGCCCGCCGCGCTGGCGGTGCACCTGTCGATCGGCCAGGTGTACGCCACCAGCGTCTACAAGAGCTCGCTCGTCGAGCACTTCGGCGCGAGCCTGACGTCCATCGGCGTCATCTTCTCCATCGCCATCGTCATGCTCGGCCTGTCGGCCGCGGTCCTCGGCAAGTGGGTCGACCACGGCGGCCCGCGCAAGGCGATGTTCACGGCGGCGTGCTTCTGGGCCGCCGGCTTCTTCGTCGCGGCCCTGGGCATCTCGACGACGCAGCTGTGGCTGGTCTACCTCGGCTACGGCGTCCTCGGCGGCATCGGGCTCGGCATCGGCTACATCTCCCCGGTCTCGACGCTCATCAAGTGGTTCCCCGACCGGCCCGGTCTCGCCACCGGCATGGCCATCATGGGCTTCGGCGGCGGGGCGCTGATCGCGAGCCCGCTGTCGAACCAGCTGCTGCGCGCCTACGACCCGGCCTTCGACGGCGCCTCCGGGTCCGTCGCCGACGGGTCCGCGGTGGCGAAGCTCTTCGTGACGCTCGGCGTCGTCTACCTCGTGGCCATGCTCTACGGGGCCGCCACCATCCGCGTGGCGCCGCCGGACTACGCGCCCGCCGGGTGGGACCCGTCGACCCGGAAGCAGCAGGCGATGGTGACGACGGCCGCGGTCTCGGCCGGCAACGCCGTCAAGACGCCGCAGTTCTGGCTGCTGTGGGTCGTCCTGTTCTGCAACGTCACGGCCGGCATCGGCATCCTCGAGCAGGCGTCGCCGATGATCCAGGACTTCTTCCGCGACGGCGGCGCCTCGGCGGTCACCGTCGTGGCCGCCGGCGGGTTCGTCGGCCTGCTGTCGCTGGGCAACATGGCGGGTCGCTTCGTCTGGTCCTCGACCTCGGACGTCATCGGCCGCAAGCCGATCTACATGGTCTACCTCGGCGTCGGCGCCGTCCTGTACGTGCTGCTGGCGCTCTTCGGCCAGTCGGTCACGGCCGTCTTCGTCCTGCTGGCCTTCGTCATCATCTCGTTCTACGGCGGCGGGTTCGCCACGATGCCGGCGTACCTGCGCGACCTCTTCGGCACCTTCGAGGTCGGCGCCATCCACGGGCGCGTGCTGACGGCGTGGTCGGCGGCCGGGGTGGCCGGGCCGCTCATCGTCAACCGCTTCCTCGACGCGCGGGGCACCCCCGGCGAGCTCGTCGCCGCGGACTACCGCCCGGCGCTGCTGACCATGGTCGTCCTGCTCGTCGTCGGGTTCGTCGCCAACCTGCTCATCAAGCCCGTGGCCGAGCGCTTCCACGAGCCCATCGACCAGACGTCGTCCGCGCCCGCGGCCGCTCGCTGACCCCCGAGGAGACCGGCATGTCCCACACCTCAGCCAGCCCCGAGCACTCCGAGGCCGGGCGCCGCGACCCCTCCGCGGGCGCCCAGAAGGCCCTGCTCGGCGTCGGGTGGACGCTCGTCGGCGTCCCGCTCCTCTACGGCCTCGTCCAGACCCTGCGCCGCGTGGTGACGCTCTTCACCGGCTGAGCCCGCCGAGCGGTCCGCAGCGTCGCGAGGGCCGCACCCGCTCGGGGTGCGGCCCTCGCTCGTGCTCCCCGCAGGCGCGCCACGGGGTGCCCGGCCCGGCGTCCCCTCCGCTCCCCGGCCCTCCGGGCGCCTCGGGCGCGGCCCTCTGGGAGGAGCGGGTGGTGCGGGCGCCGCTAGGGTCGCGGCCGTGCGCCGCCGACCGGCGGTGCGAGAACCCGAGGTGAGGATCACTGGTGGACCTCTTCGAGTACCAGGCCCGGGACGTCTTCGAGCGGCACGGCGTCCCCGTGCTGCGCGGGGTCGTCGCGACGACGCCGCAGGAGGCGCGTGACGCGGCGGAGCAGCTGGGCGGCGGCGTGGTCGTCGTCAAGGCCCAGGTGAAGACGGGCGGGCGCGGCAAGGCCGGGGGCGTCAAGGTGGCCAAGAACCCGGAGGAGGCCCAGGCGCACGCCGAGGCCATCCTGGGCATGGACATCAAGGGCCACACCGTGCACCGCGTGATGGTCGCCGAGGGCGCCTCCATCGCCGAGGAGTACTACTTCTCGATCCTGCTCGATCGCTCCGAGCGCCGGTACCTCGCGATGGCGTCCGTCGAGGGCGGGGTGGAGATCGAGCAGCTGGCCGTGGAGCGCCCGGAGGCCCTCGCCCGCGTCGCCGTGGACCCGCGCACGGGGGTCGACCGCGCCAAGGCCGAGGAGATCGCCGACGCGGCGGGCTTCGCCCCCGAGGTGCGCGAGCAGGCCGTCGAGGCCTTCCAGAAGCTGTGGGACGTCTACCGCGAGGAGGACGCCACCCTCGTGGAGGTCAACCCGCTCGTGCGCACCGAGGGCGGCGACGTCATCGCCCTCGACGGCAAGGTGACCCTCGACGAGAACGCGGACTTCCGGCACCCCGACCACGCGCAGCTCGAGGACGCCGCGGCGGCCGACCCGCTGGAGGCGAAGGCCAAGGACAAGGGCCTCAACTACGTCAAGCTCGACGGCGAGGTCGGCATCATCGGCAACGGCGCGGGGCTCGTCATGAGCACCCTCGACGTCGTCGCCTACGCCGGCGAGGCGCACGGCGTGAAGCCGGCGAACTTCCTCGACATCGGCGGCGGCGCCTCGGCGCAGGTCATGGCCGACGGCCTCGACGTCATCCTCGGCGACGAGCAGGTGCGCAGCGTCTTCGTCAACGTCTTCGGCGGCATCACCGCGTGCGACGCGGTGGCCAACGGCATCGTCTCGGCGCTGGAGATGCTCGGGGACTCCGCCACCAAGCCGCTGGTCGTGCGGCTGGACGGCAACAACGTCGTCGAGGGGCGGCGCATCCTCGACGAGGCGGCGCACCCGCTCGTGACCCTCGTCGACACCATGGACGGAGCCGCTGCGAAGGCGGCCGAGCTCGCGGCTGCGAAGTAAGGACGGCACTGACATGGCGATCTTCCTCGACGACAGCAGCACGGTCATCGTCCAGGGCATGACCGGCTCCGAGGGCACCAAGCACACGACGCGGATGCTGGCCTCCGGCACCCAGGTCGTGGGTGGCGTCAACCCGCGCAAGGCGGGCACCTCCCAGGACTTCTCCTTCACCACGGCCGACGGCGACGAGCGCACGGCTTCGGTGCCGGTCTTCGGGTCGGTGGCCGAGGCGATGTCCAAGACCGGCGCGAACACCTCCGTGCTCTTCGTGCCGCCCGCCTTCACGCGCGCCGCCGTGGTGGAGGCGGTGGACGCCGGCATCCCGCTGGCCATCGTCATCACCGAGGGCGTGCCGGTGAAGGACACGGCCGAGTTCTACGCCTACGCGGCGGAGAAGGGCACGACCCGCCTCGTCGGGCCGAACTGCCCCGGCGTCATCAGCCCGGGCAAGGCCAACGCGGGCATCATCCCCGCGGACATCACGGGCCCGGGCCGCATCGGCCTGGTGTCCAAGTCCGGCACCCTGACGTACCAGATGATGTACGAGCTGCGGGACCTCGGCTTCTCCACGGCCGTCGGCATCGGGGGCGACCCGGTGATCGGGACGACCCACATCGACGCGCTCGCGGCGTTCGAGGCCGACCCGGAGACCGACGCCGTGGTCATGATCGGCGAGATCGGCGGCGACGCCGAGGAGCGGGCCGCGGCCTACATCGCCGAGCACGTCACCAAGCCCGTCGTGGGCTACGTCGCCGGCTTCACGGCGCCGGAGGGCAAGACCATGGGCCACGCCGGTGCCATCGTCTCGGGCTCCGCCGGCACGGCGCAGGCGAAGAAGGAGGCGCTCGAGGCGGCCGGCGTCAAGGTCGGCAAGACGCCGTCGGAGACCGCGCGCCTCCTGCGCGAGGTGCTGCCGGGCTGACCTGCCGCGGGGCCACCGGCCCCTCGGCTCTGCGAGCACCCGCCGCCGGACCACGTGGTCCGGCGGCGGGTGCTCGTGCGTCCGGGCCCGTGCGTCCGGGCCGTGCGTCCGGACGCACGCCCCGGGCCCGTGCGTCCGGTTCGCGCCCCCGGGCACGAGCCGCCGGCACCGGGCCGCGGGCCCGGCGTGGCGCGTGCGGGCCCGGGCGTGCCGGGGGAGACCATGAGCGCGATGAGCACGCCGCCCGCCCCGCCGCAGACCCGCCCGGACGCCGCCTCTGCGGCCGGGCCCGCCGCGTCGCCCGACGGGGGTGGTCCCGGGTCGGAGGGGGGCACCGCCCTGCTCAGCTCACCGCTGCTCATCGGGCTGCTCGCGGGGGCTCAGGCGGTCCTCGGGTCGCTCCTGTGCGTCGTCGCACCCGTCGTCGCCGTCTGGCTGGTCGCCTCCCAGACCGGTGCCACGTGGGACGGGGCGCTGCGGGTCGCGGCCGACGGGTGGCTGCTCGCGCACGGGGCCGCCCTCGCCGTCCCCGGGGGCCGCCTGGCCCTGTGGCCCCTGGGCCTGGCGCTGCTGCCGCTCGCGTGGTGCGTGTCCGCCGGCCGGCGCACGGCCGTCGCGCTGGAGGCGACCCACCCGGCGGCCCGCGCTCCGCGCGAGGGCCTCGACAGCGCGCTGCTGGCCGCCCTCGCCGGCGTCGTCGGGGCCTACGTGGTGCTGGCGACGGCGATCGCGATCACCGCGGGGTCCTCGGCGGTCCGGCCCGGGCTGGCCTCGACCGCCCTCGGCGCGCTGCTGGTGGCGGGAGCGGGCGCGGGCGCCTCCATGGCGGGCGCCCGGCTGCGCCTCGCCGCCGGTGGTCCCCGCAGGCTCGCCGCGGCCTCCCGGCCCCGGGGCCTGGTGTCGGCCCTGGCGGACCTGCTCCGGCTCCCCGCGGGTGCGCGCCCCGCGCTGCGGGCCGGGGGGCGCTCCCTCCTGTGGTGCCTCGTGGGCGCAGCCGCCTGCCTGGCGGTGTCGCTCGCGGCCGGGGCCTCCCAGGTGGCGGACCTCCACCGCGCTCTCGACGCCGGCGTCGTCGGCGGCGTCGTCCTCGTCGTCGGGCAGCTGCTGCTCCTGCCCACGGCGCTGGTCTGGGCGCTGGCGTGGACGGCCGGCCCGGGATTCGCGGTGGGGGCGAGCACGTCCGTCAGCCCCGGGAGCACCGACCTGGGGCTGCTGCCCGCCCTGCCGCTGCTCGGCGGGCTCCCGCAGCAGGGGACGGGCGGCGGGTGGCTGTGGGTGGTGCTGCTCCTGCCGGTGGCCGCCGGGGCGGTGGCCTCCGCCCGCCTGCGCCTGCTCGCGCCCCTGCGCCTGGTCGAGCCCCTGCCCCTGGCCCAGCCCGTCCAGGGGCTGCCCGAGCCGGAGGACGACGACGCCGCGCCCCTCACGGCCCGGCGGCGCGCCCTGCTCGACCTGCGCCGCCGGTGGCTGCCCGCGGTGCTCCGGGCGCTGGGCGTGGGAGCCGTCGCGGGCGCGGGTGCGGGGCTGCTGGCCGCGCTGTCCTCGGGGCCGGTGGGCCCCGGCGCACTGGCCCAGGTGGGTCCCGTCTGGTGGCAGGTGGCGGGCTCGATCGGCGCTCTGGTGGCGCTGGGGTCCGCCCTCGTGCTCCTGGTGCCCGCCGGGGTGGGACGGGCGGCGCGCCGCCTCGTGCGGCGCTGATCCGCCCTCGTCGCCTCAGCCCGTGGCGGACAGCCCCGCCATCCCCTCGACCCAGCGGGTGAGGTCGTCCTCGAAGTCGGCCCGGCACTGCGCGCTCGCCTGCTCGGTGACGGCGCCCGACAGGCACTCCCGCATCTCCGCCTGGACCGGCCAGAACACCAGGCCCGCCACCTGGGACAGCAGCACGAGCAGGGCCAGCAGCAGGCCCCCCACCAGCACGGCCGCCGTGCCGCGCCGTCGGGCCCCCAGGGCGGCCGCGACGGCGAGGCTCCCCACGACGAGGGCGGCGACGGTGAACAGGAGTCCGACGGCCATCCACGGGAAGGGCAGCCGCGCCGCCAGCAGCGCGCCCAGCAGGAGCAGCGAGAACAGCAGCGAGCGCCGCGCGGCCAGGCCGGCGGCCTCCTCGTCGCGGGCGCCGGAGCGGCTCTCCGGCGGACGGCGGGGCGGGGTGCTGCCGGGGGCGGCCACGGGGTCCTCCACGAGCTCGACGCGCTCCGGCGGGCACCGGACGTGCCGCTATGGTCTCCGACCGTGACGGCTGGCGGGACCGCGACCCCCGGTGCGCCGCCGAGCTCCTCGGCCGCGACGCGGGCGCCCGGCCGCGGACGCGGTGAGCGGGCCCGGGTGGTGGTGCTCGTCTCCGGCGCCGGCACCAACCTCGGCGCCCTGCTCGAGGCCTCCGCCGACGAGGGCTGGGGGGCCGTCGTCGTGGGCGTGGTCTCCGACCGCTCCGACGCCCCGGCCCTGCAGCGCGCCCGTGACGCCGGGCTGCCCGCCGAGGTCGTGGCCCTGGGCGACTCCCCGGACCGGGCGGCGTGGGACGCCGCGCTGACGGACGCGGTCGCCGCCCTCGCGCCCGACCTCGTCGTCCTCGCGGGGTTCATGCGGCTCGTCGGACCCGCGTTCCTCGCCCGGCTCGGGGGGCGCGTCGTCAACACCCACCCCGCGCTCTCGCCGTCGTTCCCCGGCACCCGCGCGCCGGCCGACGCCCTGGCCTACGGCGTGAAGGTCACCGGGGCCACCGTGCTGCTCGTCGACGAGGGCGTGGACACCGGTGCCGTGCTCGCCCAGGTCGCCGTGCCGGTGCTGGACGACGACGACGTCGTGACGCTGCACGAGCGCATCAAGACGGCCGAGCGTCCGCTTCTCGTCGACGTCGTCGGCCGGATGGCCCGCGGCGGATGGTCCACGTCGCCCGACAACCCCCGGAAGGTGCTGCTCCCGTGACTGCCACCCCGCCCCCCTCCACCGCCGAGGGCGCCGCCGTCCGGGGGACCGGATCTCCGGGGTCGGGCCCCGACGGGGGCGTGCGCCCGCTGCGCCGCGCGCTCGTCTCCGTGTGGGACAAGACGGGTCTGGAGGAGCTCGCCCGCGGCCTGCACGACGCGGGCGTCGGGATCGTCTCGACCGGGTCGACCGCCGCGCGCATCGCCGCCGCCGGCGTCCCGGTCACGGCGGTGGAGGACCTCACCGGCTTCCCCGAGTGCCTCGACGGGCGCGTGAAGACCCTCCACCCGCGCGTGCACGCCGGGATCCTCGCCGACCGGCGCCGGCCCGAGCACGTGGCCCAGCTGGCCGACCTCGGCGTCGAGCCCTTCGACCTCGTCGTCGTCAACCTCTACCCCTTCGAGCAGACCGTCGCGAGCGGCGCGGGCGTCGACGAGTGCGTGGAGCAGATCGACGTCGGCGGGCCGTCCATGGTGCGGGCGGCGGCCAAGAACCACCCGAGCGTGGCGGTGGTGACCTCGCCGGAGGCCTACGACGAGGTCCTGGCGGCCGCCCGGGGCGGCGGCTTCGACCTGGCGGCGCGGGCGCGGCTGGCCGCGCGGGCGTTCGCCGCCACCGCGGCCTACGACGCCGCGGTGGCGGACTGGACCCGCAGCGTCCTGGTGCCCGCGACGCCCGGTGGTGCGAGCGGGGGGGACGCCGCGCCCGTCGACACCGCGCCCGTCGGCCCCGCGTCCCCCGCCGAGGACGCGGGTGCGCCGCCCGCGCGGCTCGCGCTCGCGTGGTCCCGGGCGGCCGTGCTGCGCTACGGCGAGAACCCCCACCAGAGCGCGGCGCTGTACCGGCCCGAGGGGGAGCCGGCGGCCGGCCTCGCCGGGGCGGAGCAGCTGCACGGCAAGGAGATGAGCTACAACAACTGGACGGACGCCGACGCCGCGTGGCGCGCCGCCCACGACCACGACGGCTGCTGCGTGGCGATCATCAAGCACGCCAACCCCTGCGGCATCGCGGTCGCCGACGACGTCGCGACGGCGCACCGCGCCGCCCACGCGTGCGACCCGGTGTCGGCCTTCGGGGGCGTCATCGCCGTCAACCGGCCCGTGACCGCGGAGATGGCCGAGCAGGTGGCCGAGGTGTTCACCGAGGTGGTCGTGGCCCCGGACTTCGGCGAGGGCGCGCTCGAGGTCCTCACCCGCAAGAAGAACGTGCGACTCCTGCGGGCCCCGGCGCCCGGCTCGGGCGAGCGGCTCGAGCTGAAGCCCGTGGACGGCGGTCTGCTCGTGCAGACGGCCGACCGGCTGCAGGCCGCCGGCGACGACCCGCGGACGTGGACGCTGGCGACCGGCGCGCCCGTCGCGGACGAGGTCCTCACCGACCTGGTCTTCGCCTGGCGGGCGGTCCGCGCGGTGCGCTCCAACGCGATCCTGCTGGCGGTCGGGCGCGCCACGACCGGCGTCGGCATGGGGCAGGTCAACCGGGTGGACTCCGCGCGTCTCGCGGTGGCGCGCGCAGGGGACCGCGCTGCCGGCTCCGTGGCGGCCTCCGACGCCTTCTTCCCCTTCGCCGACGGCCTCCAGGTGCTCCTCGACGCCGGGGTGCGCGCGGTCGTCCAGCCGGGGGGCTCGGTGCGCGACGAGGAGGTCGTCGCGGCGGCCGAGGCGGCCGGGGCGGCGATGTACCTCACGGGCACGCGCCACTTCACCCACTGACCTGTGGTGGGGGAGGAGGTGGGCCCGGAGCCCTCGGCCCGTGACGACGGCGTCGGCCCAGGGGCGGACGAGCAGCTCCGGCGACGGCACGGCACGGCGGTGCTGGTGCTCGTGGCGGTGCTCGTGGCCGGCGCCCTGCTGTCCGGCCCGGCCCTGGGCTTCCGCGCTCCCGGGCTGGTGCTGGGCGCCGGCCTCGTCGCGGTCGCCGCCGTGCGGCTGCTCGGTTCGACGCGGCTCGCCGGACCCCTCGCCGTGCGCTCGCGGTCGGTGGACGCGGCCGTCGCGCTGGTCCTCGCCGCGGCGCTCGTCGGGCTGTCCCTCACCACGCCGGGCGGCGGCCCCCGACCCGGGGGCGCCCCGCTGGAGGCGCCCGGACGCGGGGACGTCCCGGCGCAGGCGCCCTGACGAGGGGCGCCGGGGACGACGACGGCCCCCCCGCACCGGCGCCGCAGGGGCGTCGGTGCGGGGGGCCGCCGGGTGCAGGTCAGCCGAGCAGGCCCAGGGACTGGACCGCGTCGCGCTCCTCGACGAGCTCGGCGACGGAGGCGTCGATGCGGGCGCGGGAGAAGTCGTCCACGTCCAGGCCCTGGACGATCTCCCAGGAGCCGTCCCGGGTGGTCACCGGGAAGCTGGAGACCAGGCCCTCGGGGACGCCGTAGGACCCGTCGGAGCGCACGGCCATGGACGTCCAGCCGCCGTCGGCGGTGCCGGTCAGCCACGTGCGCACGTGGTCGATGGCCGCGTTGGCCGCCGAGGCCGCCGAGGAGGAGCCGCGCGCCTCGATGATGGCGGCGCCCCGCTTCTGCACGGTCGGGATGAAGTCGGACTCGACCCACGGCTGGTCCACGACCTCGAGAGCCGGGCGTCCGCCCACGGTCGCGTGCGTGAGGTCGGGGTACTGGGTGGCGGAGTGGTTGCCCCAGATCGCGAGCCGGGCGACGTCGCGCACCCCTGCGCCCGCCTTCTGCGCCAGCTGCGCCACCGCGCGGTTGTGGTCCAGCCGCGTCATCGCCGAGAAGCGCTCCGCGGGGACGCCCTCCGCGTTGTTCATGGCGATGAGGCAGTTCGTGTTGGCGGGGTTGCCGACGACGAGGACGCGCAGGTCGTCGGCCGCCGCCTCGGCGAGCGCCCGGCCCTGGCCGGTGAAGATCGCGCCGTTCGCCTCGAGCAGGTCCCCGCGCTCCATGCCCTTGGTCCGGGGCCGGGACCCGACCAGCATCGCGACGCTCGCGCCGTCGAAGGCGGTCGCCGCGTCGTCGGAGATGTCGACGCTCTCGAGCAGGGGGAAGGCGCAGTCGTCCAGCTCCATCGCGACGCCCTGGGCCGCGCCGAGCGCGGGGGTGATCTCCAGGATGCGCAGGCGCACCGGGACGTCGGGCCCCAGCAGCGCCCCGCTGGCGATGCGGAACAGCAGGCTGTAGCAGATCTGCCCCGCACCACCGGTGACGGCGACGGTGACGGGGGAGCGGCCGGAGGTCCCGGTCGCCGTGGTCTGGGAGGTGCTGGAGGTCACGCTGCACTCCTTCGTGTCCGGCCCGCGGGCTCCGGGTCTGGTCGTGGCGGGGCGGTCCGCGCCCGCCGCGACGCTATCGGCACCCGGGAGCGCGCGCGGCGCGGCGTGCGCCCCCCGCCCCGGGTGCGCGCGGACGGCGCGGGGGCGCCCCGGCCAGGTACTTTGACGTCGAGACAGCTGACCGCTCGCGACGAGGAGAGCTACCGCATGGCCAAGATCAAGGTCGAGGGGACCGTCGTCGAGCTCGACGGCGACGAGATGACCCGGATCATCTGGCAGTTCATCAAGGACCGCCTGATCCACCCGTACCTAGACGTCGACCTCGAGTACTACGACCTCGGCATGGAGAACCGCGACGCCACCGACGACCAGGTCACGGTCGACGCGGCGCACGCGATCCAGAAGCACGGCGTGGGCGTCAAGTGCGCCACCATCACGCCGGACGAGGCGCGGGTCGAGGAGTTCGGCCTCAAGAAGATGTGGCGCTCGCCCAACGGGACGATCCGCAACATCCTCGGCGGCGTCATCTTCCGCGAGCCCATCGTCATCTCGAACGTCCCGCGCCTGGTGCCGGGCTGGACCAAGCCGATCATCGTCGGCCGCCACGCCTTCGGGGACCAGTACCGCGCCACGGACTTCCGCTTCCCCGGCGAGGGGACCCTGACCATCTCCTTCCAGCCGGCCGACGGCTCGGAGCCCATCGAGCACGAGGTGTTCCAGGCGCCGAGCGCCGGTGTCGCGGTGGCGATGTACAACCTCGACGACTCGATCCGCGACTTCGCGCGCAGCTCGATGAACTACGGGCTCTCCCGCGGCTACCCCGTCTACCTGTCGACGAAGAACACGATCCTCAAGGCCTACGACGGCCGGTTCAAGGACATCTTCGCCGAGGTCTTCGAGGCGGAGTTCGCCGAGAAGTTCGCCGAGGCGGGCATCACCTACGAGCACCGCCTCATCGACGACATGGTCGCCGCGTCCCTGAAGTGGGAGGGCGGCTACGTCTGGGCCTGCAAGAACTACGACGGCGACGTGCAGTCCGACACCGTCGCCCAGGGCTTCGGCTCGCTCGGCCTCATGACGTCGGTGCTCACCTCGCCCGACGGGCGCACCGTCGAGGCCGAGGCGGCGCACGGCACCGTCACGCGGCACTTCCGCCAGCACCAGCAGGGCAAGCCGACCTCGACGAACCCCATCGCGTCGATCTACGCCTGGACCCGGGGCCTGGCGCACCGCGGTCGCCTGGACGGCACCCCCGCGGTCACCGAGTTCGCGGAGACCCTCGAGGACGTCGTCATCAAGACCGTCGAGGGCGGCCAGATGACCAAGGACCTCGCGATGCTCGTCGGGCCCGACCAGGCCTGGCTGACCACCGAGGACTTCCTCGCGGCGCTGGACGAGAACCTGTCGGCCCGCCTGGCCTGACCCGGCCCGCCCGAGGACGAGGGCCCGCCACCGCGAGCTGCGGTGGCGGGCCCTCGTCGTCCTTCCGCCCGCAGGCGGGCTGCTGCTGCGGCGTCAGGCCGGCGGTGCGGCGTGCGACCCCTTGCGCAGGTCGGGCTCGAGGTAGATGACCCGGGCGATGGGCACGGCGTCGCGGACGCGGCGCTCAGCCGCGTCGATGGCCTCGGCGACGTCGCCGGCGGTGCTGGCGCCCGGGACGGCGATCTTGGCGCCGACCAGCAGCTCCTCCGGCCCGAGGTGCAGCGTCCGCAGGTGGATGACGCCGCTGACGCCCTCACCGGGCAGGGCGGCCTCGATGGCGCGCCTCTGCTCGGGGGTGGCGCCCTCGCCGACGAGCAGCGACTTCATCTCGACGGCCAGGACGACCGCGACCGCCGTCAGCAGCACGCCGATGCACGCGGTGCCCGCGGCGTCCCAGCGGCCGTCGTCGGTCAGCAGGGTGAGCCCGACGCCGCCGAGGGCGAGCAGGAGGCCAGCCAGAGCGGCCGTGTCCTCGAGCAGGACGACCGGCAGCTCCGGCGCCTTCGCCGTGCGGATGAAGCGGGGGAAGCTCTGGGAGCCCCGGACCTCGTTCGCCTCGCGCACGGCGGTCCGCAGGCTGAAGGACTCCATGAGGAGGGCGACGACGAGGACGACGACCGGGACCCACCGCCAGGAGGTGATGGGCTCCGGGTCGTGGAACTTCTCGTAGGCCTCGTAGAGGGCGAACAGCCCTCCGAGGCTGAAGAGGACGACGGCGACGACGAAGCCGTACACGTAGCGCTCGCGGCCGAACCCGAACGGGTGCTCCGGCGTGGCCGCGCGCTGGGCCCGCTTCCCGCCGACGAGCAGCAGCACCTGGTTGCCCGAGTCGGCGAGGGAGTGGATGGACTCGGCCAGCATGGAGGAGGAGGACGTCAGGAGGTAGGCGAGGAACTTCGTCACCGCGATCCCGAGGTTCGCGGCTAGGGCGGCGAGGATCGCCGTCGTCGACCCGGAGTGCCCGCCGCCGCCGGATCCCGCGCTCTCACCGTGCCGCTGCTGCTGCCCCGCGCTCGCGGGCGTCGCGCTCATGGGGGAGAGGGGAGCACACTCGAGGGCCGAGCGCTCACCCGCCGAGGACGTCGTCCTCCAGACGAGGGTCCAGCTCCTCCACGCGCAGGGCCAGCACGGGCGGACCTGCGAGGGGGCCGACGGACAGCGGCAGGCCGCTCGTCGTGTCGAGGACGACGCGCAGGCCCTGCGCCGCCGTGGTCCCGGAGGGCGCGGGAAGGCCGCTCACGACGCCGCGCAGGCAGGGGCGGTCCTCGACGACGACCCCCTCGACGTCCGCGAGCACGAGGCGCTCGACCGTCTGGCGGCGCTCCCGCGAGGGGAGCGCACCGACGGCGGGCGGCAGCCCGGTGGCCAGGGCCAGCGGGTCCAGCAGCGGGCGCAGGCCCGCGTCGTCGACCTCCTCGCCGAGGCCGCGGGCCAGGACGGCTCCGTCGGCGTCCTCGACGCGCACGCCCGCGGGCACGCCCATGAGCGGGCGGCGCAGGACGAGGAGCGCCGCACGGGGCGGGAGCAGCCCGTCGTCCTGCAGCACGCGCAGGCGCGCCGAGGCCCACCAGCCGGAGGAGCCGCGCAGCAGGCCGCGCAGCAGCGCGAGGTCCTCAGGAGGCGGCGTCGGCACGGTGCAGGACCGTAGTCGTCCGGTCCTGCCGGGCGGTCCCGAGCGCGGCGCCCGCCGCGCTGCTCACCGGAAGACGACCGTCCGGTGCCCGTCGAGGAGCACCCGGTGCTCGGCGTGCCAGCGGACGGCGCGGGCGAGCACCTGCGCCTCGACGTCCTGGCCGATGCCGACCATGTCGGCCTCCGTGGAGGCGTGGTCCACGCGCTGGACGTCCTGCTCGATGATCGGGCCCTCGTCCAGGTCGGCGGTCACGTAGTGGGCCGTGGCGCCGATGAGCTTCACGCCGCGGTCGTGGGCCTGGGCGTAGGGGCGGGCGCCCTTGAAGCTCGGCAGGAACGAGTGGTGGATGTTGATCGCCCGACCCCGCAGCGCCCGGCACGCGTCGTCGCTGAGGACCTGCATGTACCGGGCGAGGACGACGAGCTCGACGTCCTGCTCCTCGACCAGCGCGAGCAGGCGCGCCTCGGCGTCCGCCTTGCCGCCGGGCTCGACGGGCAGGTGCGTGAAGGGGACGCCGTAGGAGGTCGTCATCGGCTCCAGGTCGCGGTGGTTGCCGACGACGCCGACGACGTCGACGGGCAGCCGCCCCGAGCGCTGGCGGAACAGCAGGTCGTTGAGGCAGTGGGCCGCGCGCGAGACGAGCACGAGGGTGCGCACCGGCCGCCCCAGGACGTCGAGCGTCCAGTCCATGCCGAAGCGCTCGGCGACGGGGGCCAGGCGCGCGGACAGCTTCTCGCGCCCGAGCGGCACCTCGACCTGCAGGCGCAGGTGGAAGCGGCCCGTCCCCGGGTCGCCGTACTGCTGGCTCTCGGTGATGTTGCCGCCGGCCTCAGCCAGCACCCCGCTCACCGCATGAACGATCCCCGGCCCGTCGGGGCACGTGAGCACCAGCACGTAGGCGGGCACGGGCGGCTCCGGCGAGGTGGTGGTCACGGGCGAGCAGGCTAGTCGGCGCCCCGGCTACGCTTGCCGAGCCGCGACTGGCGAGGGTGGTCACCACCGGGGAGCGGCAGCGAGGTCGGTGCGCCCGGGAGCGGGCCGGCCCCGAGCAGCGCGCGGTCGTCCGCCTGGGCCGTCGCCTGCGACGCGCGAGACCCAGCCCGTGCCCGCCAGCCACGAGGAGACGCGATGACGACCGTCGAGCCCGTCCAGCCCATGAGCCCCGCCGAGG
>Ga0210040_10004323_pt1 | contig 18640 bp, 15 predicted proteins | sample CryGeyCG12114_NA_FD_185462 | JGI IMG/M metagenome (GOLD analysis project Ga0210040, IMG submission 185462) | Groundwater microbial communities from aquifer - Crystal Geyser CG19_WC_8/21/14_NA (SPAdes) (version 2) | ecosystem: Environmental > Aquatic > Deep subsurface > Groundwater | place: USA...
CCGGTCTCGAGGTGCGCTCCGGGGGGTCGACCTCGGTCGACATCACCCGGGACGGCATCGACAAGGCGTACGGGATGGGCAAGCTCATCGAGCTGACCGGCATCCCCGTGGAGGACATGCTCTTCGTGGGAGATCGACTCGATCCCGACGGCAACGACTACCCCGTGAAGCGGGTCGGTGTGCGCTGCCATGCGGTCGAGGGCTGGGAGGACACCGCCGCGCTCGTCGAACGGATCATCGCGGCAGCCCGCTGAGTTCGGAGCGCTTGCGCAGCTGCCTGCGCGTCCCAGCCGAGGAAGCCTGATTACGCTCAGCGACATGCGCTTCGGAATCTTCGTCCCTCAAGGCTGGCGTCACGACCTCGTCGGCATCGACCCGTCGGAGCAGTGGGAGACGATGCGCTCCCTCGCCGCTCATGCCGATGAAGGCGCGTGGGAGTCGATCTGGGTCTACGACCATTTCCACACCGTTCCTGTGCCTACCGACGAGGCGACGCACGAGGCGTGGACGCTCATGGCGGCCTTCGCAGCGAGCACCAGCCGGGTGCGGCTCGGTCAGATGTGCACCTGCATGAGCTACCGCAATCCGGCGTACCTCGCGAAGGTCGCAGCGACCGTCGACATCGTGTCAGGCGGTCGCACCGAGATGGGCATCGGCGGAGGCTGGTACGAGAACGAATGGAACGCCTACGGGTACGGCTTCCCCGGCATCGGCGAGCGCCTCGGTCGCCTGGACGAGGGCGTCCAGATCATGAAGCAGGCGTGGACGACCGGCACGGCGACCCTGCAGGGCAAGCATTACCAGGTCGACGGCGCGATCGTCCGTCCCCAACCGCTTCAGGAGGGCGGCATCCCGCTATGGATCGCGGGTGGCGGTGAAAAGGTCACCCTTCGGATCGCTGCCCGGTACGCCGATTACACGAACTTCGCCGGAAAGCCAGAGGAGTTCGCGCACAAGAGCGAGGTGCTGCGCGGGCACACCGAGCAGTTCGGCACCGACTTCGACCGCATCGTGCGAAGCGCCAACTACAACACGGTCATCGCGTCCACCGAGGCGGAGGTCGCCGACCGCATCGACGCGATCGAAGCCCGCGTCGCACCCATCCTCGGCGAAGAGCAGACGGCGGGCTTCATGAGCGAATACCGGTCCGGCACCGCTGCCGGGGTGGGAACCCCTGAGCAGGTCGTCGAGAAGCTCACCGCGATGAAGCAGCTCGGCCTCGGCTATTCGATCCACTACTTCCCCGAGGCGGCGTACGACCGCTCCGGAATCGAGCTGTTCGAACGCGAGGTCATCCCCGCGCTGCGATGAGGCGCCGCGCGGCGGCTCAGACGAACGCGGCCTTGCCCGTGATCTTTCGCCCGACGATGAGCGTGTTCATCTCACGGGTGCCCTCGTAGGAGTAGATCGCCTCGGCATCGGCCATGTGGCGTGCGACACCGTGGTCGAGAACGATGCCGTTGCCGCCGAGTGCCTCGCGGCAGAGCCCGACGCTCTCACGCATCGCCGACGTCGCATACGCCTTCGCGAGTGCTGCGTGCTCGTCGGTCTGCTTGCCCTCGTCGAGCAGCTGAGAGACGCGGATGACCATGCCGAGGGACGCGGTGATGTTGCCGAGCGCCTTGACGAGCATGCTCTGCACGAGCTGGTGAGAGGCGATGGGCTTGCCGAACTGGATACGCTCACCCGTGTACTTGACAGCGGCCTCGTAAGCGCCGATCGCGTTGCCGACGGCCGCCCATGCGACCTCGGCTCGGGTCAGCCGCAGCACCTTCGCGGTGTCGCGGAAACTGTTGGCGTTCTGCAAGCGCATGCTCTCGGGAACTCGGACGTTCTCGAGCGTGATGTCGGCGTTCTGCACGATGCGAAGGCTCTGTTTGCGTTCGATCTTCGTCGCGGTGTAGCCGGCGGTATCGGTGGGGACGATGAAGCCCTTCACCTGACCGTCCTCGGTGCTTTTGGCCCAGATGACGGTGATGTCGCTCCAGGTCGCGTTGCCGATCCACCGCTTCGAGCCGTTCAAGACCCAGTCGTCGCCGTCTCGCGTGGCGGTCGTGCGGAGCCCCTGGGCGGAGTCGGATCCGGAGAGCGGTTCGGTGAGTCCGAACGCCCCGACGAGCTCAGCGGAGGCCAGTTTCGGCAGCCAGTGCTTGCGCTGCTCCGCGTCGCCGCCCACGCTGATGGACCCCATCGCGAGCCCGTTCTGCACGCCCACGAAAGTCGCGACCGAGGCGTCGACCCGAGCGAGCTCGAGCGCTACCCAGCCTCGGAACACCGCCGAGTTCTCGAAGGGCTTCGTCTCTTCCCACGGCATCGCGAAGAGCTTGAGATCGGCGAGCGGCTGCACGATCTGGGTCGGGAACTCCGCTCGCTCCCAGTAGTCGTCGACGATCGGGCGCACGTCCGCTTCGAGGTAGGCGCGCAGATCGGCGAGGACCTGCTTCTCCCGGTCGGCCAGCGAATCGCTGTAGTCGTAGAAGTCACTGACCAGTGGCGTGTAATTCGTCATCGAATGCTCCGTGTTCATTGCATGGCGCGAGGGGGCCGAAGCCCTGCGCAAGGCTATTTCCGGAAGCGGGCCGGGCAAACTCGGTTGTAGGTTGACATGACGGGCGCCGCGAGGAGATCGAGCATGTTTGTGGGCATCACCAATACACCGCGCGACTACGCGTGGGGATCGTCGGGCGACATCGCCGACCTCCTCGGTCGTGAACCGTCAGGGGGACCCGAGGCTGAGCTGTGGCTCGGGGCGCACCCCGAGTCGCCATCGCGCATTCTCGCTCCCGCATCGACCGGTGGACATGAGTATCTCGACGTGTGGATTACGGCAGAGCCCGACCTCGCCCTCGGCGCTGATCGCACCTCCGATCGGCTCCCATTCCTGCTCAAGCTGCTCGCGGCCGAGCAGCCCCTGTCGATTCAGGCCCACCCGTCGATCGAGCAGGCGCGTGCGGGGTTCGCGCGCGAGGAGGCCGCAGGTATCCCCATCTCGGCTTCCGAGCGCAACTACAAGGACGAGCTGCACAAGCCCGAATTGGTTTTCGCGCTCAGCGAGTGCTTCGATGCGCTCGCGGGGTTCCGTGCCGTGGGGGAGACGCGGCTGCTCGTCAGCGAACTGATCGCTGTCTCCGCCGGCGACGAATCCGCCGCCGGCTCATTGCGCGCCCTAGACGAGCGTCTCGCAGGAGAAGATCCGCTGCGCAACTGCGTGGAGTGGGCGTTGGGCGGTGGCGAGGACGTCGACGCGACGATCGCGGCGGTTGCGCACGCCGCGGCTCGTAAGCCCGAGAGTTCCAGTTTCACTCGGGAGTACGCGACGCTGTCCGATCTCGCCGACCGCTACCCGGGCGACCCCGGGATCCTCGTGGCCCTGCTGCTCAATCGGATCGCATTGCGACGCGACGAAGCGCTCTACCTGCCATCGGGGAACATGCACGCGTATCTCAGCGGGTTCGCCATCGAGGTGATGGCGGCCTCCGACAACGTGCTTCGCGGGGGGCTCACCCCGAAGCATGTAGACGCGGAGCAGCTGCTCTCGGTGGTGACCTGGCGTTCGCTACCCGCTCCTCACCTCATCCCTCAAGACGTCGGCCCGGGGGTCACAGTGTTCCGCCCCGACGTCGTCGACTTCGCGCTCGTTCGCGTCGTCGTCGGCGACCACGGCTCGAGCCGGGCGCAGTTCCCTCTGCCAGGGCCGGCGATCGCTCTCGTCACTTCTGGGGAAGTGCGTATGGACGGCGCCTCATCCACGGCGACCCTTGTCCGCGGCGAATCTGCTTTCATCACGCCGGACGAGGGTGAGCTGACCTTCACGGGGTCGGGCACCGTGTTCATCGCGACGACGAATGTTTGAGATGACCCTCGGCAAGGCGCGGTCGAAAGCCTAGAGAAGGTTTCACAAGAAGGTAACGAGCCGAACATCCGCGCGACCGCGTGGCGGGAGGGCCGGTCCGTTACGCTCGAAGCTTCAACCGACCTTTTCCTCTGGCGTCGTTGCCACCTTGTCCCTCTAACCCAAGGCGGTATCTGTTGAGTGCAACGCCGAAGGGCAGACCGGAGCAGTCGTCGCCCCGGCCGGCTTTCACCGGCAGTACGCGCGCGCCGCGCTGGCAGCGCGTCTATTCGATGCGTCTCGTCGTGACCGACGTTCTCGCGCTCGTGTGGGCGGTCGGGGGAGCGAACATCGTCCTCTACGACGCTCGCGACAACTGGGCGCTGTTCAACTGGCGCGGCGTTTGGCATGAGGTCGGCTATGTGGCGATCACGGTCTGCGTGATCATCGCGTGGTTGGCGCTGCTTGCCGTCTACGGCTCGCGGCGCTATCGCGTGGTCGGTACAGGCGCCCGTGAGTACAAGGCGGTGTTCCAAGCCGGTGGAACCGTGCTGGTGGCGCTGGCGCTGCTGTCCTTCCTGCTCGACAGCACCCTCTCGCGCGGCTATGTCTTCCTCGTTGCGATCTCGGGAACCCTCGCGGTGCTGCTCAGTCGCATGCTGTGGCGCCTGTGGCTCACGACTCGACGCGCTGTCGGTCTCTACTCCCAGAGAGTCGTCATCGTAGGATCCACCGCGACTGCCAGCCTTCTGGCCGGGGATCTCGGCCGCAACAGCCAGGCGGGCTACTGGATCGTCGGTGCATGTGTCGCGGACGGCGAGGAAGGCGACACCCTCAAAGGCACCAACGTCCCGGTCTTCGGCGATATGTCGTCGGTACCGGCTGCCATCGCCGCGACCGGAGCCGACACCGTCCTCATCGCAGGCGGGCACCGGATGAGCCCCGCAGAGGTGAGGAACCTGAGCTGGTCGCTCGAGCCGGGACGCCAGCACTTGATCGTGGCCCCGAGCCTCACCGATGTCGCGGGGCCTCGCATCCATGCCCGCCCGGTCGCGGGACTACCCCTGATCCACGTGGAGACGCCCCGGTACGAGGGAGTCGACCGCTATCTGAAGCGCGGCTTCGACATCCTCGGCTCGCTCCTGCTGATGATCTTCCTCTCGCCCATCCTGATTCCCGTCGCGATCATGGTCGCGATGACCCCGGGCGGCGTGTTCTTCTCGCACGAACGCATCGGCAAGGACGGCAAGCCGTTCCGGATGCTGAAGTTCCGCTCGATGGTGGCCAATGCCGATGCACAGCTCGCGAAGCTGCTGGAGGCGCAGGGCGCCTCCGATAAGCCGCTGTTCAAAGTCGACAACGACCCCCGCATCACGCCGGTGGGACGTTTCATCCGCAAGTACTCGATCGACGAGATCCCGCAGTTGATCAACGTCCTGCGGGGCGAGATGAGCCTCGTCGGTCCTCGTCCTCAGGTGGCCAAGGAGGTCGCGCTCTACGACCATGCTGCCGCCCGTCGTCTCTATGTGCAGCCGGGAATGACCGGACTGTGGCAGGTCAGCGGGCGCTCGAACCTCGGCTGGGAGGAGAGTGTGCGGCTCGATCTCTACTACGTCGAGAACTGGTCGCTCGCCACCGACCTCGGCATCCTCTGGCGGACTTTCCGTGCTGTCGTCGCCAGCGACGGGGCGGTCTGATGCCGGGGGTCCTCGTCCACGAGTGGATCGCGCAGTCGGGCGGGTCTGAGAACGTCCTCGAAGTGATGAGCGAGATCTACCCGAGTAGCGATGTCCTCTGTCTCTGGAACGACTCCCGCGGCAGGTTCGACGACGAACGGGTCAAAGAGTCGTGGCTTGCGAGAACTCCACTGCGTAAGAGCAAAGCGCTCGCTCTTCCCCTGATGCCGTTGGCGTGGGCCCGCCGCGCGAATCGCGGGTACGACTGGGCGCTCGTCAGCTCCCACCTTTTCGCTCACCACGTCCGCTTCTCGGGTGCCCAGCCGAAGCGGTTCGTCTACGTGCATTCACCTGCGCGGTACATCTGGACGCCCGATCTCGACACGAGAGGCGCAAGCCTCCCCGTCCGGATCACCGCGGCGATCGTCAAACCGCTCGACCGGTGGCGAGCGAGGCAGACCTCGGAGTTCGCGGCGAACAGCGAGTTCGTGCGCGCCCGTATCCGAGCCGCATGGGATGTCGACTCGCGAGTCATCTACCCGCCGGTGGACGTCGAACGGATTCAGGAGGTGCAGGACTGGTCGAAGTCGCTGGCCTCCGATGACCGGCACATCCTCGAATCGCTCCCAGAGGCGTTCGTCCTCGGGGCATCGCGGTTCATTCCGTACAAGCGTCTCGAGGACGTGATCCGGGCGGGTGAGGTCTCGGGTCAGCCGGTCGTCCTCGCCGGTAACGGTCCCGAACTCGAGTCGCTTCGTGCGCGCGCCGCCGCATCGGCGGTCGATGTCCACTTCGTGCTCTCGCCGTCGTCTCCGCTGCTCTACGCACTTTTCGAGCGATGCTCTGTCTACGTCTTCCCTCCCGTCGAGGATTTCGGCATCATGCCGGTCGAAGCCATGGCGGCGGGAGCGCCGGTCGTCGCGAATTCGGTCGGTGGTGCTGCCGAATCGGTCGTCGACGGCGCCACCGGTGCGCTCACCGATTTCGGGAGCGACAACGACCTCGCACACGCGGTGACGCGTGCGATGGGGACCACCCGCGAGGACCGACGCACTCGGGCACGGCAGTTCTCGAAGGCCCGATTCGTGGGCGAGATCCGAGAGTGGGTAGGCGCGTGAGTCGTCCACGTCGCGTTTTCGTGAACGAGGCCTTCCGCCCGCAACGGGTGAGTGGTCAGCAGAGATACGCCACCGAGATCTCGGACCGGCTGCCGCGTGAGTACGTCCGGCTGCGCCCGGAGGGTTTCTGGGCTCGGGGGAAAATTCAGACCTGGCTCTGGGTGCAGACCGTCCTGCCGCTGCGCAGCTGGCGCGGAGTCCTCGTCTCGATGACAGCTCGGGCGCCCATCTGGCATCCGAGACACGTGGTCGTCATCCACGACCTGTTCGTCCTCGAGCACCCCGAATGGTTCTCGCGTTCCTACTATTTGACTCATTCGCCGCTGCAGAGGTTTCAGATGGCGACCGCTCGCGCGCTCGTCGCTGTGAGTGAACCGGTTGCTGCGCAGATTAGGTCGAGGCGGCGCTCCGCCCGAGTCGAAGTCGCCCCGAACGCGCCGAGCGCGGTGTTCGCCGAGAATTCGGATGAGGACGCGGGCTATCTCGCCGAACAGGGGCTGACGGCCGGATCATTCCTGGTCACTGTCGGCAGTCTGGAGCCCCGAAAGAATCTCGCCCGCTTGTCGCACGCCTATGCGCGCCTCCCGCTCGAAGTCCGGGAGCGCTTGCCGCTGCTCATCGTGGGCGCGGGGGCCGACGTCTTCGCGCGGTCCGATGTCGAGTGGTCTGAAGGCATCCGCCTGACCGGATACGTCAGTGATCCGCAGCTGCGGGCCCTCTACGGCGGGGCGAAGGCGGTCGTTTTCGTGAGTCTCGCGGAGGGGTTCGGTTTGCCGCTTGTCGAAGCGGTCGCCTCGGGTACGAAGAGCTTGCTCGTGTCGGATCGCCCTGTTTTCCGCTGGATCTGCGCTGACTCGGCGCTCTACGTCGACCCTCTCGACGTCCAGTCCATCGCTCTCGGGCTCGAAGCGGTGGCAGACGGGGAGACGGCCGGCTCCGCGCCGGATATCGACCGATTCTCCTGGGAAACCAGCTCGCGCGCGGTCGCTTCGGTCGCGGATGACGCGGCGGGCCAGCGCTCTTCCTGAGGCGGAGTCGCACATCACCGCATCAAGGTGAGTATTAGGTGTGAGGTCACACGCGCGTAACCCGTTCGAGGGGCATTGTGGCTAAACTTTCGGCATAAGGCACACGAGGGCGTGGTGCATTGCCAGTACGGGATCGGGTCCCGGACCGACGCATACACCTGGGGGTTGTGTTGTCATATTTGTTGTTGTCCAAAAACGTAGAAGCATCGGTGGCTGAGTCTGCCGCGCAGTTCGAGTTCATGGCTCTGTGGCTCCTTGTCGGAGTGGTCGGACTCGCCATCGGCCTCGTGCTGGTGATCGTCGCGAACCGTCAGTTCCAGCGTGGCGTTGAGGCGGGTTCTCTGACGAATTCGACGGTAGACGCACGCAACTACGGGGAACCGGCCTACAGCTCCGCCGCTGCCTGAGCCTGTCGTGACGACCGCGCCGCGAATCGCGGTCGTACTCGCGTCAGCGGGGCGACCGCAGCTGCTCTCGGAGGTCATTTCAGATCTCTCGAGGCAGACGCTGCCATTCACGCTCGTCGTTTCCGTCCCCGACAGGGACAGCCTTCCCGTCGAAGGTCTTCCGGAGGGGACAGAGCTCGTACATGCTCGTGGTCTCGCCGCGCAGCGCAATGCGGGAATCGCTGTCGTTCCCGAGGCGGAGTTCATCTTCTTCTTCGACGATGACGCGGTAGTACGACGGGACTTCCTCGAACACGGTGTCGCATTCATGGGGAGGCATCCCGAGGTCGTCGGGATCACCGGCCGAGTCCTCCTCGACGGCGCTTCGGGTGCCGAAGTCTCACGGCAGGATGCGCTCGCCGCTCTCGATGCGTCCTCCGGTCAGCCCCGTGGGCGCCGGTGGAAGCCGTCACGGGAGCTCTACGGCTGCAATTTCGCCTATCGGGTTTCGGGCGCGGGCGGGGAGGTCTTCGATGGTCGGCTTCCGCTCTATTCGTGGCTCGAAGATCACGACTTCGCGCGCCGGCTGATGCGGCATGGCGCTCTCGCCGTCGTAGAGGACTGCGTCATCGTGCACCGTGGCGTGAAGTCGGGCGGTCGCACCGCCCATAAACGCCTCGGGTACTCGCAGATGATGAACCCGCTCTACCTGCACCATGTCGGAAGCTTCCCGGCATGGCTCGCATTCCACGAGATCGTTTTCCGTTGCGGTAAGAATCTCGTTCTCTCCGCAGCCAGCCCTGAGCGCGTCTGGCGACGCCAGCGTCTCATGGGCAACCTCGCCGCACTAGGGGACGCGCTGCGCCGCCGTTTCACCCCGGAGCGAATGCTCGACTTCTGATTTCTCGATGCGCCGCCAAGGGGGAGCTGTGCAATCAACCAACGCACCAACGGATCCACGGCGGCTTCACGATCTCGACTTCCTACGGGCGAGCCTCATGCTGCTCGGGATCCCGTATCACGCCGCTCTCATTTTCGCGACGGGTGAGGACTGGCTGGTGGTCGCGCCCGACCGATCGGCGGCCTTCCAGGTTCTGGCTGACTTCATGCGTGTGTGGCGGATGCCGACGTTCTTCGTGATCGCAGGCTTCTTCGCAGTTCTGATGCTGAGGAGACGAGGGCCGCGCGCATGGTTGCGCGGGCGTGCCATGAGACTCGGACTTCCGCTTCTCTTCGGGCTTCTGCTGGTCAACCCGATCGCGATCTTCCTGAGGACCCTGGTGGTGTCGGGGAGTCCGCGAGACGCCCGAACGGAGTTGATGACGAGCGCAGCCCTGTTCCCTGGTGGCTTCGTCGAGCACCTCTGGTTCCTCGTCGAACTCCTCATCTACTGCACCGTGTTCGCGCTCATCGCGATGACTCCGCTCAGACACAAGCTCGGCCGGGCGGGAGAGCTGCTCATCGGATACGCCACGCGGTCGACGCTGTCCGTCATCGTGGCGCTGATCGTGCTTTCGGCCGTGGTCGCGGGGGCGCTCGCGTCGTGGAACTACTTTCAGGTGTACGAGCTCACGCGCGGTCTCGTCAGTCATCGGATGGCGTATTACGCGCCGTTCTTCGTGTTGGGGTGTGTGCTCGCCCTCAACGACGAATATCGCAAGCGGGTGCTCACCCGGCCGAGCAGCGTCACCTTCGTCATCGCCGGCGCCATGCTGATCGCGTTCATCCTCCTCAATGTGCTCATCCCTGAGCCGAGCATCGCGATAGAGGTGGCCCAAGCGACCGCTGCGACCGTCGGTGGCGCGTTCTGCGCACGTGTGCTCTTCTGGTTGGCCGGCAGGATCTTCACCGCGCGTAATGGGCTCGTCGACTGGCTGGTGTCGTCGTCGATCGTCATCTACATCGTCCATCAGCCGGTGGTCGTCCTGACGGCGCTCTTCGTCCTGCCCGTCGGCCTGCCGTCGATCCTGTCCTGGCTGGCGATCATTACGATCACGCTCGTCACGAGTGCCGTACTCAGCTGGCTTCTCATGAAATGGCGACCGCTGCGCGTTCTGGCGACGGGATCCGCGCGGCCCCAGACCGGTTTCGTCATCACGCCTCCGCGCGATCGCAGAAAAGCGCCCTCGCTATGATCGAATAACCGAGCATCGTCGTTCGTGTTCTGTCCTGCCACCCCTAAGGAATGACTACCCGATGACGCCCCCGCCCCGGCGAAGCCGACGTGTCCTCCACGTCGTCAATCGACTGAACAACCTCGGTGACGGCATCGCGAACGTGTGCGTCGACCTCGCGTGTCGCCAAGCGGATGAACGAGACGTGGTCGCGGTCGCGACCGTACCGGGCGGTTTCACGGACCTGGTTCGCTCGCACGGGGTCCGGGTCGCGGACGTCGACTTCCGTCGGAAATCCGTGCGGGGATTGCTGACCACTCTCATCAAGGTGCGCCGCGCGGTGCGCGAGTTCGATCCCGACATCGTCCACGCCCACACCCTCGTCGCGACGGTCATCGCCCGCGTCGCGACGACCGGAATGCGCGCCAGAGTAGTCGCGACGGTGCACAACGAGTATCAGAGGGGTGTCGTTCTGATGGGCCTCGCGCATCAGGTCGTCGGTGTCAGCACCGCCGTATCCGAGGCGATGGCGGCGCGAGGTATTCCTCGCCGCAAGATCAGCACCGTCTTGAACGGCGTCGTGGGATCGCCTCGACGGGTTCGCAAGGCGGAACCGGTCGAGGTGCCCGATCTGATCCAGCCGGCGATCGTGGCGGTCGGCGCCGTCTCGCACCGGAAAGGCGCCGATCTCCTCGTCGAGGCCGCACGTCGTTTGGCTGTCTCCGACGGTGCACACACCTACCTCGTCGGCAACCTCGACTGGGCCGAGTTGGGTGACGAGGTCAGCGCTTCGGACGCAGCTGACTTCATCCACTTCGTCGGTTTCGACCCGCAGCCGCAGCGCTTCATCAAAGCAGCCACTGTCTTCGTGCTCGCGTCGCGGAAAGATCCTGCCCCGCTGTCGCTGGTCGAAGCGACGGAAGCGGGGGTCGCGATCGTGGCGGCCGCCGTCGATGGCGTGCCGGAACTGCTCGATGATGGCGATGCGGGGGTGCTTGTTCCCGCCGACGACGCCGACGCGTTGACCGCCGCTATCGGCTCGCTACTTCGAAACCCGGCTCGGCGTGCGGCGCTCGCCGAGCGTGCACACGCGCAGTCGCAGCGGTTGACGGTCGAACGAGTCAGTTCCGACTACCGCGACATCTACGACTCCCTCCTCCGCTAGCGGCGATCGAGAGCGCGGCTGCGTCCAGGGGATGCCTCGGCCGTCATGCTCGATTTCGCCGCTGTCGGGGTCTTCGTGGGAGCGCGAAAAGGAACGGCATCGCGCGACCGAGTGCAGCGTGAAGAAGTAGCGCGATACCGATGGCGCCCGCGGTGATACCGATCGTGTACGCCGTGACCGCCCAGGGGGCCGCGGGGTGCGGCAGGCCCGCAGAACTGGTCATGATCGCATGAACGACCCACACCAGCGGCATGTGCATCACGTAGATCGGCAGCGTTCGCGAGCCGATATGGGCCAGCAGCCGGCGGGTGCGGGGGAGGTGCTCGGCGATCGACGCGGCGGCTACGACTCCGAGATAGCAGCCCCCGACCGACGCGACAGCGAGCAGGAGCGATATGCGGTGCCCGAGGAGAACCTCGAGGATCTGAGCGCCGACGAAGAGCGTCACTGCGACTGCAATACCGACGAGTCGCGGGCCAGCGGCGAAGCGAGCTATCACCTCCCTGAAGTGACAGCCGAGCAGAAACCAGAAGAAGAAGCCTGCGACGCCCGCCAGCTGGCCGAGCCCGACGCCGGGCCATCCCTCAGCAGATACGAGGAACGCGATGAACGCCGCAACGATCGCCCAGCGCTCGACGCCGCTGAGGAGTTTCGCCAGCGGGAAGTAGACGGCCAGGGCGTAGAGGAACCACAGGTTGGTGGGCGCGATCGTCGCGTCGACGAGGTAGTCGACGATGATGCCCTGTGGAGGCCCGTTGAACATCGCCGCGCTGCCCATCACATCGATGAGTTCGCGGTTGTGCAGTGCGATCATCACTGCCGTGTGGATCACGAGCCAGAGTAGATAGAGGTAGTAGAAGAACCAGGACTTCGAGCGCAGAAGTTCTGGCCAGGAGCGTTTCAGTGCACGACTGGCGAGGAAGCCGGAGATGAGGAAGAACAGCGGCATCCGAAGTGGGCGAAGAGCGGCGATCACCGCGGCGAGGCCGGTCGCGGAGGCACTATCGATCTCGAACGAATTCGACAGCAGGTGCACTGTGATGACGTGGTAGAGCACGACGAGGATGATCAGTGCGCCGCGGGCGACATCTACCCAGGCGAGACGCTGACCTCGCTCAGGAGGTCCGAGCGGAGCGGCCGGTCCACCGATTTGCCCGCGCGCAGGCGTCGTCGGTCCCTTCCCCCCGTGTGCCCCCACATAAGAGACGATAGGCGCCGCTCCTCTGCAACGTATCCGAGGTGTGTCGCGCGCGCTCTGTCTCTGCGGTGGCGTCGCCGAGGGCGACGCTGAGTTTCCGCGACTTACAGAGGGGTGATCAGCCCCGCCGCCGTGAGATCTCGCGAAGACGTGTACTCCATCGTGGAGGGGCCGACCAGTTTGCGAGTACCGACGTCGGAGTACGCGGCGTATTCGGAGGTGTGCTGAGCGCTCAGTCCAGGCTCGACGATCTTCGTCACCGAACTGGAGGTGAATTTGTGGTGCAGCAGGACCGCGTGCACGGGATGGCGTCCACCGTTCAGACTTCGCGGCCACAGCTCATGCGCTGATTTGATGAAAGCGAAGCGGCGGCTCCACGGCACGAGGGGTGTCTTGTTGAGCGCGGGACCCGCCCAGAGATCATCCGGGAAGAAGACCCTTCCGCGAACTCCCCCCTTGATCCACGTCGTATTCGAAGGGTCGTCATACCGGGTGACATAACCATCAGGATCGAACAAGTGGCACACCGTCAAGGGATCGACGCCTTCGGTGACCACGTTGTTCTCGGGGGCGTCATGGCTGTACATGTCGAGCATCATGGCCTGAAGAGATTTCCTGCCGGAGTGCTCCAGCCGAGCCGTGACCTCAGGGATGTTTCGTCGAGCTTCGTCGAAGACGAGAAACTCGTCGGCATCCACGTAGATGATCCACTTCCCGACGGCGTGACGATTGAGGAGCGCATTGACCCAGTCGTTTCCGTAACGGGCCCGGCCGTACTCGCCTTCGGCGCGGTACACGGACACGTCGACATGCTCGCTGAGCAGCTCGGGAAGATCGTCGGTCGACCGGTTGTCAGCCACGATGAAGTGCTCGATGCCGAGCTCCCTGTAGTAGTCGAGAAGATACGGAAAGCGGGGCGCTTCGTTTCGCACCACGAGAACCGCGATGAAGTGGGCATCATCCAGCGCTCGCCTGACGAAAACGGGAGTCAAGTCGCGGGCTTTCAGCGCGCGTCGAAAGTGCGCTTTGGCTCCTTCGAACAAGGCGTAGGAGAACCGGCGCGAAAGTAGGCGGGGTGAGAACGACATGGGGCGACACCGTTCGGGCGGGGGCAAGGCTCCGCAAGGCTATCGCAGGGCGGCAGGCTCGGTCTCGCGACGGTGACGAGAATACGTCCGAATCAGGAGTAGGCGCTTTCGGCCGGACTAGCTTCGCCGTCTTCCGAACCGGGAGAGGAGCAGTCGCGCTTCGCTCACGATGAGTGCCACGTCGGAACGTGTCGGCATCAGCATCTGTGACGGTGAGAGGTGGAGCAGGCGCGACACCATGATGACCCCCAGCACGGTCGAGAGCACAGTGCTGGCAAGTCCCGCAGACGCGGCCCCGATCGCCCCGAAGGGCGGGACGAGAAGCACCATGCCGATGAGGTTGCTGATGAGCGCGACGATGAGTACCGCTGAACGAAGACCTGGCCTGCCGGCCGAGCCCAGACCGGCGCCCGCGATAAGGCCTGGGACCCCGACGATCGCGCTCGCCAAGAGGAGCCAGGTGGGGATGATCGCCGCCTCGAACCCGTCGCCGAAGAGGGCGCCGATCCAGAACGGAAGCGTGCCGCCGAGCACGAGCGAGCCGAGGAGGGCGATGAGTGTCGCGATGCGTGAGGTCGTCGCGAGTCGCGACGAGTCGGCTTCTGCGCTCTCCGTGCCGAAAACGACATCGCGAACGGCAGTCGCGACGATGAACGGCACATCCGAGATGGTGATCGCCACCACGAGCAGACCAAGCTGCGTCACGTCGGACAACGGTGTCACCAGGAGCTGGCTGAGCCGTCCGAGAAGCATGCTCGCAACGGCGCCCAGCCAGATCTTCGACCCGAAGCTCAGCAGGGCGGGCGCAACAGGGCCGGGCAGGGGAGCGTCCGCGGGAGCGGGTGGGGGTTTCTGAGCGAGTCGCCAGTATGCGAGCCCGGCGACCACAGGTGCGATCGTCATCACGAGGACAGCCGCGAGGACATCGAGATTCCCGGTGAGGGCGAGCACTGAAAGAGCACCGAGACGCAGGAAGGAGTTCGCGATGCGCTCAGCCGCGACCGTCGACCACATCTGCCGCCCCGACGCGGCGCCCCGCAGCAGGTTGACGAACAGCATCGGAATCGCGATCGCGGCACCCAGCACGATGAGACCGGCGAGGTCCGCGTCGCCGCCGGCGAGGAAGTCCGCTGCAAAGAACGTGACGATCAGACAGACAGCGCCGAGCAGCGCCGAGAACAGGCTCGCCCACCAGATCGCGGCCCGCGTGATGTACGGCCGCTTGGCGAGGTGATAGGTGAGTGCTTCCGGCAATCCGAGTGTGGCGACGCTCACCACGAGTGCGTTAGGGGCGACGGCCGCGGCTGCCTCGCCTCGGCCCATGACCCCGAGCGCCTGGGCGAGGATCGGTGCGGTCACCAAACCCACGAGCGGCACGAGCAGGCTCGACGCCGTCATCATGAGCATCGCCCGGCGGAAAGCGGAGTTGTCGGACAAGCTGACCCTTCGGGGTTGGTATGTTCGCGAGCTCCGTCGTTCGCCAGTGACGACAATCTTCGCACCGCGACTGTGGACCGCCCCTTGCACCACGCGTCGACGCTCCCATGTACGCAGCGCTTGACCAGTTTCGCCGAGGATCCTGGACGCCGCAGTGTTGCGTTCCGGTGAACCTTCGAGGGTCGACCGAGACCTGCGCTCGTCTTCTGTTAGGTTGCGGTCAGCCTTCGTGCACGCCGATCGCTGACACGGTGAACCCGCCGTCCCACCCACAAGGAGAGACCGAGTGATCCTTCACGACTACCTGCGAGTACTCCGGCGCGGATGGTGGGTGATCGCCGTGTTCGCCATCCTCGGTGCGGCGGCGGGAGCGGCGATATCGGCTGTGATCCCCCCGAACTATTACGCGAGTTCGACCGTGTACGTGACGACCGTCGGGGACGCGACGCCGGGTGAACTGCAGTCGGGCAACGTTTTCGCGATCCAGCGTGTCGCAACTTACGCCGACCTCGCGACCACGACGAGTGTGCTCGCCAGAGCGGCGTCCTCGCTCGGTGGCGGCACCGATGTGAGTGATCTTCGTGAGTCGGTTACTGCCGGTGAACGGCCGGACACGTCGCTCATCGACATCTCGGTGAGCGGCGAGGATCCCGTCGTCGTGGCCGCGCGTGCCAACGCGGTAGCCGAGGCTCTGGCGGTTGAAGTCACTGCTCTCGATGGACTCGATGTCGCCTCACCATTGCGCTTGAGCATCGTTGAGGCAGCGATCGAACCGCAGATCGCTGCAACACCGCAGCCCCGGACGAACGTGTTCGTCGGCGCGGCGGTGGGTCTAGCGCTCGGCCTCGGTCTCGTCGTCGTCCGCCACGCGCTGGACAGCCGCATCCGTACACTCGCCGACCTGCCGCGGACACCGGGAATCGCGTCTCTCACGTCCATCCCGATCGGGCGCGCACGTTCGACACGCGGCGGCGGTTCCGACGCGCGCGTCGAGTCGTTCCGAACGCTGCGCGCGAACCTGCAATTCGGCACGCAGACCGGTCGGACGATCGCGGTCGCCGGAGTGACTTCGGCCTCCGATTCCCGGGCGGTTGCACGGCAACTGGCGGTGGCGCTCGGTGAGATCGGGTCGACCGTCGTCGTCGTCGACCTCGACCTCCGGCCCGGGGACGCGGGGAAGCATTCGAAACGGAAAGAGTCCGCCCCAGCCGAGGTCGGAGTGGCCGAAGTGCTCGCCGGTAAGGCCGCCCTGCAGCAGGCCGTCACCGCAGGCCCTGCCGAAAACGTCTTCATGATCCCCGCCGGCAAAGTGAATGAGAGCAGCGCCCAGCTCCTCAGCACGCAGCCGACTCGTCAGATGCTCGACGAGCTGATGAAGAACTTCGCGTATGTGATTCTCTCCTGCCCGCCGTTGGTCGAACGATCCGAGTCGGCCGTCGCCGCAGCGCTGGCGTCGAGCAGCCTCATGGTGGTCGACTCCGGAGTCACGACACGCTCGGAGTTCCTCTTCGCGCTCGAACTCCTCGCCGGTGTGCGGGTGAGCTCGATCAGCGTCGCGATCGACGGTGTCCGCGACCTCGACGTGGTCGGTGGCTCGACCGGCGTCATCGAGAACCAGAACCGCCCCAACGCGGTCACGAGCTGACACCCTCGCTGGGCTGCATCGTGCTCTGCAGGGCTCAGCGGGTCAGCGGTTGCGATCTCGACAATCCCGTAGCCGATGGGACGTTCCTCGCGACCGATGCGTGGGCCAGGATGCCGAGCGACATCCAGAGGATTCCGCTCGTGTCGGCGAGGTCGGGGCTCGCGATCACCTTGGTGATCAAGAGGGCGACCAGTGCCCAGACGACCGGACGGTACTCCCTGATCGCGTAGCCCCGGTGGATGAGCGTCCACACGACGGTGACGAGAAGCACGGTGCCGATGATTCCGGTGGTGCTGAGCAGTGCCGCGAGGAACGAGGACGGACGGTTTGCGCCGAGGCCGACGCCGAGCCCGAAGGTTTCGACGACCAGCTCGTACGAGCGGTTGTCCGACCCTGAACGGTCCTCGAACGAGGACGACGCGACCTTGTCGGTCACGACCTGCTCGACGGTGTTGGCGATGAGGGGGAGAAGCCACACCGCGGCGATCGCGGCAGCGCACGCCGCGGTCACCGCGAGCGTGCTGAGCGGCCCGCGCCGTAGGACGAACTTGCCGAGGAAGACGAGGCCCGCGATACCGATGAGGGCGATGCTCGCGACCACGAACGTCCCTGAGGTGGAGATCGAGGCGAGAAAAGCCGCCATGAGAGCGATGACGATGACGCCGACCCGTCGGGCGCCGGTGACGTAGGTAGCCCGTGAAACCATGTAGGCGACGGTGACCAGAGAGGATATGGCGAGTCCCGACGGCTCTGAAAGAATCCCTCGGAACCGCGCACCACCGCCCGGTGACGACTCGATGAAGGCGAAGGCCGGGGAATTGTCGAAGACTCCCTCGGGGAAGGGCATTCCGACGTACTGGTTCAGAAGTTTCCAGAAGGACAGCAGCGTCAGGAGGCCCGCGGTGAGGCCGATGATCTCAGGGCCCGCCCACCGTGCCTTGGCGAGGAAGACGACGACCGCGATGCCGAGCAGTAGATAGACGATCTGGGCCAGGTTGGACGTCGTGAGAAACCCCGCCGCGAGCTGCCGGTCCGTGCCGTCGGGCGCGACGACCACCATCCCGTTGAAAATCTGCGGCGCCAGGATCGTGATGACGATCGACCATGCGGCGAAGAGCACAAGCGGGATGAACCCGGGGAACGGGGGCGACGTGTCCCGCTCGAAGCGTTTCGTCCTTCGGAGAAGGTCGATGGCGAGGCCCACCGCCGCTCCGATGGCGACGGCGTAGAAAGTCGGCACGGCGACGTCACCGAACACGAGCGCTGCACCGATGGGGGTCGCGCCGCCGATGGCCAGAGCACGTTGATAGCCGTTGGTCGTGAAAGCACCGACCACGATCACAGCAAGGGTGATGAGAGTCAGCGTTGTCATGCCGGCCTCCGTTCGCGGTGCACGGTTTCCGCGCAACTCCGTCAGGATCGCACGAGAGTCCCGAGTGCGGCGGTAGCGGACGGGGTATCGCAGCAACTTCAACCCTATCCACCGGTCCCGGGCGGCTGACCTCGCCACGAATCGACGTAGGCTTTCGAGAGTCGGGCGGCGCGCTGGGGTGCCGAAGAGCGCGGAGGCGCTCTGCAGGGAATGTCGTCGACGAGTACTGGGGTGTTCGAATCATGAAACGACGGATCATCGCTCTCATCGCCGGCGGTTCCGCCCTGGTAGTGGCGGGCGCGGCCGTCGTAGCGGTCGTCACGGGTGACCCGCAGTCTGCGGTGACCGCCTCGTCCTCCGCCCAAGGCATGGCTCCTTCGGCGCTCTTCTCGGCGGATTCCGAAGACTTCCCCGAGACGGACGACCTCGTCTGGCAGGCGGATGGCGAAACCACCGGCGCGTGGGTAAAGGTTCAGTGGGATTCGCCCCGCAGCGTGGATCGGCTAAGGATGAGCGCCCCTCCTGCAGCTGACGCCGGATTCGCCACCGCCCTGATCGAATTCAGCGACCGAAGCACGCTC
>Ga0210040_10004324_pt1 | contig 18639 bp, 10 predicted proteins | sample CryGeyCG12114_NA_FD_185462 | JGI IMG/M metagenome (GOLD analysis project Ga0210040, IMG submission 185462) | Groundwater microbial communities from aquifer - Crystal Geyser CG19_WC_8/21/14_NA (SPAdes) (version 2) | ecosystem: Environmental > Aquatic > Deep subsurface > Groundwater | place: USA...
GTGTCAAGCACTAGCACAAGCAAAACATTAGTTCATCTATGAATTACGATGGCCGGATAGCGTCGTTTTAAATCACAACATACTTTGCAATCCATCTTATGGTTGCACCTGCGCAGTATTATCTCATCAGCCTATTCCATTTCATGGGCAACCAACACAGATTGTGTCGAAGATAGAAAAAGTTCCAGATTCCAAGATTGGATTAAAACATTTGAGAAACTAACTTAATTTGTAGAAAGTTAAAAAGGTATTTATGAAAGCATAAACCTTAGGGTTATTTAGTTCCTGCAACCAAATCACACTGTAACAATAAAAGGTCGAGGAGAGTGTAGATTCTTTGTAGTGTGGAACTAAGACCTCTGTAAGAGAAATTCAATATACTGGAACAGTGTCTGGAAGAGATAAATTTAATGAAGAAACGCAAAATTCGAGAAGAATGGGGAAAAGTGAAGAATAAGAAAAAGTGAAAGGAGGAGAAAGGACATCGTGAAACATTGGAATCGATCGTGAACCGGCCATAAGGTAGTCAGTCAGTATGTACTGCTATAGCAAGTAAGCAAAATCTTGTTTTCACTTGCATGAGCACTGTATGGGAAGGTGAGGAAAGGAAAGTTGATGGATCTGGAAAAAAGTGATCGGAAAATTTATGTACATTTCTAAATCATGTAATAGATGGATTCGACAGACATTTTTGAGTTTGGATGGAAATCGTTATGGTATTCCGGATGATTGGAATATTTTGCTAAAAATTCGTTGGAGATTGATATGGGGTATCCAGAAGTTGTGATGATTTATTCATGTAGTTAAACTTTAGTTTCAAGGTTTTGTAGATGTGCCAATGGTGTTTATTTATTACTGTAAATGTATGCACTTCAACGACAATTTCGTGTGACTTAAACAGTGTTACATGATTCTATAGAAGCATGAATAAGTTTCTGTACTATAAGCATTTGATGATTTGGACAAAACCGTTCATGGGAAATAATTCAATAGATTATTAATAATAGAAAGTAATCATTCATAGATAAATATTTTATGAGTGCATTTATTGTCAAGCATAGTTGAAGAATCAACTAAATTGTACTTAACAATTAATTTCAACGGGGTGGATGTGATGTAAATATTTGATCATGCAATAAAGGATTGCTGTTACTGGAGTACTAAAAGACATTTTATGCCGTCCACACTGTGTAAATGTTCTGCTCATCATTGAGATTTTTCCATTTGCTTTTGAATAAAGCAAATCTTTGATTGATTTCATTTGATAAAAAGCAAGTTTGCATCAAAAAATGTTTCGTAACCGGTAATTTAAATGTTTAATTTCGGGAAATCACCAATGCAATATTATGTTCTTAATACCAATAATATGTTCCGACTTCCAAAATCAAAATGAAATGAAAATCCTAATATTTCATTCGCCTAAGTCTAATGAAGTTTAAAAAATTTAAATTCCAAAAGTTAATATCCATTCGCATATCAACGTGGCTGATTTCAAATACTTCATCCCAATATGGAGCATTACACAGAAAATAATGAAAGAACATTAGGATAATAGGACCGACGAACGTGGAGTATCGCGTTTCCACTGTCATGCAACGTTTTAGGTTTTACACATAGCCCATAACCACCATCAATGTTACGAATTTGAGTGCATGCAACCATTTGCATTTCAAGTCATCATAGTGGTTTTAGATTACCAGCCAGATAACTTTTAGATTTATAGGAGTCTGGCACATGCAAAACAAAAATCCAAAGAGGATTTTGCATTAAAACATCAAATGGTTCTGCCATTTCAAAACTTCATTAATTTTACAAGTTATGAAAAGGCATGAGATTTTTTTCCTTTCCATAATATCACCATTACTTCTCACTAATTAAGAGAGTAGTATTACGAACCAGCGTCTGTGTGGAAAGCATAAAAGCACAGACAAAATGAAAGCAACGGAGCAAATATTACAGAGAGGCGTACTACTACTAACTAACTATATGGTAGTTCTGCATACAACTCGTTGGCCCATTAAAATGCAAATGGGTTGCTCCCATTGCTTATTTACGAGAGAAACCTCATTCACCAATCTCTTACAAAATTGGCATTCGAGCAAAACAAGCATTGGCGAAGAAAATTACTACCAAGAGAGAGAGTGAGGTACAGTCATGATATGAGTTCTATATAATGAGACTGGCTTTAGTTCTCTATGAATGAGAAATCTAGGAGCAGTAGTAGTGGTAGTATGTATTTCTTTCCCCTTGTAGTCAAATTTAGGGCATCGATCATTTCATAGGCAAGAGATTGGGAAAAGGAAGAAGTGTATGAAAATGCATTGGATATTTCTTGTACCATGGTCATCATCATCACCGTGGACCGATTTGAAAATGAAGGAATCAGTCTGGCACTGCATTACATAATAGTCGGATTGAGTGATTTATAATGAATTCATTACGTAGACTAATATTATTGCTTCTATATTGATCACGAAAGTGGGACACGTGTATGATGCAATTAATTTCCAATATGGAAGGAAATCGGATAGATTTTCAGAGTCAGAATATAAATCAGGGTGGATAGTTGTACAAGGAAATTGGATTATGCGCATATAAAATGGAGTTGTAGCGGTGCACAGAGAAAGAACGAGAGAGAAAGGTGCAATATTGCAAACAAATGGAGACTACATTGCATAAATTATTGGGTTCGTGAATTCCACATCTTGTATAACACAAGGTTATTTCTAAAGCCAACGGTTTCCTACTGGTAATGAAGTCACATACTTAATTATAACAAACTAGACTAGTGATCCAACCAAACTGAACTAAATAAGCAGCCCTGGTGAAAGGGCTCAGAAATTTTTAATTTCAAGGCCTAGAGAGTGTTATTATTGTACCTGTAAATTTATTCCATCTTTGCTCATCAAATAATGTCTTTTTTTATCTAGCACAGGCTGCACAGGATTTAAAGTCACCATGCTGCATATGAAGAATGTAAAGAGCTTAGTGGGAGAGCTGAGTTCGTTTCAATAATAGTTATACTGCCTGAGAGCACAGCACACACAATGTGTATAGTGAGCTAGTGTTTTTCTTTTCTCAGCCCTCTGTCTCAGTTTATTTCATGTGTTCGGCTCAACTTAATGTACGTAATGCAGGGTAGGGGCGAGCGTGAGTAAGTGAGTGAGATGGGATCAAGTCACGTTTTTCATTTCCTTTCTACTCTTGAGAGAGTGAAAGCAGAGCGCATCTTTTAGCTTTTACAGCTAACTCACACAAACTATGGTATAGATAGGATGTAGTGCAGTAGTAGTAGCAGCAGCAGCGTTGTTGTGTGCATTACATACATAGTAGAGCAACTTTTTAGTTGCTTATAGCAAGTTAGTAGCAGTGAAAACAAAGTCAGCTCCACGTTTCCTTTTTATACTATATGTACTTTTCTTTGTGAATGTGTGAGAAGAGCGGACTTGAGGAAAAAACATGGAGCAAACTTGCTTGCCCCATGTTATGTATTGTAGCGAGTTAGCGAGTATTATGAAAGGCACACATTATTGCCCCTAGTAGTACTGCGTGCAATGATGTTATCTCCCATTATGCATTCGTTGGTGTAGTCTCGCTTTTTTATTCCTTTCTACTTTTTGTCCGTTCACTGCTCTTTAAATGTCTATAGAGCCTCACTTTTATTATGTATTGTATTATCTTTTGTGTGCTCAATTATTGTTTAGTTTGTATAGACCTTTTTTCCCTCCCTTTATTTGTCCAGCTCCAAGGATTTCTGTTCAAGTGTGAATTTTCTATTGCTGGCTGTTAGTTTCAGATTCCAATCTAGTCCATACCAATTGTGCACAGATTCTGTTATGGTAATGTTTTATCATATTTTGTTCCTGACCAATCGTGTAGTGAGCTAGTTATAGTGAATCGGATTTATTAGTTTGGAATAACATGATCCATATGGAAGTATTTACATTTAAACCTTCTGACTTTATGAAATATTAACTGTAAGAAAAAGCTAGAACTTTTCATTTGATTTGTCAGTTGACTAGATCTTTCTCATTTTAAATTGAGAATGAATTCATATTATATGAGTGATAACAGGAACTGGCCTACTATTGTGAGAAAGGCATTGAATCGATCGAACAGAAGACCTAATGGTGGTACGCAAATTGATTAAACGTGAGAGACAGAGAGACATTGAAAAATAATGCATGTTGATGTTTACAGCAAGCATTGTGTATAGCATTGCCCACTTGCATCAAAAGTCCAATCCATTTAGGAAAAAAGCGTGGAAAGTTTGCATGCATGCACCACCGTTCCTTAAACAGGTAATAGGTTGGTGAGAGCTACTAAATAGTGAGAGTGAATGAGCGTGTATAAAAGTAGTCATTATCTCATTCGGTGCCATATTACATTCCCTTAGACTGGAGGCAATCACGAAGTGCGCACAAAATGAAACATGAAACCAACAAAAGAGCTCCAAACCTCATAGTGCCAATAAAAGCACCTCTATATTTTCAATAACATTCCCGCATACAAACTCAACTATATAACGATATGCACATGTGTTGGCCTCTGGGAAACGCATAATATATATACATATATATATAATATGCCTGACACAGAAAATCCCGTTCCCAGGTACAATAACTTACTCTCACCCAAATGGAGAGTCCAAGCATATCTAGATCATTGTTATGTAAACTGTAAAAATAACTAACTGGAACTCATGAAAATCCCAACATCTGCATCACACATTGGAGTTTCCATAACTTAAAAATTGTGTAGAACGGACATAAATGTTCTTTTATTTATTGGAATATAAATGCTCCTACACCTGCCAAATATATCAATTCATAATCATAAAACTACTAAACTATGTAGCCCTATATGGCGCATACAAGTTAGTTAGTTAGTTTAGTAGGTCCTGAAAAGTCAGGCACGAGGACAACTCATACTTCTTTGGCTCCAGACTACTTCCAACTAACTGACTGACTATATATGAGCCGTAGCCAATCCGTATAGAACATTGTTGGTAATAGTAATATTATTATGAATGCTCCAAAAAAGCCAGTGGCACCATTAGCATTGCACAAGAGTCTGAGGGAAACGGAAAAAAAAGTGACTTGAGCCTTTCATACTAACTATAATAATGGGTCCCATATTTCTTCTTCTCCATCCAGTCTTACATACTTACTTATACTTTGAACCCGCATTGCTCTTTGTTGGGCCAGACAAATAAAACTACTGGTAAGAAAATAGCGTTCCAGTTGACACTCGCAAAGTCACTATGTATCTTTTCTTGGACTAAAAAAAAGCTCGTGTGTTGTTTTCCTCATGTTCAGACGTGAATTGATGCTCCCATGTATGCATGCACGTAGGATACGGGAACACGACACTATGCTGTGGCCCAGATAGATCAGCAGATGCGTTGAATAATTTAGGAAGGTGGAAGGGTTCTCTCTCTCTCTCGCTCTCGCGTCTACCAGCATACACGTAAAGTTAGTTTTTGGGAGCACCGCTTACAACACAACTTGACTCGCTCCTTTTTTTATATCAACTCTGCTTCATCTCGAGAATAGGAAAAAATGAACCTTGTATGGCAAGTTTATCCTCATTTTCCTCTCTATATGTATGTATGCATGTGAGTAAGTAACTAACTAGTACATAGGCACTCATTTTGCTAGCACTATTAACCAGGAAATGAAAGTGAAAGCTACTTATTAAAGCTATAGGTGTAGTAGCTAGCTAACTAACTAACTAACTTACATGGTACACACACACACATGGTCACGGTGAGAACGCAAAGAGACGAGAGAAAGTGATTAAAGTTCCAACAGGACTCACATAAAAACAAGGGAAGGAAATGGTGGATAAATGGGAACAATGGAGTAAGACTACTCTGCTTTCCTTTACTTACTCCTGTCCTATGTAGGTAGGTAGGCAGGCAGTAGTAGACGAGTACAGACAGACTGTACTGACTGAGCTAGTTATATAGTTAGTTAGGTAGAGGCACCAAGCTTTTCTCTCCTTTTAGTTAGTTGTAGATACGGCACGGTGGAAAGTGGAAATCGATATTTGAGGAGGAATACTACTACTACGGCCGCTACTACAATTCTTACTACTGCTATAGGAGAAAGTATAGGGGTCTGTACCACACACGGACTATGTATATGGGGAAAGCACAAGGATGGATAATATATGTAGTTAGTTAGTATGTATATACATTTGTATGCATGCATAGTACTGGTACTACTACTGCTGGGGTGCCTCCTGGTATTTAAGCAAATGGTGAGAAACAGAGCCAAAATAAGGAGAGGAAAAAACATGTTTCTCTAATGCTTGTGGCGCTGTTCAGGATGCAATTAAGAGATCTCTGCTGATTTTCTTGAACGCTGAGCTCAATGCATTGTCTTATATTATTATAATTATGTGTCGTTTTTTTCACTCACCCTATTCATTGCATTGCTTATGAACCAGTAGAGAGTATTCAAGTCCGTCAACTCGAACGAAATGATGATTTTGATGTTTTGTCGGGTTGGTTGTACTATGTAATGTAAGAAGTTTGTAAAATGGAGTTTAACACAAAGTGATGATGATGATGCACGAAAATAATATGTTAAAGAAATTGTTGAGTGAGAGCACAGGATGTATAATAAAGTCACTTAATAGGTAGGTCTACACTTTGAGACGCAATGAGTAAGATTTTGGAAGCATTAACGTTCTGGGGATTTCAAAAAACCAATGCATTTTTTTGTGACAATAGTATACACATTATAGTGAAGTGAGTGTGATTTCCCCGGATTGTAGCACCAAATGATGGGTGCACGGAAATTTTACTGAGTGCACAGTTTTGAACCAGTCTTGGGCAATGCTAACTGGAATATCTGCAATCCAAAAAAGTGACGTTAATTTAATCTCTTTTCATAAACAAAACTAAATCAATCGATTTTCTACAGCTTACAAAAATTTAAACTTAAATTTTTTGCAATGGTTCTCCCAATAAGTATCATATTTGAAACTATCTTCCTATCTTTTATGTAAAATCTTTCACCAAATCTCTTATCGCATGCAAATTCTCAATAACCCCTCCTAATTTGTCCACTCACCTGGATATAAGTAGCTAGCATTAATTCCCTAACCAAAAACCACTCTCACACGCACTCACTCCTGCTCGCAAAATACAAGAGCGCTTCCAATCCAAGGCAATTATGATCACTTGTGTAAACCCGTGGCGCAAAACACTGCACTCCCCTTCACTGACTCAAATAAAAATCTATGGTAGCAATTACAATCACTAACTAACTAGCACATTGACTGGCAATTATGAAAATAGTGATGATGATTCCACTGTGGTGCACACAAGCCGTCCATGCTGATTTCACTGTGACCGTACGTATATATATTGACTGATTGTGAGAGAAAGTCCTCACTATGAGTTGTTATTTCAAGGCTCCGGGGAAAGTACAGAGAGAAAGAGAAAGAGGGACTCGAGTACACAGAGACAGACAGCAGCCAAGTCTTTATAGCTAGCAATGAGTAGTGACTGTGAGTGGAGAGAGAAAGTGAGAGACCATAGAGGAGCACAGCATATGAGAAAAAAGGAAGGGACGAATCGTCTCGGAAAATCCGCAGTGCAGACCGAGCAACGAGTCGGGAAGTTGGTAACATACTAGCTGTACTAGTACTTACTACCCGTATAATATAGCTGCCGCTACTAACTAACCAGTGCTGCATATGGCTAGTAGTAGTAGTTCTAGTTAGTCGGTTTGTGTGTTTGTCCTTCCCATTCCATATACCTTGCATATATGGGAAAGAGTGGATGCATACATCCATTCCAAATAGGGGTTTACAGGCACGTTTGGCGAGCTATGACTATATACAGGGTACACGAGTAAGTAAGTAACTAACTAACTAACTACATATTATATGCAGCAGTTTGCTCGTGTGGTTGGTTGGTACGGACGGAAAAACGCAGCAGTGCTTTCACTAGATTCATGATGATATAGGAGTGAGTTACTACTTACAAGAGTCCAGCGGGGATATAGTTAGTTAGTTATATAGTTAGTACGAGAGTTTAGTATGTGTGTAGTGTGTATGTTGGATATAGGGGGCACACAGGGGGAAAAACTGAGACTTTGGTGAAAGTAGTGCACCACCAGGGCTTTTATCTAGAATCTTTGTATTTGGAACACATACTCGGATTCCAGTCTGCTTTCTCTTTCGCGATGCTTAGGGAATGATGAGGGTGATATGTACGTACATTTGCCACTGTTTTTGTGACCAAAGGATTAAGTGTATTATTTGTGCAGTTTGGGCTGCACACATACACACAGACGGTTTGTAGATACAGCAAAAGTGAGCACCTGGCACACAGAGGTGTACATAATATTATTAGGTGTGTTTGTTTGGTTTTGTTGAGTGAGCTCGGTAGTTAGTTAGTATGTTAGTGCACGCATTTTTGGTTAGATGATTTTGTAACAAATGAACACATGGGTAATACTATGTAGGTGAGTATTGCTGGTTATAGTTAGTAAGTTATTGAACTGACTTACTGACTAAAAGTTTTGCCTGGCTAGTTAGTTAGTTGCATGATGCATGCGAAGGAATATTTTACCCACTTCATTATTATGTGGGTGAATAAAATTTTTTCTTACTGCATTCGACTACTGTCAATAGTGGTTGGTTGTAATTAGTCTAGGTTCCCATTTAAACTATGGACATGTTATGGAAACTAAGTATTCACATAAGTAGTCCTCCTAGTAGCACCAAGGGAGGCACTAAAGTCATAATAGGTGTTGTACTCGTGTGCTCGCGACGAGTCACTAGTGAGTGAGTGAGTTTTTGGTACCTGTAAAAGGAAACAGACGGTCTTTCGTATGGTTCTGTGAACTGCTGGTGGGAATTAAAAGTATGCATGGTAAAAGTTTGGATTTTTTGGGCCACCTTAGTAGAAGTGAGTGAAAACCAGCAGCCTTGGAATCACTTCTGTGAGCACGCGTGATTTCAAATATATTAGTTAGTTATAGTTAAGCAGCATAGTAAGTATGTGTACGTAATTACAAGATTAGAGACTGAAAAAACCAAAACTTGAAGTAATAATCACAAGAATCTTAAATTGTTTTTTTGTTCATACACGCACGGGGACAATAGAACTTGTCGTACACACTTAAATTCTGAAATTTTTACGCATGCCATGCCTACGTGTGTAATGTGCATTATCGTGCATTAAAACATCTTGTGTGTAAAAGGAAATTGGCGAGGAAAAAATTATACTACATTATAACAGTAATAAGGAAAATAATCACCTGTGTTTAATGTAATAACGAATAAAGGATCTTAATTTGATGACAGGATTTCATTCGGCAGCTAACAAGCCTTATTTCTGTGTAGATACGTTTGTCACTATTGATATGAGGCTAAACTAATAACTGGCTGGCTGGTTAGAACAACTGAGAATATAATTTGAACACTTGTCACTTCAAAACACAGGTGTAAACAAACTATTGCTAAAATGTTATACTTGAACCCTGTAGAAAATTCTCGTTTGAATTTGACGACAGGCATTGACTTATGTAGCCAGAAAAATGCTAATAAAGTAAATAAGTGAATAGGAATATTGCATACTGTTTTACAAACTAACGACCATCACTAGGCCTTAGAATACAAACAATAAGTTTTAAGATATGACGGCTTGTTTGCACACTGGATCTACTAATATATACACAGTACATTTTGAAGTGTACTCTTCGTAGTCTTTGTTTTCTGTGCTGGCAATGAGAGTGATTGTAGGGCTTTTGAGCTTCTAATGTTTGCATATTCTGTTATGGTTAAACAAAAATACAATTTTATGAAATTAAAAAGCATCTCTTTATGCTCCAAATTGCTTATTGTTACAAAAGTAAGCGTTTATTGAAAAAATTATTTTTTGGCAGCACATACTGTAAATAGGATCGTTCATTGTTAGTTTTTTAATTTGCAGTGTCGCTACTGAGCAGTATAGACACAGAAACGGCAGTATTTTTAACCCTGTAGCTAATTGCAGTACCAGTAACAGTTCCAGCTATACTTACTATAGCTTTGGCAGTGGAGCCAAAGTAATATAATTTCCTGGGCCCAAAAATTATATAGTCTGTAATTGATGAAAGTCTTGTCATCTATACATTCTTGCCTCCCCTTTTTAGAGTCCAATATGAAAATCATCTTTATGAACTCAATTGAGCTCATTAAATGATAAGGTTGCATGCAGTGTGTGGAAATGAGCGTCGTTAGTTATTTTAAGTGGAAGCTTATCATCACTATTGTGAGTTGTGAAGCCTTGCAGAGTTCATTCGCATGCCAGTTTAGTCAGTTATAAATGGTTTATTCATTTCGTTCAAATTGTTCAAGATTTCATGCTCCTGCTTTCCGTTCCTAGTGTTAGTATTGCAAATAGTCCTTGTTGGAAAATGGATTTGCCTTGTTGTGTTGTGAATTTTTGTGAGCATTTACTATCTGCTATCTGTTTTGTTGAAAGCCATTAAGCAAACAATGTTTGAATATGAATTACACTTTTTCTGTGTGCTCTGCATGCAATGAATCAATTTAAATCTGTTTTTTCCAATGTTTGTTCGTCAATGCAAAAATCCATGTTTTCAAACTTTCCTGTCAATCCTTATTATCTTATCAGGGATATTTGGCTTACTTGAAATAAAAATTATATGTTCTCAGTCAGTTCAAACTTATCTTTCCTAATTTATTCAATCTATTCAAACTGCCAAATGTTTGAACTGGGCGGAAAATAAGACGCAATAATATTGCTGTTGATTTGAGTGTGCTGAATAGAGGTGGCCAATTTTCTCGCCTGCAATAGACTTTGGCTCTCCGATAAAATGGAATTGTCTTTCTGTCCCTATCTTTCACTCTGAGTCGTAATCATTTGTCCAAGGAAGATAGATAGATCGTACCATCAACTTTGTCTTCCTTTTTCTATAATGCATTAAGTGGCATAGTAGCGTATAGTAGCACCTACGTTCGGATAATGTGGTGTGAGGCAGAGGTCGGATTTTATATCACTCAACTCATTAATTAGCACACTATCTTGTATGTGCACCTGTGTAATGACGCCAAATGAGCTTAATATTATCACATGTTTTTGCATGAAAAAACCCAGCTTTTATCTTGTAGGCATTGTTATTTATTATCAATTTCCTGTCATGCTTTTAGCACATGATTTGTTTATTTATCTTGAACCGTAAAATTTTTCAATCAGGCAACGTATTTACAAGCTGGAAAAATGCGCGTCGTTTTGTAACACATGGATCATGATTAATGCTGTTGCATAATTTCAATCGGCAACTCAATTTCTTACAGGACATTTCTTACAGCATTTATATCGATCGCTAAACTAACTAATTCTTTCCTCTGATATCCAGACTGACTTTGAACCAGCTCAAGTAAACGGGTAGCCTAGGCTGTTACAAATACAAGCAAGTGTTGCTACCTATGAATCTTGGGAGAAGTGAAACACACAGAAGAACTTCACTTATCCAGCTGCTTCAAGAACAACTCACTAACTAACTAACTAAATAGTATAGCCGGGTAGCATGCAGCACTACTGCTGTCATCATATTCGGACCATAGGACTCATCGTTCAAGCTCTGCACACATGGCAGTAGTGGTGTGTGTGTGAGTGAACAGTGGCTACTACAGCTACTACAGAATGAGTGAGTAAAATAAATGTGTAAAGTTCTGGACACACCTATTTTTATTGGACTGGAAAAACTTGCTTCACTAACCTTTCACTGTTATAGATACTACCTTGAGTACCCACAACTGCAATATTCGTTTCTTTTCTCTCTACCTTTTTTTGTAGTACTTAGTCTTCTTTCGGTTTTTTTCTCCCGTTTACCAATGGGTTTAGATTGGCAGAATTTTTTTATCTCTGGATTTAGTTAGGGGCTTAGTTATAGTTTTCGTGCCGAATCATTTAAAGTTGCATTTGGTTAGTATACTATTTGCGCAGTCAAGTGGGATTATACATAAATATGTATAATTTGAGGATTCAATAAGTTCATCCATAGATAGTTGAGAAAACATCATTAAAAATTTGATAGTAAAATGGTGTATTTATATACCTAAGTTAGTGAGTGAGTTTGAGTTTGTTAGTTAGTTGTGAAGGGCTCATAAAATCCATGAGTACTGTTGATAGCGAGTAAGTAACACAAAGGAAATGGGTTTGTACATTTATTTACTGACTGACTGACTGACTGACTGACTATGTGAGTTAAATGAACATGGCGATGCGGGTAAGAAGAAAAAGAGGGAATACAAAGTCAGTACATACATAATGCAAGATAAAGTATCTATCTCCTCCAATTTACAACTCCCTTTTTTTACATCCTTGTCTACTGGCTTCCTTTACTTTTGTAGTGTGCGGTCCTTCTTAAAGTGAGTTAAGCTCACTTCCATTCTAAGTCATTGACGATACTACAACAAAGACAGACGAGTGTTTCATCCTACTGAAATCGAGTAAAAGATTTTGCACCACTTTTCTTCACTTCAATAGATTCATTGTACACTGTAGTACTATGTTTCACATATTTTAACATTGTAGAAAAGTAGTGTGCTATCATTTCTAATGCCTTCTAAATGTTTCACTACTCCATCACTAACTAACATACTAACTGAGCTGCTGATTGCAGAAGTATCTGCATAACTGGACAATTTTTTAATGTAGGAATGCAGTATTCACATGTTATTTTACAGAGGTATTTTACTGTACAAAGTACAGAATTTTTTAAACCGGTACATTGTTTCAGTCGGTTACCAATTCAGCTAGCATCGAGAACTTGGTCCACAATTTTGGAGGCCAGTGCGTCTTCAAGGTAAGACGGTTTCCTGTGTCACAAACTTTTCCTTTAGTAGCCCCACATTGCTGCGATGTACGAACATTTCTACTTTCTCGAGAATAAATGGTGAAAGCCATACCGCCATTACATCCTACATATACCAGCTAACTAACTGGCAGCATGGACCTCTGTACAGTTCAAACAACATACCGCATCCCAAAGTACACATGCACACTACTTACATGCAGGAACAAGGTTCCTTCGATCTCTGCATAATACATAAATTGTGGTGGCACAAACGCAACTACCACACTTGTATTCCAAATACGGAGCAGTTTTAAGAAAAACGCTCAGCCAGTCAAAGTGGACCGAAAACAACGAAAAATCTTACCAACTAACTGCCTAACTTTACATACCTTGTGATACTTATTGTTAGTAGTTCAGGAAAACTTTGCACGACTCGCTACTTACTATATAGACATACATTTTAAAATTTCTAGCCACATTACACGATTTAGCTAAGCTCCCTTATTCTCCTGCTCCAGACAAATACAACAAACTAACTAAATACGGAAAGAAATTACAGACATAAATCCAATACTAATGCAACTTTGATATATTGCGGGTCGTACATAAAGTCCAGAAGAGAGTATGGTGGAAAAGAAAGTAGTCGTTCCTTTTCGTTCTTTTGGCATAGCGGTAGACACTAGCTGTTCACATGGAGCGTAGAACAGAGAACGGGAACAAAACCGGAACATGCATTGGGTTTTAGCTAGCTCCATAGAGCTCTCCATATAGTTAGTTAGTTAGTTAGTATGGATTGAGGGAGAAAGTTGAGCTCCATATGAGAGGTTGAGGAGTGAGCCTGGTGATTCTCACAGTCAGAGGACTTGATAGCACTTTAGATGCATGGGGTGGTGGTGGAGCAGGAAAGCGGGCAGGCATCTCCCAGTTATAGGTAGGCTTAGGTGGGCCCACCAACTAACTATATAGTAGCTGCATATCCTTTTGGATGAGAAGAAGCAGCCAACCATGAGATAAGTTTTGAATCTACACACAGAGTTAAACAGGGACCAAAGGAGAGCGTGTCCCAAAATGCGTAGCTTTCAGCTTTTTCCTGATGCAGTAGTTAGTTAGTAGGGCTGTTGGTGAATAGAGCGCGCACCAATTCTAATATGGCACCAGGATAAGTTTGGGTAAGGGAAAATGGATCCATGTTTGTGTACTGCTATACTAACAAGATTCTGTATGCTACTGCCTATGATAATCACATAAATGGTGGACCGTTCATTCGAAGGGATGAGTTGATTCACTTCTTGATAGCTGTGAGCATTATTATAAGGGTAGTCAGTGTGATAAAGAAGGAGAGATTGGTTTGAGGAATCGTTTTGGAATGATTCCAAGGATTTTTTCAGGGCGAGCATTACTGTGGGTAGTTTCGCTGGGTTCGATGCAAACCCTGTTATTGGTTCGTCTGTATTCTGTATGTAGTATTGTTGCATAATTCTTATTCAATATGAAATCGTTTATAGTACCAACCATGAATAAAAGTTACTATATATTTCTTGTGTTTCAGTTTGCATTGCATTTCCCATCCCAGTAGAAAAATTGGTATTTCTGCCGTTCGCGCCAAATCTTCATTTCATCTTATCTACCAAGGAAAAATGCTTAAATAATAGGTTAATCCAATAGATGGCGTATTTTACAATTTCCTATTGAATAGGCATTGCACAGTAAATAGGAAGGAATGAGTAGAAACGACAGCGGTTTGATATACCGAACGAAATATATGCAGTTTATACATTCTAAAAATTTTCACACGATAAATTATTCATGCAATTTAAATTGATGATTGATAACATAGAATACTTTAGAAATGTAATAATATAGCAAGTAAATTGTACTATAGATTTTTAACGATAATTTTAACTACGTTATGTATGACACAATTTATAATTGATTGTAAAATATCGCGATTACTGGTCTTGAAGATGTTTCAAGCAGTCTTTTTAAGGAAAATACTGAGCCCTTTTACGATAGTTTCTTATGGTTTTCCTTTATGGTAGAATTCATAAAGCAAAGTCCTAAAAGCTATCCAGAGGTTTACCGGCATCGGCTGTATTGAAATTAGCTGTTACAATGGACTTTGACAGGGACACAAGGTATAGGGTACAGGGAATTCACATGTGATTCTAACAAGGGCACAAGGTATAGAGAATTAACATGGGATTTTGACAGGGACACAAGGTATAGAGAATTAACATGGGATAGTGACAGTGACAGGGACACAAGTTATAGGTATTTAACGTAGGATTTTGACAGAAAATAAGAATACGTTCAGATCTAACTCCTCAAGCCCGATGCTCCACAATATTTTCCTTGGAAAAACTCTTTAAAGCATCTTTAAGTCATTCACCGCTTGCAATGGGGTGAGGAAATAAGGTTCAGACACTGATAAACCTCTTACCGTGAAATCCATCCTCTTATACCGTGAAAATGTGCAAAACATTTTGCACACCAATCCGATCGAATCGCATCCGAAATCCGAAAATTATAGGGTGAATTATATAATTATGAGATATTATCGGATTTTGGATGCAATTCGATCCATTCGATCTGATAAGTATCCTTCGGAGCCACATTGCATTATTATACTATTCAATATTGAAAGAAAATTCTCTCATAGTTAATGAAGCCAATGCTAAATATTATAAACACAATATGCAAATAGTCAAGGAACTAATTCAGATCTTCCAAATTCAAAATGTCATATTCGATGGTATTGGTTCCAGTGAACTCGGTGAAAGGTTTTACAACGCCATCTTGGTGCACATCTCGTTTGACTGCAAAAATAAATTCATTGGTTCCAGTTTTTTCGCAAAACGAAGGGATTTAGATTTATATTGTAAAGATTCCTTACTTCTACCACCAGTTGACTTTTCCAAACGGAATGTTGGCCTGTGCTCACATTCTTCGCGAATATATTCTCCCACAGCGGAGAGGTCTCTCATTGGTGGAAATACAACTTCCATGGTTTCGCGAATAATTTCCGTGTTTACTGTGTAGTAACCTAATCAGGAAAATAGAAAGATTTTAACTACTTTCCCAATAATACAAACCATAATTTAAAAAAAATAGTTGAAACGTAAAAATGAGGGCAGTCTAGTTGGTTACTTTCAGTCATCTATGTCGTAATAATACATGCTTGTCAATGAAAGCAGTAATGAGTAACAAAAAACTTGCAAGCGTGAGATTTATTGAACCAATAAATATGCATTTACCTTCCCACATTTTCTCTATCATGTCATACATGGATTTAGGAGGCAAAACACGATCTCTATCCAATGGCATGATGAAACAGCGGTTCCCATCTTCATCAACTATGGCCGTTTTATTCTGTAGTAAAATCTTATCATCAGTCTTGTATAAGCATAAACAGAGTTAATTTAACCGTACGTGTCTTATCGATATTTATGTAAATTTATAGTTGGGTTGGAACGGATAAAGAAATCATGGGCTAAAGTTTCTCGATGGGTGCCAATGTCCTACCACGTGAATAATAAAAGGCAAATTACTTTATTCATGTTGGACGCAAAATTAGAAAAAAGAGGCACATTAGTAACAGTGGCACCTATCGAGAAACTCGAGCCCGCGATTTCTTTATTCGTTCCGACCCAACTATACCGTATCAAATTCATGAATGAATCGGCCACGCCGTCCATGTTTGAAGTCTGGAACCTCTACTTTGGAGTAGACTTCCTCTTCCACATCAATTTCGAATTCCTCCGCGAAAAATTCCTGATCCGATTTTAAACTTTTCAAAGCTTTGTTGACCTCCAGCAGATTGAGTTCGTCATCCTGTTTTTGCGAAACACACGCACGCAAATATTATATTTTATTTATTACTAAATATAGATACAACGCCCTCCCATGCATGTTCATGTGCTGTTCACGTGTTAATCAGCAAACACATAGATATGAAAACATAATGAACTGAAACTCAAACACTTTGCACTCTTCAGAGGCCATAGAAGTAGATTACTATATAACACAGGTTCAGGCATAGTAATAGTATCCCCACTCATGACAGTTGATTACAAAGACCTTTATTTCATCAGAGGTCATATCTTGGCATCCTGGACCGGATGGATTTATGTAATAATTAGCGATCTGACAAAAGTGTTCCTCACAGACAGATTATTCTTAATTTTCTTACTATAAATATCAATTATAAACAAGCATTTGCCAAAAAAAACTCATTAATTTGAAAGTTGAATGTTAATAAGCCCAAAAAAATGCATAGTAAAAAGCATTATTGATGTCCAAATTAGCGTACCTGGCTTAATGTTTGAAATTTGGGAAATCTGATAGAAGAGTCGAAAAAATCGCCGTATGGGGACGCATCAATTTGTCTTTCTCCATTTGATGGGTATGGCACGTTACACCATCGGTGATACTGCAACAGAAAGATGCATACTTTCAATCATAAGACAATTTATCAAATAAATCAGCGCTGATGTGCTTGTATTTTAATCCTGAAACAAAAGTACTATGGATTTAGACGCCATTTTGGCTTCACTGTAGCAATCATTCGTTAAAAAGGGCGCGGAGGCGTGCAGAACGTCTTCCCAACGCTTCCACCATTAATGGTCGAAACAAAACTCGTCGAAAAAAAAACTCGCCGAAACAAAAGTCGTCGACACGAAACTCGTCGAAAGGAAATTCGTCGAATACTGAAACTCGTCGAATCATAAAATTGGCCGAAAATAAAAATGAATTAAATGTACATAGGATATGAACAATTACAACCAGCATTCATGCGTCTTCATGTGATTGGATCACTCAACGTTAATGACTCTGCTTCTGCAACTCATGGTACGGATGTTTTTTTTATGTAAATTGGGATGGCAGATTGCCTAGCAATTTTCAAGAATTAGTACAGACGATTTTGTTAAGCGTCAAAATTTTTTCCCTCAAAATTTTTATTAATGGAATTTTATTGGTAACCTCATGGAACAAAATGCCCATTATTTGGTTTGAGGTTATTAAAAATTTAAAGTTGAAATAATTATTCGATTAATCGTACTAAGTTAAATTTGGATTTCGTAAGTCCTGAATAAAAGTATTCATAAAAGTTTCGCTTTTTTCCGTAAAAAAATTAAAATAAATTGCAAGTAGCGTTAAAATATTTGCTTTTGAAAAATGAAATTAAAAGTTTTTATTAAAATCAGATAATTGTGAAAAATATGTCATTTCTGGGTTCTTATTCTCCGTAATTCGTATTGAATTCGCGCACGGAATTATTTTTTGCCGTTGTTTAGCAGCTTGATTTGCCGTACTTTCTACAAATACTATTTTATAGCGAAACTACCCGGGTTAGATTCCTAGTTCCAACCCAAAAATTTTAACTCTACTTTTCATAATATTCGTCCTATATATGCTTCGTATAAATGTAGAACATGGTTGCCCTTTCGGTTGGGCGCACAAGCTTTGCGTTTTTTGTTGTACTACATTGATTTGCTCTTTGTTTTCATTGTGAACAATGTGAACTAACTTATCTTACTATTTTTAATTATTTTGTTGGTTTCTTTTCGACCAATTTTATTTCGACGAATTTTATGTATCGACCAGTTTGGTTTCGACCAGTTTCAGTATTCGACGAGTTTGTTTTCGACAATTTCGTGTGGAACGTTCCCAACTACTGCAATAGTTCAGTTACATTATTGATATTTAATATATTTACTTACTCGAGATCGAGCCATCTGTCTGTAAAAGTAGAGTGCTCCGAAGAGTACCGACGTCATAACAAGTAAAGCAATAAGAAGTAAACATAGTG
>Ga0210040_10004325_pt1 | contig 18638 bp, 1 predicted proteins | sample CryGeyCG12114_NA_FD_185462 | JGI IMG/M metagenome (GOLD analysis project Ga0210040, IMG submission 185462) | Groundwater microbial communities from aquifer - Crystal Geyser CG19_WC_8/21/14_NA (SPAdes) (version 2) | ecosystem: Environmental > Aquatic > Deep subsurface > Groundwater | place: USA...
TTTCTTTCTTATTCTACTTTTAGTTTTTTATTTACTCTATTTAGTTCTACTACTATAGTAGCTCTAGCTACTAGTAAGTAATTCTAACTAGTAATAGCTTACTTAGGTATCTTAATATTTTATATAAGTACTCTATATATAACTTAGAATATAGCTATCTATATACTCTATCTTAAACCTCTATATTTACTTCTTTACTATCTATTATATATCTATAAAGCTTAACTACTTATAATACTAATATACTTATACCTAATTAAGATTTAGTTTACTTACTACTTATTTAAGGACGCCTATTACTAGGTTAACGCTAGTGTATATAGCGTCGTTTTGTAAGCTATATAGGTAATAGCGCTTAAGTTTAGATAAAGACTCTATAACTATAGTAGACAAAAAGTAGTAGTATATTATTTAAAGATATTTCTTTATATTACTATACGCCTAATCCTACTTCTTACTACTACTAGTATATAATCTTACTCCTAGTTTAAAGCATATTAGCCTAATAATACTTTATAAGCTATAAATCTATCTTTACTACTTACGTCTATATCCTAAGGTATAGAGTATATACGCCTATAGTAGGCGTATTCTTAAAAGTAGCAGTAAGAATAGCTTACTAAATATCTAAGTAACTTTAACTTATTTATAAACAACTTAACGTAGAGAGCTAATATCTAGAAACTTAAGTAGTAAGACGTCTTTAGATTATATATTAACTAGGCATAGTATACTACCTAGTATAATCTATAGGCTACTTAGCTACACTATACACACATCTAACGCAGTTATATAGGCCTAAGGTATATACTTAACGCTAAGGAGGTACTACGTACGCTATTATACGCTATACTAATCTAACAGCTAATATTACTTATAACGTAGTATCTGCTATATAATATTCTTAAGAACGTAATATACTATATCTTAAGGCTTTACTAGGTTATCTTTATATAGATAGGATACTTAATAGAGTTTAGCTTAGATCTATTTAATAGATTAGACTTTATATAGTACTTTTATCTCTAAGATAATTCTTTTTAGTATAATAGTATACTAGTAGAAGCTTCTTTAGTAGGCTCTATATTCTATACTATAATTATATAGGAGTAGTATTAGTAGTATACGTTCTACCTACTAGGCCTATAATACCTTTTATCTTTTCTTTACTAGGATTCTTAAGCTACCTAGAGACTACCCTTATAAGACGCTCTATAACTCTACGTATTATTACGTAAAGTTAACTATAAGATAATTAGTAAGAGCTATATATAGTTATAGTCTATCTATATACCTAGTAATCTAATTAGTATAGAGTAAAATATATAAAAAGTATCTAAGCTTTACCTCTTATAATTGTTATAGGTATAGCTACGTTTTAATATTAATAATAGCTAGTAATATAGACCTAGGCGTAAGATATAAAGTAATAATTATAAGTAGTACTATAAGTATAGGTACTCGTATAGTAATAAGACTACCTATCTTAAATATATTTTATAGTATAATAGTAAGCTCTATAAGACGTAGCTGTATTGTATTCTATACAGTTTCTTCTATAATAACTAGGTAAGATTTAAGATCTAGTACGCTACTCTAATTCTACTACCTAGTCTATAACTATATAGGTATATAATACTACTTATAGGTACTATAATAAAGGTGTAGGCTAGCCTTAAGAGCGAGAAGCTTACTATATCTTAAAACGTAGTCTATATAGAATTAGACTAGGATTTTATAGTATAACGCGAAGAGCGTTTAAGTACTATAGATTTTAAGTAGTAGCGCGCTATAGAGGCTAACAACGCTAACTTACTAGAGAGCTTTAAGCGTAATATTAAGCTCTTATTATACTGTAAAGAAGAGTAAAGAGAGCTAAGACGCCTACTAATATAGGCTAGAGTATAAGTAAGCTCTTAGATATAATAATAAAGCTTACCTTAACTATAGATATATACCTACTCTTACTCTTACTAATATATATACTATTACATAACTTACGTACTTAAATAATATTAAAGTTAATTTTGCTTACTAGCTTCTTTACTAACCTATCCTATACTAACTTAGACTAAAGTAGGATTAGTAGGTTTAGATATAAGTAATATATACTTACGCGCGTTATAGGTATACTAAGGCCTTTACTATAAAAAGACGTAATAAAGGGGCTCTATCCTCATCTCTTACGCAGCCTAAATTATACCTTTTTATAGTATAATAATTCTTCGCTCTCTTCTTTACTCTTACTACTATTCTTATTACTATCCTAGTTCTAAACCTAAATATTTCTATTACTCTTTTATATTAGCAGCTCTAAGGCATAGAGGTATACTTTATTAATATTAATACCTTAGAGGAACCTTTACTAGTCTATTACTAAGAATAGCTTATAGAGTAGCTAGACGACTTTACGCTAGGTACTAATAATAATAATGTAATATAGTGGGATAGTATCTTAGCCTTTAATAAGTAATAGTACTTTAGCTAAAGCGTTAACTAGGCCTAGTATACTTTATAGTAGGATCTATAAGAGCTGTGCCTACACTATTTACGTATACGTAGTAAGTATAAGCGTTAAGAGTATAGTCTACGTTATTACTTATAGCTAGTATATATATAAGACGTACTAGTATATATAGTACTAATCTAACGTATAGCGACGCTTATAAAGAAGCGTCTTCTAGTAGAAATCTAAGCTATAATATTATTATAGCTACTAGGGCCTTATTAGATAGTTATAGTATATACTAGGTATTAGGAGTAGGGCTTTAGCAGAGTATATAAGTATAATAGACTAGAGTAGTACTCTAGTATATTAGGCGTAAAAGACTAGCGTAATAGTATACTAATAGAAGAGTCTCTAGTTAGCACCTCGCTCTTTACAGTATTAGTTAAGTAGTAGTACTAGTAGTATATATTCTATCTTCTAAGCCTTAGTTATCTATCTGCTTTAGTTTACTTAGATCCTTAAGGTATAGATAGCCTACTATTGCTTAATATTAGGTATCTCTATATCTCCTTATATAACGTAGATAATAAGGCTATTAGATAGAGTTATACGCTAATATCTACTAGTGCCTTCTTTTCCTAGACTAGTAAGGAGTAGACTTATTAATAAGTTAGAGAGCTTACACGCTTCTAGTCTATATACTTCTAACTATATTTTAATATCTATAATAGGTAGTAGTATATAGCCTATTATTATAACTAGTATATTAACTACTATATATACTACTAGCGTAGTTACTACTATAGTAATAAGGCTAAAGCGCTAGAGCGTACTCTATAGTAGGATAGTAAGTAGTTTAAAGTGTAACTGTATTATATCCTATATTAGTAATTTAGTATAGATATAAGATAGTCTAGTAGGCTAGATATTTCCTATACTACTCTAATACTACTACTAGGCTAATACCTATTTAGTACGCGTAACCTAGTAGCTAGCTTAGTAGTTATAGTTCTAGATAGTTTTATATATAGCTACTATATACTAACGTAAGCCTTAGTTTACGTTAAATTAGACTAGGCCTTTATATTATAGTAGATAGCGCGCCTAAGTACTATAGACGCTAAGCTAGAGTATATATCCTAAAGTAGTAACGTAAGCCTACTAAAGGCGTATTAGTGTAGTATTAGGTCTCTATAATATTATATAGGAGAATAATATAAGATTAAGTAACTTAGTTATTCTTACTTACTAAAGTATAGATAATAAGGGTAGTAGGAATTAGTAGTTTACTTATTACGATAGTCTCTCGCTTAGATTTTGTAGCTGCTTAGTATAAAACCTAGGCCTAGTAGCTAGGCCTTAGGTAATTAGCGCGAAGATAAATAGATTAATATATAATAGAAGGAAGAGGGGTATTTAGGAAGGCAGGTTACTAATATTAATATATATAGTATACTTAACTTTAGTATTATTATAGCTATTATTAATATAGGAAGAGAAGGGCAGTATTATAGCCTAGTTATACTATATCTTAGTTAAAGTAATATAAGAATTTAGATCGTTAATATTAGGCTAGTAGTACTACACTTTCCTATCTTATATAATAGGAAATATTTATATTTTATTTAGGTATCTCTATCTAGTAGAGCTTATAGTAGGTACTAATACACTAGTTATATAGGTAGTTTAGCCTCTAACGTTTCTTTTTTATTTATTAGTTTAAGCGTTTAAGTTACTTATAGTTACGACGATATAGCCTATACTTAGTATTATAGGATATTAGTAGTAGGGATGTTATAAGTAATTTACTATAGTAAGTAGAGTTAGTATAGAGTACTTTATTTAGCGCTGTAAAACGAACCTAGATAGCGTTCTACGCTCTAACTACTATATTTAATAATGTATTAATAACTTAAACATTACGTGCTTTTAATAGTGCTTAATAAGCGTATAGTGTAGTATTATAGCTATATAAAAGGTTTTAATATTATAAGAGTATCTTTCTATCTATTAAGACTACTTTAAAGGAAATAGGTTATTAGGTAGTTATAGCTGTTATACAATTAGCTAGAGATTTTAATATAATTATAATATACTAGTGTTTATATGCTTTTAGTTCGTAATAGGTAAGGGATTAACTAAGAATATTAACCTAGGTTACTGTATATACTTACAGCAATTACTCTAGTAGCTTTTAAGTAGAGAAAAGAGCTATATATTTATTAATAGTACTTCTACTATACTATATAGTATTAGCTATCTTTCTAATACAACGTTTTATTTATCGTAGTTAGTCTATCTCTATTACGCTACTTAGCTTAAAATATCTATAAATCTAGATTAACGTCTAGGTAGAGTAGTAGTTATATACTTACTATTAGTAAATTATATACACTATTATAAGAACTTACTTACTTAACAGCGCTCTTTTTAACTAAGTAATACTATATATATAAAGTACTTATAGGAGTAGTATATAGATAATAGATTAACGTTAGAGATCTATTATTTCTTATTACGTATTATGTCTTTAAGGCTTAGTACGTTAGAAATATTAAGTAGTAAACCTAAGATAATAAGTTACTCTACCCCTAGAAGAGTAATTATAGGTCTAGTATTAACTTTATCTTTAACTTTAGTCTATATTAGGTCTAAGGCTACTTCTTTATCTTTAAAACCTTATTCGTACTACTCTTTATTATCTATATACTTAGTAATATCTATAGGTAACCTAAACTTAAGCTCTATATACTAGACGTAGTTAAGTTAAGTTAAATTAGCTAGGCGTAAGAGTATAGAGAACGTTAAAGAGCTCTATTTAAGATAAGTAAGCGTAAGTTTATAGAGCTTAGGTAGTAGCTAATAGAGAGGAAGGTATAGTTTTAAATAGCTAGTTCGCAGTCCTATACTATTAACTTAGAAAATATTAGTCTAAAGAAATACCTCTCTAGCTAAGGTTACAAGGCAGCCTCTAGCGCACTAAAACTAGTATAATATAGCGTATAGACTATTTAGCTATCTATCTTAATTATAGTAGTTATAATACTTACCTTAGATATAGTAGTTTCTTATAGTAAATACTAGAACTATAAGCTTAAGCTTATTAGGTAGCTCTACCTATTAAAGCAGTATCTTATATCTACTATATAGTAGAGTAGAGAAGGTATAAGACTCTCTAGACTTTAACGTAAGCTTAATAATACTTTTTAGATTAAGGATAGCTATAGCTCCTCTAAGCTAATACTAGAGCCTTATAGTTAAAGGTATTACTTAAAAAGTATAGGTTATAAGGCTAGTAAAGGTAAGGCTATTTATAATTACGATTATATTATAGGTAGTAGCGGGAGTAGTAAGGTTAGTAAGTAGTAGTAGGCCTAGATTATATACTAGATAGGACTAAGTAGTTAGTATAATATATAGGTACTAGTAATAATAATTTACGTACTTTATGCCTTATTTTCTACTATACTAGTGCGCTATTATTATAGTACGTAAGCGATAGTTAATTCTATTTTAGTATTAATAGTATAATAAGTTATAGATAGAAAGCAGCCTACTATTTATAGTATAATATATAGAGTACGTCTATAAATATTACCTTTATTATATATAAATATTTTATCTAGCTATAGTATTTAATCTACTTACTAGTTAGTACTAGTCTTAACTTTTAATCTTATAGATACTAGCGTAGAGTAATATTTATATTACTTACTACGTAAGGATAGTAAAGATTAGCTAGTATAGTAGTAGTATTAAGATAGATCTAGATAGTCTTAGGGCCTTACTAGTAGCTAGTTATTAAACGCTTACTATCTATATAAATAATACGCCTATATACTATCGCACCTATACTTTAACTCTAAGTTTTATACTTACGCCTAACCTAACGCTCTAACCTAACACTCTATCCTATTAATATAATAAGTATTAAGACTAATAACGCGCCCTCTAGCTTATATTCCTTAAGTATAAGTATAGTTTTTAGAGATAATACTATAGAGGAAAGTATGCGTATCTAATATACAAGATACCTAACTCTTTACGCGTAATATCTAGATAGTTAACGCGTAGTACAGTTAATTTAGTTACGCCCTAGTAGTAGTTTAGTAAAGAATATATTAAGCTTATTATAAGATATATATACGTAATCTTAGAAGGTCTTATACTTATAATTAGTAAAGGTATATTAATTTTCTGTATTTCCCTACTTACTAGCAATTCTAGTAGTATAGTCGCTAATATTTATACTTCTATTCTCTAGCGCTATATAGGTTTAGTTTACTAAACTATTATATAGCTCTCTCTTAGGTCCTATCTATATATTCTACTATAGCTACTTATTATAAGGCTACGCTAGAGTAAGATTTTAATATAGATTAGTAGGAGTAGGTATAAATATCCTAAAAGGAGCGCTAAAGGTAGTAAGATAAAGCCCTAGATAACTTTGTATAGCCTTCTAACCTACCTAGTACACTAATAGTAGAAGCGTTTAAGGTAATATTTAATAAAGAAATATACAGTAGATATCTTACCTATAATATATACGATAAGTTAAATAAGTTAGATAAGGATTAAAGTATAAGATAAAGGTTATATATAGAGAGTAAGAAGTATAGTTAAAAAGCTAGCTAGCTGTAATAATAATTAGTAGAAGTAGAGGAAAATAGGAGGTAAGGTATAAAAGGTAGTATAATGCGCTTTTAAGCTGTACGCTAAGACGCTTACTTATAAAGCTAGTTATAGATTAGTAAACTTTACTAGACTCTACTCTATATTGCGATACTATTAATCTAATTACTTTACTCTAATATGTTTATATAGTATATACTAGCGCTGCCTTTTATATATAGAATTATATACTAATAAGTTAGGAATAATAACTTTAGGTAGTAGGCAGTAGATAGTAATATAAGTATAACTATTAGATAGGATTATTATACTACATTTTACTTATTTTAGAGCTTTTTACCTATTCTATATCTAGCTCTATATTACGCTTAACTTACTCTTTTAGCTTCTTAGTCTTAATTATTAGATACGTATTCTTATACTAGTTTTACCTATAGCCTAAAAAACAGCTCCTTAATAAAGCTAACGTACCTATAGTATAGTAAAAAAGGTATCCTAGTAAGAAAGTATATAGAAATATAATATCTCTACTTATCTAAAGTAATAAGAGAATATAAGTAACTACCTTAGTATAGGAGCTATTAATACCTATACCTACTTAGCTATCTATTACTTCTTAGCTGCCTATATAGCTTTCTATTATACGTTTAGTCGCAATAAGTGTTTATAGATTATATTAGGTTTATCTTATTTTATCTTAGTCTACTTTAGTCTTCTAGCGCTCTAAAGCTAGATATACTTATAGTAGAAAAAAGGTAATTTATAACTCTTTAGTAGAAAGAGTAGATAAACGTAACTATAATAAACTAATTATCTAAGTATAATAGTTTATAGCCTAAACTGCTGCTATTAGTACTAGTAGAGCTAGACTTTATTATCTTATTATACTAGTAGTTAGAAAGATACGCCTACTCTGTAAAGGTAGTATTTTAATTATAAAACTTTATAGTAGAGAACTTAATACTACGTAGCTAGCTATTAGTAATAGTATTAAGATAGATAAAGAACTCTATAAAACTATTATACTTATTAAGCTAGTTAATAACACTAAGGCTATATAGCTTATAATAGATATTAATAAGGGAGTTAAAGTAGTTAATAGTAGTAACCTATAAGTACTTTAGTTCTATACCTAAGTTAACTAGCAGCTTATCTTAAAGGGTTAGTATACGCTGTAAGTATTATATAACTATATACTAATCTTATATGCCTTTATAACCTCGCTTAGTATATTAACCTAAAGCTTATACGTATTTTTACTAACTTAGATCTTAGCTTTAAAAGCCTTATTACTAAGAGCTATAGTAGCTATAGTATATATTTTATACTTAAATATTATAAAGAGTGTTTTAAGGTTAGTAGAAGAAAGTATATATTTATATTTAAGATAGGTTATGTAGCCTTAGTAGGATGTAAAGACGTAAGATTTACTTACGTAAGCCCTATAGAAGTAATAACGTATATAAATTTAGCTATTTTAGAGTTAGTTAGTCTAGTAACTGTTTATAGAAGACGTTAGCTCCTTTAGTTTAAGAAGATATTACTTTAGTAGATTAGGGGTTTAGAAGAAAGCTTATACTCTTATCTATACTCTTCTATAAGATATACTTATAGATAGTATATATTTAGTTCCTAGTAGGTACTTAAGTATAGATCCTATAATCTTAGATTAAATAGATAGATATAAAGTTAGGACGACCTTAGAAGTAAAAAGAGATTTAAATATTATAGGTGTATAAGCTACTAAAGAAGTATAGTAAGTCTAAAGTTACTCTTTCTTTCTTTTACCTATAGCCTAAAGTGCTAGAGTCTATTACTAGAAATTATAGCTAATAAGCTATCTATTCTCCTTAAGCTTACTAGTTAAGAGTTTAGCTTAAGTATCTATAGATATTTTTACTATCTTCTAGCGCTTAGGCTTAGGCCTCCTTTCTAGCTGTGTACTTAGAGGACTATTCTTACCTTTCTCTTTATTATTAGAGTAATCTATATTTAGTATAACTAATTTCTCTTTATTATCTCCTTCTTTACTATACTTAGATATAGATTAAGTAGGCGTTAGCTACTGCAGTTAGGCGTTTTAGTACTAAAGATAGGACACTAGGTTATTATTTAGGTTAACTAGACCCTATTATACTATATACTTAAAGGTAAAGTGCGTATTAGAGGGGTCTTAATTAAGTATAAACTATATAAAATATAGTTTAAGCCTTATAGTAGCTTAAGCTACTGCTTTATTATACTCTTTAATTATACTTATCTACTTTTTAAGATTAGGAAAGGTTAGCTTCTCTACCTATAAGTTTAAAGTTCGCTCTAGTAATATAAGCGCGAAGATTCCTAAGCTAAACCTAGCCTCTAGCGTACGCTAGTGCTTTCCCCTATTAAGTATTTATTTAAAATATAGCTATTCTTTATAGGCCTTCTTATATAACTTAATCTAATCTATTATAGCTTTATTAAAGTTATATAGTTAAGTAAAGAACTCTTCTTTCGCGATAGAAGATGTTTATACTCCTAGTTAGCCTATTTTAGTTCCTTTAAGGGTTATAAGCTGCTGCCCTAGTCTCTTATATATAAACGCTAGCAGCTATTAGGTATAAATAGCGCTTACTAATATCTACTCTAGAGCGTAAGAGGTAGTAGCGTATATAACCTTAAGCTTTTTTATAGAGTTAAATAGTATATCGTCCTCTTATATTATACTGCTTATAGAATTAAGAATACCTTCTTCCTACTAGTAAGTAGTCTAGGACCTAAATAGGGAGCTGCTGTCTCTCTTAATATCTTTCTAAGTATATATAAGCTTACTCTATATCTTTATTATCTCTATATCTACTACTACTATTACCTTTTTAACTATTACGCTGCTTAGCTATTAGTCTAGACTTAAAGCCTTTTATTTCTAGCTTCTTCTCTTTTCTTCTCTTCTACTCTTAGTTTATAAAGTCTTTATAGGTAACTTTATTTTGTAGATAAAGTCTAGAATGCGTTTACGCTCTATATAAGTATAGATCTATTTTAAAGCGTCTTTAGGTAACTTAGTAATAAACTAAGTATCTTAAGAGAACTATACTCTTACTGCCTACTAAGCAAGATTACTACTAAGGTGTTATTCTAATAAGTATAGTACTCTTTAGATATTACCTTTAGCCTTATCTTTAACTAGGCTCTAAGGCGTACTTGTCTCTTTTAGTAGTTTAGATAGTATAGTAATTTTAAGTTCTAGTATATAGTTAGAGCGTTAAACTAGATATAAATCTATTACTTCTATTATTACGTAAAGATACAGTACTTACGTATTTTAGTATACGTTTACTATATTCTTTTTCCTTTTTTTACGTATAGGAGAGTAGGCATATAAGTATATATAGTTAATATCTTTACTACTATAGAATTTAACTCTATAAAGGAAGACGTTTAAAGGATAGATGCTTATAATAGTAAAGAAAAGGTACTAAAGATCTACGCTATATATAATATAACTAAGGTACTAAGAAGAAGAAGAAGAAAAAAAAAAATATAAAAAAAAAAAAAGAGGAACTATAGGACCTTTTAGCGTTATAATAATAGGGTATATTAGATCTTACTACTACCTAGATATTAAAAGTCTAGAGATTTTTACGATCTAGTATAAGTTCTAAGGTTTTAAGTTCGCTTAAGTGCTAATATCTATAGAAGAATATAAAATTATATACCTATACTTTAGTTATTAAGCGCCTATTAGTAGCGCTAGACTTTTACTTAGATATAGTAGTAAGCTAACCTAGAAACTATAGTTTATATTAGAAATAGTTATACACTAGGTAGTAGTATATTAAGAGGAACTAAGGTTGTATTAAATTAGGCGTCCTCTACGTACCTAGGTAATAATTACTCTATATTAAGATACATTAGGAGGCTAATAAGGAAAAAGGAGCTAAAAAAAAAAAAAAAAAAAAAGGTATCTCTATCGTCTTTAAACCTACTGCTCCTATACGTACCTAAGGCCTACTTCTACTCTCTACTACTTACTATTACTATCTCCTAAGCCTACGCTCGTATCTTTAGAAACTTAGTATTATATATAGGGTATATTTATATCTATAGTATATATAGATATTCTAAGCTTCTGCTAAGAGATAAGAGATTATTAACTTAGATAATACCTACTCTACTATTTATACGCTCTATAGTAGTTTTATAATAACCTACTATATATAAAGTAAGTTACTACGCTAGCGTTACTGCTTCTACTAACCTAAGTAGTTAAGACGTTATAAATTTACTCTATATACCTCCTCTACTACTTACTACTATATTACTAGTATTCCTTACGTATAACGCTATGTTTTGCATTTTAGTCTACTCTAATTACTCTTACGTTATTATACCTAGTAAAGGTATCCTAAGTTACCTCTAGAGTAAAGACTACTATAGATATACAATACGCTAGTATAAGTATACCTTAATTATTACAGCTATAGATAACCTTAAACTATATTTATAGTAAGATATATATAATATACCTTATCTCTATAAGCTAGTGCTACCTATTAAGGGCTTTAAAATTAAGCCTAATACTATCTAGTATATATTTTGCTTATACTTAGGCTTAGTTTATAGTTAGGTTTTTAGGGCTAGAGAGAGACGTGTAGGTAAAGCTAAGGAGGGTAAGGATAACTACTAAAAACTGCAATAGTACTATCTATAAGACTATAGAATAAAGCTAGAGGACTGTATTTACTATAAAAAGTTTACTTAACGTAATATCTTTATTTAGAGGTTTACTAGAGTAGGTAAAGGCACTACTATAATATAGTACTCTATTATACAAAGTAGGAAGATTAAGCTCTTTAATTTAGAAACTTACCTAAACTAGTATCTAATAGGTAGGAGTCTATTTACTATACTTTATGACGCTAAGGAATTTAAAGACCTTACTAACTAGAAAGTAGGAGCTTAAGCCTAATAAGATAAAGAGTAAAATGCAATTATTAGTAAGATTAACGTATATATACAGTAACTTCTCTTTAAGTAGTAGCGCAGCTAGACTAGTAAGTAGCTTTATACTACCTAAATCTAAGTATTACTTAGTAGAACTCTATAGAAGATATAGTATAATATAATATTATAGCCTAAGCTAAGGGATATAAAGGGCCTATACTTCTAGAACGCTATAAAATCTATATATTATACCTATAGCTATTACGTAGGTACTACTAATAACTATATACGCGTTAGAGTTATATAATAAGATCTATTCTCTTCTAAGTCCTATCTACTAATAAAACTGCTTAAGTTTTACTAATATAGTAGGTTAGATAAGTTTATTATAGTTTAAAAGATATTTATTGCTATATACTAATATTACTCCTCTAGATCTACTTATCTTCCTTATATATTTACGCTCTCTACTAAATAAAAGGAGGTATAGGATAGTATTAAATAGTATCTATAGTTATAGGAACTACTATCTAGATATATAAGTGCTACTAGTATACTACTAGCTCTATTACCTCTATAGCTCCTAGACTTAGAATAACGTTACTACCTATTTTAGCTTACTCTACTGCAGTAACGTAGAGCTAGTAGCTAGAGATATCTAGCCTTACTACCTCTCTTTATAGTTCTTAGTGTAGACTAAGCTAGGTTTTAAAAGCTATATACTTATATAAGTATACTCTCTGCTTTTAAAATGTTAGCTTAATGCGCGATAATATAGGAACTATACTATATCTACTCTACTATATTTAATACTACTTAAATTAGCTAGATTAGGAAGCGTACTAGTAACACTTACGCTAATAATCCTAAATTTAACTAAGAAAATAACTCTAATAAGGAGGAGGAGAGTAAGTAGGATCCTAAGTTATATAACTAGTATAATTCTCTATCTATTATAGGAGTATTTAGTAAGAGTAGTTAGTAGGATACAGCTAATAACTCTTCTATAGTAAGATACGTACTAGGACTACTAATAGCTATAGGCGTAGACAGAGCTAAGTAGATTACTACTTAGATAAAAGTATAGCTAAGCTTAGTAGAACTTATACTAATAGAATAGATTATTTATATAGCTTATATAACTCTTAAGTTTAAGTATTAGGACTAGTTAGAAGGCGATATATACTAGAGTAGCGATTAGGTCTTTTATAGGGGTATTCCTCTAGCACTAAACTATCTCTATAATATAGTATATCTAATATAGGCGAAAATAACAGCTACGCTATATATATTACTTAGTGTGTAGTCCTACGTAGAACTACTAGCTATCCTCTAGGCTAATTTTAAAAAGAAAAGAAAGTACTATTTCTATCCTAGTAGCTACTTATTTAATCTAGTCTATAAAGACGCGCTTCTAGCTATATAAGCTAGGAGAGATTTTATAACTAAATAGTAAGAGTATTAGAAATGTCTCTCTAAGTAGACGCGTAACTCTTCTATTTAGATATATTTACGCCTCTATACTAACTTCTTAAAGTAACTAGGTATCCTTTTATACTTAATATATAGACCTCTAGTATGTAGAACTAAACTGCTTAGCCTTTAGTACTATAATTATTAGAATAGTATACAAAACCTATTTATCTATAATTGCCTCCTAGTATTCTATGCGTTTTACTATAAGTACTTATAGCACGACTTAAGCCCTAAGCTTATATACTACTTTATACTAAAAGAAGTTAGTAGTCTAGTTATATACTATCTATAGTTAGTTTACTCCTATCTTAAGAAGCTTTATATATAAGAACAGCTAGGTCTAGATAGTAAGTATACCTAGTACTAGTATAATACCTATAGCCTACTATTATTCCTAGAGAAAGATAGTAAATAAGTTAAGAGTACGTATATACTTTCTGTATATATTATAGAAGAGCTAGAAACATCTCCTATTAGGCTTTAAATTAGCTTATAACTTCTCTATTACTTACTTATTACTATTAGGTGGCGCCTCTTTAACTACGCCTATAGTAAAGTAAAACTTCCTAATAGAGTTTACGTAGTACTTTCTAAATCTAAAGCTTTTAAGGAGATGTTTAAGTAACTAGAGGATAATACGCTTAAGGTTTAAGTAGGCTATAGCGCTTAGACTAGACAGAGCGTATATACTAGGATATAGAGAAATTTTTATAATAGTATATTCTAGCCTATAGATATAAGTTACTAACTCTATATTACCTATTACTGCTTTTTTAGTTTTGCGTTAACGTAGCTTATAGATAACGCTAAAAGGTAGAAGTGTAGGTTAGAGCTTACTACTTTAGTGTCTAGTAATAAGGACACTTATTAATAGGTTAAGTAGTAAAAGATAGAGATAGTATATATAGTAGCTAAGTAAGAGGATACTCTTAATCTCTATTCTAGTCTACCTATTATAGATACTTTAGTAGTAGCTAAGTCTAAGTTACCTCTATAGGCTGTATTATTAATTAAGCTAGAAGTAAGTAGACTACTAGCTTTATAGTAGCTCTTAGGTTCTATAGTAACTAGCTATAAGAGTTAACTAGCTGTCTTTGTAAGGACTATATCTAGCTAGAGTTTAATTATGTAGGTAGCTTTAATAGGTAGTAGAAAGAGTATAGCGTTTCTACTTCTAGTATAATACTAGAAAAGGTAGAGTAAGGTTATTATAGTTATTATACCTTTATAGTTAATATAGGATAATATAACTATATAATATGCGGCGTATAGTCTATATACCTATCTATAGTCTACTACTATAAGTCGCGCTAATAATATTAGTAACGCTTACTTAGTCTTTACTATAGTTAATACTCTTATAACTAGTACTTTTTAGAACTACCTCTAGGCTATAGCTTATAAAGGTAAGCTTTACTATATTATTATTAATAAGTGTTACTACGCTTTTACCTCTAACAGCTTCTAGTAACCTAAATTTAGTATAATTTGCAATCTCTAGTAGTATAAGATCTCTATAATAATAATTACAGCTACCTTTCTCTCTTATCTACTTACTTATATAGTATCCTATTTTAGGCTATAAGTAAATTAGCTTTCCTAGGCTATAATATAGGAGCTAACCTTACGCTCTAACCTTATATATAAGGTTATATATAGTAGGAATAAGAAGACGCTATAAGATAATAATACTATTATTAGGTATATTAGGAAATAGCAAAGAAAACGCAAAACTATAGGTAGCTATTTTCTAGTATACTTTACTATACGTATATAGATACTTAGTCTTACTAGGGCTATATCTACGCTAGTGTATAATGCTTATATATCTTAAGTCTAGCGTAATTAAGTCTTACGTAGCTTTTGCTAAGACCCTAATACTTTCCTTTTTACTAATACTAGTCTTAATAGCAGCGTAGATCTATCTTACCTAGTACTATATTTATACTTTAGCTGTTTAGATAGCCTTAAGAGTTATATATAAGTAATAGGAAAGGGTTATAATAGTAACTAGGAGTACCCTATAACTACTTATATTATTCTTAGCTAAGGCTTCTTCTCTTTCTATTACTAAAGGAGTCGTTATTAAAAAGAGCTAATTAATTACTTCCTCTAGGAAGCTCTAGTAAAAGAGATATTATTTCTTATATAGTAATACTATTAGGTAGTACTTAATAACTATCTTAATAGGAATACTATAGCTATACTATATACGTTAAGATAGGTTACTACTTATAACGTTTATTACTCTAGGCTTTCTATAGTAATAACTAACTCTTACGTAGAAGGACTACTACCTAGTAGTATAGATATAGTATTTACGCTAGGTAATATACGTCTCTTATAAGAGCCCTTTAACCTCTTTATATAAGTATAGATAATATAAGAGTATTAGTAATATTTCTAGTCTCTTATAAATAAACTAAAAGAGCTTATAAGATAGTAGAAGGAGCACTATATTAGATGTGTAATTCTATATACTAAAATATAATAGCCTACTAAGGATATACGTTATAGGTAAGAGTATTATACTAATCTAGAAAACTACTATATAAAGCTAGTTATAAGATACTATATAGATTAGCTTTTTATATCTAAGAGTAAGTATTAGTCTAGCGAGAATATATATTACGAATATAAGCTTCCTAACGCCTATTACTTACGCTATACCTATACTTATAATCCTAATTTAATATTACTATATAATTTTAATAGTAAGCTTATTTACCTATATAAGTATATAGTTAGAGATATATAGGCGAAGATTATAGATAGTAATAATACTCTATAGCGTAAGCTAGAGGTGCGTATAAAGGCTACTAGGATAGATCTATTAATTAAAGAGAAATAAGTCTAGTACTACTAAATAGTATATACGCTTTTAGTAGAGCTAAAAGTTAGTTATATAGCTAGTAAGCTCTACTAGCTTATAAAGACTATTCTATAAGCTGAATTTAAGGTGCAGCTAGGATATTAACCCTAGTATAGTATAATAGATAACCTTTAGTAACGCTATCTTCTATAGTCTAAGGAAGATAAGAGTAGTATTTATAGTATTATTTAGGGTTTCTATTATATATAACCTTAGGAACCTTTAGGTACTATAAGATAGGTAGTATAAAGCTTAAGCTAATATACCTAAGTAAGGGCTTACTCTTTAACGTAGCTATAAAGAACACTTAGTAAAGAAGTATAAGATATAAGATTATTTAAAGAGTAAGATAGTTTATAGAGTATAATTAGGTATACTAGTAGTAAAGCTATTAGTAAGTATAGCTAGTATAGTAGCTAAGTCTAAAGTTAGGATTTCTAGAGAAGAGATAAATAGGTATATACTATAGGGAAGAGGTTCTACTATATTATATAGTATGTAAAGTTACCTAAGTAATAATTATAGACCTCTATTACTCCTACTCTATATTACCCTACCTAGATAGCTTTTACTCTTTAACTAACCTCTTATGTATTACTATCTACTCTCTATCTTCTTACTCTACTAGCTTTTAGTATTACTTTATACTATTATTTAAAGCTCTACGTATCTAGCTCTTTAAAGAGTATACTACGCCTTACTAATACCTTATGTTTACTTACGCTTATTATTACTACTCTTATATAATTATATTAGCGTAAGATAGTATTCTCTTTAAGGACTTCTTCCTAACTGTCTTAGAATAGCTACCTATAAAAAACTATTTTCCTATAGATAGTAATAAAGACGTCTTAGATAATAAGGACGTAGAAGAGGAGTACTAGTAGTAGTTTTAAATAGAGCTAGCCTAACTGCCTAGCCTTACTAACTAATAATCTATAGAAGATCTTAGTATTCTTCTAGTCTGCTTACTTACTATTTCTTTCTAGGTTTTAAATACTACTATAGGCAGGCTTTCTATCTATTAAAGTCTTACCCTACTATAGTAAAGCCTTATAGGCAACTATATAATAAGTATATAAGTCCTCTATATTAGTAATATGTACTCTGCTATAGAGCCTATACTAGAAATACTAACTAAGTACCTTATACAGCTACTATTAGTATTAATAAAGCAGCGCTAGAGTTATGACTTAGTATATAGAAGTAAGGTTTAGGTATTAGCTAGCTATAAGCAGCCCGCCTTTATACTATACTAGAAGATAATAAATAGATATAGCTCTATCTTAGTAACTAAACCTACTACTAGAGATAAGCTAGGCGCTAACCTTATCTATACTAAATCTCCTTACGCTCCTACTTTATACTTATAAACCTTACACCCTAAAGTATCTACTAAAGATAATAAAAGCAATCTTAGTAGTAGTAAATGTAAATATATTAATATTAATAATATTATAAAGGTTACTTAGTACTAGAAGGATAACTACGCTAGCTGTTAGATCTAGGAAGGACTAGCTTTTAATTACGCTAAGGAAAGCTGTACCTAGAGTAAGTAGGCTATAGTAAATATTATTAGACGTATTACTAGCAATAATATATATATCTAGTACCTGTTTAGTACTAGGCTGTATATAAGCTATTTACTACTGTATCTACTTTACAATTAATAGGAACTTCGCCTATTAGTATAAATCTACACTAAAAACTTATGTAAAAATAAATACTATTACGTATACGTCTATCGTAATACGTAGGCGTATATATAGGATATAGTAGTAGCGAGTATAGTAAGAGCTAAACTAAGGCGTTAGATTATACGTCTAGGGTTTAATCTAAAGAATACTAAGCACTAGGCGCAGTACTACAACGTGCTAGAGTAGTATAGTAATAACTTTATTATAACTCGCACAGTTAAGGATATAGTATAGGTTATAGTTAAGCTTATGTAGAAGAGTAGGTATAGCCTACTAGTAGTAATAAATTAAGTTATAGATTAGACTAGAGTAAGCGCTATAGTACCTAATACTCTTAGTATATATAGATGTAGGTAGATCTATTATAATACCTTTTATTTCTATATAATATATCTTTTTACGTAACGCCTATCTCTATATTCTACTAACTATTTTAATGCTACTATAGAGTACGAGCAGACCTTACTCTACCTATAAGTATAGAGGCGTAGAGTAGCGTTAAGTATAAAGTCTTAGCTCTAGTAACTACCTAGGTATCTATGTAGCCTTACACGTGCACTACGCTACGTAGTCCTTTATCTCTATA
>Ga0210040_10004326_pt1 | contig 18636 bp, 1 predicted proteins | sample CryGeyCG12114_NA_FD_185462 | JGI IMG/M metagenome (GOLD analysis project Ga0210040, IMG submission 185462) | Groundwater microbial communities from aquifer - Crystal Geyser CG19_WC_8/21/14_NA (SPAdes) (version 2) | ecosystem: Environmental > Aquatic > Deep subsurface > Groundwater | place: USA...
TGGCTTGGGCGTTCATGGAGGTCCATGAGTTGGTCGCGAAAGCGGATGGGGATGACGCAAGCTTGGACGAGGATGCCCGACACGTCCTGAAGGACATTGCGGCGAGAGAGAGGGAAGGTTTAGACGTGTGTTGGAAGGAGATCAAAGGCGATGCGCAGAGAGATGTGGACTTCCAGAGAGGAGTTGCGATCGCGCGAAGAGCAGTACATGCATGCATATAGATATTAGAGCGAATTATACTCTATTCTATCTATAATTCTCTCTTAAACCTCTAAACCTCTAGTTACTCTTAAGTTTACCTAACTTTAAAAGTATAATAGATCTAGAAGTACTAAGTATACTAAGCTACTAGTATAAAATTTATATCTTATACTTTATACTTTATAACTATAATTCTAATAATATTATCTACTAGTAAACTTACTAAACTAGTAAATTTACTAAAATATACTAAACTATAATAGATCTACTTAACTTTAGTATTTCTTAAAGTCTATACTAGTTTCTATACTAGTATAAGAGCTAGTAACTAGTAGCTTAGTACTAATTTAGTAAATAGATTTAGAGTATCTAAGAGTAGATATAGATTAAGTTAGAGTTATATAGATACTAGATTATAGTAAAAGTAAAGTTATATAGACTCTATTCTAAAGTAAAAGTAAAGTTATATAAGCTCTAGATTAAAATAAAAGTAAAGTTATATAGATCTAAATATAGATTAGATCTAAAGTATCTAGCTATATTAATTTTCTAAAAGCTAGAAGTATAATCTAGATAGTACTAAAGAATATAGTAACTATAGTAGTAAGTTCTAATAATAATATAATACTTACTAATAGTATTAAAGATAAATAGCTTATCTAATAAATAAAAGTTATAATTTAGTTATTATTATAGTCTTTTATTATATCTCTATATTTATAATACTTATATAGTACTTACTATAATAATACTTATATAAGGAGTAAGAGTATATATAGTATCTAACTTAGTAACTAGTAAGTTACTTATTACTACTTTTTTATAAAAACTTAGTAGAGTTAGATCTAGTTTTTATACTTAAATAACTTAACTCTATTAAGAAGAAGTAAAAGTAGAAGATCTAGAGTTTAAATCTTTTCTAAGACTTTACTTTCTCTTTCTTAATAGAAAAGCCTAAGTACTTTCTAGACTTTATATCTCTTAGCTATATATAAGACTATAAGTATTAGCTATTAGTACTTAATTAGAAGAAAGAAGCTTACTTTAGAGCTACTATTTATACTACTACTACTTCTTCTATCTTCTTAGATTCTAGTACTAGAATTTAGAAAGAAGAAAGAAATATATAAGAAGTTAGAGTATATATAGTATCTAACTTAGTAACTAGTAAGTTACTTATTACTACTTTTTTATAAAGACTTAGTAGAGTTAGATTAAGTCTTTATAACTTAGTAAACTAATCTTTACTATATAACTCTATTATTAAGCTTACTATTAGTACTATATAAGCTAAGCTTTATAATTCTATTATTAAGCTTATTATTAGTACTATATAAGCTAAGTCTACTTATATATCTTTCTAATTTCTAAAAGAAGTATTAAATTTTAATTATCTTAGTATAAGTAGTTTATTTAAGTACTTTTCTAGTTCTTAAAAAAGCTTTAGATTCTAATTATCTTAGTATAAGTAGCTTATTTAAATACTTTTTTAGTTTTTAAAAAGAGCTCTAAATTCTAATTATTTTAGTATAAGTAGCTTAGCTTTTAAAGATCTTAGCTAAGCTTATCTCTCTAGAGTATTCTATTCTATAAGATTTTATAGATTAAGCTTAATCTATACCTAATTAGGTTTAGTATACTCTAAATTAGAGAGGTTATCTAAGAAATAATCTAGATCTAAGTACTAGATCTAGTAGATCTATAGCTCTAACTCTCCTAATCTATAAGCTTAACTTCTCTAATCTATAGGCTTAACCTCTTTAATCTATAGTATCTATACCTCTAATCTATAACTCTAACTCTCTTAATTTATAGGCCTAACTCTTTTAATCTATAGGCTTAACTCTCTTAATCTATAGTATTTATACTTCTAATCTATAGGTTTAACCTCTTTTCTTTCTTAATCTATTAGGTAGTATAGATACTCTAATCTATAACCCTAATATAGATAATCTAAATTAGAGGTTTTACCTAATCTACTTACTCTCTAATCTATAACCTTAGTATTTTTTAATAATATAATAGTTAATAAGGAGTTTCTAAGTATACCTTTTTAAGACCTATACTTAAGTAGTACTTTAGATAATAACTTATATAAAGACACTAGACCTTTTAAAATATAGCTATAAGCTAGCTTAGCTTTACTACTATATATTCTAAAGTATATATTATCTCTAAAGTTTAAAGCTTTATATTTACTATATATAGTAGTTATTTTTCTTTCCTACCTTAACTTTTTTAAAGTATACTATATAGCTATAGTAGCTCTATATTATATAAGAGAGGAAAAGCTAAGAGTAAAAGCTCTAAGTATAGTATAGTAACTAGATTTTATTAGTATTAAGTAGCTAGTTTAGTAAAGAATATTAAATCTTTAAACTTAATAAGAGCTTACTCTATATATTTCTAGTACTAGTAAATAGTAAGCTTATACTATACTTAGAGCTAATAAGAGACTTTATATATACTAAGTAAGAATCTTAAAGAATACTAAAGTTATTAATATTATCTATATTATATAGTAGTTATAGTACTATAAAAGATAGTATAGCTAGTCTAATAAAAGATTAGACTAAGTATACTAAAGGTATTATATATAATAAAATATATATATTAGAAGTACTAGATCTATCTTTTTAAATACTAACTTACTTTCTAAACTATAATAATCTATTAAACTCTAGTTCTCTAAATACTAGTTATAGTAAACCCTTCTATTCTTAAATATATTCTAAGTAGTAGACTAAAAGATATATACTAAGATAGCTATTAGTATTCTTATAAAGTTATCTTAAAGTTAAAAGAGATTAGTAGTATAGATAAAGATATATAATATATTATAGAAAGAGATATCTTAGCTAGATAGTAGGCTAAGAAAGCTAAGTACTATAATATAGTAAGTAAAGTAAGTAAAGTAAAGCTTTAGAGTATAAGTTATTTCTTAAAAGCTTACTAAGAATATTCTTAAGAGTTCTAAGAAGTTAAAGTTATTAATATTAGTAATAGCTTTAATAAAGATAGTATAAATAGCTATATTTATAATATAGTTTAATAACTAGGTCTATACTAAAGTAGTAGTTAGTATTATTATATTATCTTATATAGGTACTACTAATATTAGATATACTAAATAGCTTAAAGTAAGTAAAGCTTTTATTATTCTAAAAGAAGTTACTAGTCTTAAATAATATTAGAAAGTGCTTAGTAGTAGATAATACTATTATAGCTAAAGTTAGGTTAAGAATAGAGATCTAATAATATTATATTAGTAAGTAGAAAGAAGAAGTACTAGAGAAAATAACTTACTATAAAGAAAGAAGAGTTATAAATAATAGTTAGTAAAGAAAGAAGATAAGTATAAGTTTAGTATAAAGATAACTTAGAAGAAATATATAAACTATATACTAACTTTAGGTTCCTATCTCTATAGAGATATATATATATATATTTATAATAGTATTAGAAGTAGAGTATAGTATTACGTTTATAGCTTAGTTATATAAATAAAGTAAATACTAAAAGAGTAATTATAGTAGTATTTATAAGACTATAAAAGAAGAAGTTAATTATAGAACTAATAGAAGGTATAGAAAGTATAAGAGCTTATTTTAAGTAAAGATAGTATATATAGATCTAGTAAAAGTAGTTAGGTAATATATAAAATATAGTATATATACTAGAAAGTAGAATTTAGATATATAGTAAAGTATAATATAAATTATATATAAACTAGTTAGATAAGTCTAATAAAGAGAGATTATAGAAAGTAGATTATTATATATATCTAATTATAGTAACGCTAGTAGGATAGTTAGAGGTTTAGTTATAGAGTTATAGATTTAGTAGATCTAATTCTAGAGTAGAGATTATATTATAGTATACTTAAGTAATTTAGCTACGTAAGTTACTAAACTATATATAATAATTAGTATATTAAAGTAAGGCTAATAGAGTAACCTAGACTAGAGGTAACTAATATCTAATATTAAGCTACTAAGGTATATATATTAAGTTATTTAGCTATTCTCTATAGATAGTAATAATACTAACTTATATTACCTAATATTAAGTATAGATATATTAGGAAATACTTTATATATAGAGAGAAGTTTATAAAGAGTAAACTAAGTAACTAGAGTTATAGATCTAGTAGTGCTATATATAAGATTAAAGCTATAAATAATAGAGTTATTATCTAAGATTTAATAGAGTATTAAGTAATATATAAGTAAGATTAGATAAGTATAAGTCTAGGCTCTTAGTATTAAATAGGCTTTAAGTAATAATATAAAGTATAGTCTAATAATAGAGTTATTATCTAAAATCTAATAGAACGTTAAGTAATATATAGGTAAGATTAAGTAAGTATAAGTCTAGGCTTTTAGTATTAAATAGACTTTAAGTAATAATATAAAGTAAAGCCTAGCTCTTTAAAACTAATAGCTAGTATTACTAGGTATATACTAGCCTTTCTACTATAAGAAAGTACTATAGCTTACTTTTCTTTTTTCTTTCTCTCTTACTAGTATTACTAGTATTATTAGTATCTTTAGTATCTCTAGTATCTCTAGTATTACTAGTATTTCTAGTATTTCTAGTATCTCTAGCTTTATTAGCTTTATTAGCTTTATCTTCTCTCTATTATTAATAACTATAATATTAATATCTACTTACTTACTTATTTTAGGCTAGTATAAAGTTAGTAAGCTCTCTCTAGTAGTAAGTTACTTATCTATTATTATAGTATCTTATAAAGAAACTATCTTATATCTTATAATACTTTATTTACTTACTAACTCTACTCTTATACTATAGAATCTTCTATATTTATTATTTTAATACTAATATATATAGTCCTAAGTTATTATCTTACTTTTAAGTATATTATATAATAAAGATAGCGCTACGTATACCTTATATAGTACTAATAGTAATAAGCTATATAAAGAAAGTTCTATATATAATATATATAACTTTAGTAATAAGATAATATTAGTTAGCTATATCTTCTTCTACCTTAGTACTTACTAAGTGCCTATCTTTTCTTTTATAGAGCTTAAAGTATTTATAGTAGCTAACTTTAACCTTCTTATTATTATTAATAATATATATAAAAACTTTTATAAAGTTCTATATCTTATACTTATAAGCTTTATTCTAGAGTATAATATAAGTAGTACTAAAGTTAGCCTTAACTATTATAGTAATATTTTTATCTCTCTCTAAACTACTACTACTAATAACTACTTATACGCTTTTAACTTAACTATATATATTAAAAGTAAAAATAAAAATAAGAACTAGAAAGAGAAGGTAGATATCTTTAACTAAAGAATAGTAAACTTTAGTAATATATACTATAAGGAGTAGCTTAGTAAAACCTACTACTATATCTACTAAGATCTTTATAAAGTAGTAATATAGTAAAGTTAAGATAGTTTAAGGCTTCTACCTATTTTATTAGATTATAGTAAAGAAAAATAGTTAAATTAACTAATATAACCTAATCTTACTTACCTATTACCTTATTATAAATATAAAACTAGTTCTTTATACTAAATAATACTATCTACCTTAATATTAAGTAAGCTACTATTATCTAAAATAGTACTTTTATAGTAGTATATAAAATAAACTACTAGTAATACTTTATTATCTTATATAAGTACTACTAGAATATATTAAGTAGTAGAAGTATTATTTATAAGTTAGTACTAAGGTTATATTACTTTATATAATATTAATCTCTATACTAACTAAGTAGTAGTATTAGATAAATATTACTATAGTAATATATTAAAAGTTAAATACTTACTTAATAAGAGTTAAGTAAGTATTTCTTTACTTAGGTTATATCTCTAGTAGTTATACTAAGCTTTAGATTATAACTATATAAAAGCTACTAATCTACTTTATAAGAATTTAGAAGATTATTTTAGTACTACTATTACTACTATATAAGAGAAGTTATAATATAGCTATACTATATTAAAGAAAAACTAAGTGTCTCTTTTTTAGTAGCTTAATATCTAGTAAGATAAAGTATTAAATAAGCTTTAAGAAGCTACTAATTTAATAGATAAGTATATAGATAAAAAGTTAATAAAGTACTTTAGTTAAGTAAGAATACTACTTAAGGATCTAGCTAGATAATATATTAATAATATTAAGTCTATATAGTAGTGTAATAGTAATACTCTTAATTCTTTTAAACTAGTTAACTTAGTAAAGTTCTAATACTTCTCTAGGATTATAATTCTCTCTTCTAGTATATCTTTACTAGCGCTACTAATAACTAAGTACTAGATTTACTAAGTAGCTTTATTATAGTTAAGTTCTTAGTATAAACTTAACTATTATAAGTTAGATATATTAAGAAAAGTAAAAAGAGTTTAGTATACTTATAAAGAGTATATTATCCTCTATAATCTTAGTCTTAATCTATTCTTACTTTAATACTACTACTAGTTTATAAGAAGTATATTATCTTCTATAATCTTAGTCTTAATCTATTCTTACTTTAGTACTACTACTAATTTCTATTAAATATAAAGTTAAATAGAAAAGAAGCTATATAAGAATTAGAGTACTAAAAAAGTTAATAATATTTTACTTAGTTACTATAGTATTATAGAGCTTCTAAGTATCTAGAATAATTTAAAAGTATAGTTACTACTTACTATAGAGAGTATAGATATAAGCGTAGTAAGTACTTAAGTACTAGCTTATTATAGTAGATACTTAGGTAAAGTCTTTAAAGTAGAGTAAATAAGTATAACTACTTTAAAGCGCTCTAAAACCTTATCTACTAAAGAGTTATAGAACTAAAAAGAAAATAAGAGTAATATTTTATATAGTTATACTTCTTAGTAGTCTATCTATTTATACCTAAATCTAAGTTATTATTAACGTAGTTACTATCTTACTAATAGTTATCTAAAGTTTTATACTTACTAAACTTAGAGTTAAAGTACTAAAGTAGTCTTATCTAACTAGGCACTAGTTAAGCGCTATAGGCTTAAAGTAGTTATAAAGTTTAGTTTTAATCTAGAAATTAGTATTATCTTTATTATTAATAGCTACTATATTAGGTCTTAATAGATTTAATCTCTATAATTAAGACTTAATTACTAGGTAATTTAGATATCTAAATTACTTTTAATAAGTAATTTAGTAACTAATTTACTAGTAGATTAGAAGATAGAGTATAAATTAGAAGCTTAAAAAGTAAATTAGAAGTATAAAATAAATAAATTAGAAGTATAGAAAGTAAATTAGAAGTAGATAATAGTAAATTAGAAGTATAGATAGTAAATTAGAAGTTTAGGGTAAGTAAATTAGAAATATAGTAATAAATTAGATATATATAGTAGTAAATTAGAAGTATATAATAGTAAATTAGAAGTATAAGTAGTAAATTAGAAGTATAAATAGTAAATTAGAAGTATAAATAGTAAATTAGAAGTATAAAGTTAATAAATTAGAAGTTTAGAGTAAGTAAATTAGAAGTATAGTAATAAATTAGATATATAGTAGTAAATTAGAAGTATAAGTAGTAAATTAGAAGTATAGTAATAAATTAGAAGTATAGTAATAAATTAGAAGTATAAAGTTAATAAATTAGAAGTATAAAGTTAATAAATTAGAAATTTAGAGTAAGTAAATTAGAAGTATAGTAATAAATTAGAAGTATAAGTAATAAATTAGAAGTATAAGTAGTAAATTAGAAATATAGTATTAATAAATTAGACGTTTAGAGTAAGTAAGTTAGAAGTATAGTAATAAATTAGAAGTATAAGTAATAAATTAGAAGTATAAGTAGTAAATTAGAAGTATAAAGTTTATAGATTAGAAGTTTAGAGTAAGTAAATTAGAAGTATAGTAATAAATTAGAAGTATAAGTAGTAAATTAGAAGTATAAATAGTAAATTAGAAGTATAAAGTTTATAGATTAGAAGTTTAGAGTAAGTAAATTAGAAGTATAGTAATAAATTAAAAGTATAAGTAGTAATTTAGAAGTATAAAGTTAATAGATTAGAAGTTTAGAGTAAGTAAATTAGAAGTATAGTAATAAATTAGAAGTATAAGTAGTAATTTAGAAGTATAAAGTTAATAAATTAGAAGTTTAGAGTAAGTAAATTAGAAGTATAGTAATAAATTAGAAGTATAAGTAGTAAATTAGAAGTATAAATAGTAAATTAGAAGTATAAAGTTAATAAATTAGAAATTTAGAGTAAGTAAATTAGAAGTATAGTAATAAATTAGAAGTATAAGTAATAAATTAGAAGTATAAGTAGTAAATTAGAAGTATAATATAATAAATTAGAAGTTTAGAGTAAGTAAATTAGAAGTATAGTAATAAATTAGAAGTATAGATAGTAAATTAGAAGTATAAGTAGTAAATTAGAAGTATAAAGTTAATAAATTAGAAGTTTAGAGTAAGTAAATTAGAAGTATAGAGTAAGTAAATTAGAAGTATAGAGTAAGTAAATTAGAAGTATAGTAATAAATTAGAAGTATAAGTAGTAAATTAGAAGTATAAATTAATAAATTAGAAGTATAGAAAGTAAATTAGAAGTAGATAATAGTAAATTAGAAGTATAGATAGTAAATTAGAAGTTTAGAGTAAGGAAATTAGAAATATACTAATAAATTTAATATATATAGTAGTAAATTAGAAGTATAAGTAGTAAACTAGAAGTATAAGTAGTAAATTAGATATAGAGTAATAAATTAGAAGTATAAATAGTAAATTAGAAGTATAAAGTTAATAAATAAGAAGTTTAGAGTAAGTAAATTAGATATATAGATAGTAAATTAGAAGTATAGATAGTAAATTAGAAGTATAAGTAGTAAATTAGAAGTATAGATAGTAAATTAGATATATAGTAATAAATTAGAAGTATAAATAGTAAATTAGAAGTATAAGTAGTAAGTTAGACGTATATATAATAAATTAAATCTATAGTAATAAACTAGAAGTATAGAAAGTAAATTAAAAGTATAGATAGTAAACTAAAAGTATAGTAGTAAATAAAAAGTATAGTAAATAATTAAGAAATCTAATTAGTAAGTTAATAGTATATAGTAATAACTTTAAAGTATATAATAAGTAAAATAGAGATATAATAGTAAATAATATATAAAGTAAGTAATTTTAATATATATCTAGTAAATTAGAAGTATATAATATATAAAATAGAGATATAGTAGTAAATATAATAAATAATAAGTAACTTTAATATATAGTTAGTAAACTAGAAGTATAGTTATTAAATAAAATATATAGTAGTAAATAAGTAGTATAAGTAGTAATTTAGATATATAGTTAGTAATTTAACTATATAGTTATAAAATAAAGGTATAAAATTATTAAGATAGAAATCTAGTAGTTTATAAATAGTTTAGTAAATAATTAAAAGTACTTATATAATTATTTAGTTATAAAATAATATATTATATAGATTAGAAGTATAAAACTTAAAATTAAAGTATATAATTAGTAAGTTAAAATTATACTAAATAACTTAGAAGTTTAAAAAATATAATTAAAAGTCTAGTAGTAAGTTAAAAGTATATAATAAATAAACTAGATATATAGTTAGTATTTTAGTAATATATATAGTATACTATATAGCTTTTAAGTAAATAGATAAACTAGTAATATACTAATATATAAAGTATATTAAGTAGATTAGATATATAAAAAATATCTTAAAAGTATATTATAAATAAATTAAATATATAATAAGTAATCTAGAAGTATAAGTAGTATATTATTTTTTTTATTTTTTATTAGTAACTATATAGTTATTTAATAGTAAATAAACTTAGTTAGTAACTTATAATATATTAAATAACTTAGTAGTATTTAATAGTAAAATAGAAATATATTATTAAATTAAAAGTATAATTAACTCTTTAGAAATATTCGTTATAAAGTAAAAGAATAGTAAATATATTAATTATATAATTAGTAGAATAGATATCTTAGTATATAAATAAAACTTCTAAAGAATATTAGTAGTAAAGTAAATATTCTAGTTATATAAAGAGTAAGTTTTTATTTATTAAATAAAATAAATATTTTCTAAAACCTAGATATATATAGTAGTAATATATATATACTTAGATTAGAAATATATTTAGTAAACTAGTAGTAAAGTAATAATCTTATAATATATAATAGTAAAACTAAAAGTATAGAATAAGTAACTTAAGTATTTAATAAACTTATATAAGTATATTTAGTATATAAACTATTTTATAAATAAAATAATTATTAATATATACTTTTAGAGTATAATTAGTATATTAAGAATAAAGATAGTAAACTAACTATAGTTTAAGTAAATAATAAGTATAATTTATTAATTATGTATTTAATAAGAAATAGATAGTATAGTTTATAAAATATATTTATAGTATAAAAGCTAATCTTAATAATATAGAAACCTATTACCTCTTTAATAATAACTTCTATAATTAGATATAAGTATATTAGATCTAGAATAGTATAGATTATTAATCTTCTATATAAAGTAGTACTTTTCTATATATAACTATATATTTAGATTATATTTATAAGAAGTAGAAGCTTTAAATTTTAGTTATAAGTAAACTAGTTAGTAGCTATAATACTACTTTAGAGTTAGTAAAGTAAAGTAAATTATAGTAGTAGTAGTAAAGCTATAGTAAAGTATAAAGTAGCTTAGAGTATTAAATTCTTTACTAAGTACTATATAAAACTTTCTTCTTTTAAAATAATATCTAGCTAATAAAGCCTTTATTTAGGATTAGAAATAATATATATAGACTATAGATAGATAGATTATTCTTTAGTATTTTTTACTTCTCTATAAGCTTTAGCCTCTTATATAGTATATCTATCTAATCTTTACTACTTTATTTATTCTCTTTACTATCCTCTCTAGTAGAGTCTAAGATATAAGATAAGCTCTATATTCTAGAGCTTCTATACTATATATCTTACTCTAATAGAAGAGAGTAATCTAGAGTAAAGTATCTTTATATATCTATTCTCTTTATATATATAGCTATAATATTATTATCTTTATTTTCTAACTATAGTAGTAGTTCTAGAGACTTTATATCTATAAGATAAAGTATTAACTATAGTTCTACTTCCTTATATATATAAGTTATATATAGGTTATAGTATAGAACTATTTAAACTTATAGTTCTAGTTATACTATTAGTATCTTCTAAATCTATATATTAAAGATATAACTTAGTAAGAGTATTATAAAGATACCTACTCTAAAGACCTCCTTAAGTATATACTATCTCTTTCTATATCTTAGAATATTATCTATCTTCTAGCTTTAGCCTAAGTATAGCTCTTAATTTAGAAGTACTTTTTATAAGTCTTCTAATATCTTAAGATATAAGTATATTTCTTTAAATAGTATATTCTTTACTAGAGTTACTATACTTCTTCTATACTTACCTAACTTTAGTTTATTATATTATAAGTAATCTAGTCTTTTCTATATTTTCTTATATATATAAGATATAGACTATTAGTACTAGAGTATATATACTAATATTCTTATATTAAAGTAGACTACTACTTAGTAGTAGCTATATAAAGATTCTACTAAGATAACTTTAGTTAAAGTTCTTTAATTAAGGTTTAGATCTAGATAATATATAGATATTTCTACTTCTATAAGTAGTTTAGTAAATAACTTACTATCTACTACCTTTACTTCTCTCTATAAGAGTATAAGATTATACTAGTCTTAAAGTATATATAGTCTAGCTACTATTATTCCTTTAAGGGCTAGCTCTTCTTAAATCTCTATTAGTATATTTAGGTAGTTATCTATATAATTCTAAAATTAACATAAGTATTTATATTTACTAAGGCCTATTACTTACTATATTAATATTTTTCTCTATTTTTAGGTTAGTATAGATACTAAAGACTTATAATATATATTAATATAGTATATAAGAGCCTTCTTTAGTATATTACTATATATCTAATCTACTATATATTATAGAGTCTTTACTATAAATTAAGTATTTCTAGAGTTACTATAATCTTATACTTATATAGCTAACTAATTTTAAAAGTAACTTAATAGGACTTTAATCTAATCTTCTTATATAGGCACTAGTATTCTAAAGAGATTACTAGCTATATTATCTAGGCTTTTTACTAGCTTTTTATAAAGTTATTTCTACGCTCTTACTATAATATAGACTAGTATAATAAGTATATATATCTATTATAGAGGCGTAAAAGGGTATATAATAGAATATTATAGTATAAGTTTATATTTATTTTAATTAAGAAAAGTAATAGAAGTATAATATAAAGAGAAGCTACTTTATATAATATAGAATATTATTAGTATTCTTAGAGAGTAAGTAACCTATATACTTTAGGTTAGTTCTATATAAGTTTAGGTAAAATCTAGAGTACTAGAGTAATTTTATACCTAAGTATTATCTAATTTAAGATACTTAGAGCTTAGTACTAAGGCTCCTATAAAACTAGTCTAGAGTATATATATATTATTTTTAACTTTAGAAGGCTACCTAAGTATCTAGGTACTTAAGTAGTATTTAGACTAGATTACTTAAGTAGAGTTTATAGTTTTATAGTATCTTTAGTAATAACTTTAATTTACTTCTAAGTAAATACTTATAAGTATAGTACTTATAGAAGACTTAAAATACTTCTATACTAGTTAACTTATTAGTTATCTTTAAAAACTTAATAGTATAGTAATTAAAATATTTATATAGTTTAATATTAGCTCTTAAATAAAGAAGCTCTTATAACCTAAATTTATACTCTAAATCTTCTACTATAAAGTATACCTAAAGTCTAGTAACTAAGCTTATATAGGACTAACCTAGAGTACTTATAATATATTCTTATAGTATTACTAGTAATAATTTAATTAATATTTAGTAAAGGTATATCTAACTTATTATACCCTAAAGAAGAGTTAAGGTTAGGTAAAAATGTAGAGATATAGCGAAAATTAAAATATAGACTAATCTTATAAATAATAATATAGTAACATTAATACTAATAATTAAATAGCTGTACTACTATAAAGACGTGTATATATATACTTTATATCTAATATATTATTCTTATATAAGTATACCTTACTATTACTAAGATACTATTACTAATATTATAAAATCTTAAGTACTTCTAAAAGAAGAAACTTTAAGCTATAGACTAACTTAAAAGAGTAATTTTAAGCTATATATCTTAAGGAGGGGTAGTAGTAAGCTGCTAACTCTAACTCTTAGTACTTTACTATTACCTTAGAGTTACTAACCCTAACTTATTAGCACCTTTACTATTACCTTAGAGTTACTAACTCTAACCTCTTAGCGCCTTTACTATCGCCTTAGAGTTACTAACTTTAACCTATTAGTACCTTTACTATTACTTTAGAGTTACTAACCCTAACCTCTTAGCATCTTTACTATTACCTTAGAATTACTAAGTTACTAACCTTAACCTCTTAGCGCCTTTACTATTACTTTAGAGTTACTAACTCTAACCTATTAGTACTTTTACTATTACCTTAGAGTTACTAACTCTAACCTCTTAGCGCCTTTACTATCGCTTTAGAATTACTAAGTTACTAACTCTAACCTCTTAGCGCCTTTACTATTACTTTAGAGTTACTAACTCTAACCTATTAGCACCTTTACTATTACCTTAGAGTTACTAACTCTAACCTCTTAGCGCCTTTACTATTACTTTAGAGTTACTAACCTTAACCTATTAGCACTTTTACTATTACTTTAGAGTTACTAACTCTAACTTCTTAGCGCCTTTACTATTACTTTAGAGTTACTAACTCTAACCTATTAGCACTTTTACTATTACCTTAGAGTTACTAACCTTAACCTCTTAGTACCTTTACTATTACCTTAGAGTTACTAAGACTAACCTACTAGTACTTTTACTATTACTTTAGAGTTACTAAGACTAACCTACTAGTACCTTTACTATTACCTTAAAGTTACTAACCCTAACCTCTTAGCGCCTTTACTATTACTTTAGAGTTACTAAGTTACTAACTCTAACCTATTAGCGCCTTTACTATCGCCTTAGAATTACTAACTCTAACCTATTAGCACTTTACTATTATCTTAGAATTACTAAGTTTAACTAAGTATAAGAGTAAAGGTAAAGTCTAAGCTATACGCTAGAAAGAATTAGATCTTTAGAGTATTAAAAGTCTGCCTATTACTCTATAACTAGGTAGTAGTAATATTAATCTATAAAATAGAGAGTAAGGTTCTTACTCTTATTATAAGCCTATATTATATATATAGAAAGATAGTAGCTAGCCCTCTTTATAGCTTAATAATAGCACTTTATTATAATAAGATAAATACTCTTAAGATTAGTACTCTTTTATTATAGTTATAGTTAAGCTTATAGTAATAAGCTATTATTACTAACTCTAGGTAAGTAAAAGAAGCTTACCTAGTATTTTTAACTACTTTAATATAAAACTAGGATAAAAGTAGTTAAGTATATAGTAACTCTCTCTACTATATATAACTAGCTCTAAGAGTAGTAATAGATAAAGCTATATATATTATAAATATATAAGCGAAGCTAGATATAAATATAATAATTTAGTAGTTAAATACTATTATAAGTACTATATAGTTAGTAGTCTATATAGAGTAAAGTAGAGGTTAACTATTATAATATATATAGACTATAAGAACTATAAAGTAAAGTTAATAGCACTATAACACTAGGTAAAAAGAGTCTCTTACTAATAAGTCTTATCCTATTATAGTCGTAGTTAAGATTATAGTAAAATAGTATAACTCTTAGCCCTAAGTAAGTAAAAGAGGCCCTACTTAGTATTTTTAACTACTTTAATACAAAACTAGAATAAAAGTAGTTTAGTATATAGCGACTCCCTCTACCTATATATAACTACCTCTTAGATAGTAGTAGTATAAATAGTATCTATATAATAATAAGTAGGGTATATCTAATAGGTCTAAAAGTATAAAATTAATTTATAAATATATTAAAAGTATTAAATAATTTATAAAAATATTTTATAAGGATATTAACATATAACTCTTCTAAAAACTTTTTAAGCCTTCTTCTAAGTAGCCTATAGCTATTTATCCTATATATAGAAGTTAAGCTAGGCGTTAATAAAGTAGTTTAGTAGTTAAATACTATTATAAGTACTATATAGTTAGTAGTCTATATAGAGTAAAGTAGAAGTTAACTATTATAATATATATAGACTATAAGAACTGTAGGGTAAAGTTAATAGTACTATAACACTAGGTAAGAGAAGTCTCCTACTAATAAGCCTTATCTTATTATAGTTATAGTTAAGATTATAGTAATATAGTATAGCTCCTAGCCCTAGGTAAGTAAAAGAAGCTCTACTTAGTATTTTTAACTACTTTAATATATAACTAGAATAAAAGTAGTTTAGTATATAGCGACTCCCTCTACTTATATATAACTACTTCTTAGATAGTAGTAGTATAAATAGTATCTATATAATAATAAGTAAAGTATATCTAATAGGTCTAAAAGTATAAAATTAATTTATAAATATATTAAAAGTATTAAACAATTTATAAAAATATTTTATAAGGATATTAACGTATAACCCTTCTAAAAACTTTTTAAGCCTTCTTCTAAGTAGCCTATAGCTATTTATCCTATATATAAAAATTAAGCTAGGCGTTAATAAAGTAGTTTAGTAGTTAAATACTATTATAGGTGCTATATAGTTAGTAGTCTATATAGAGTAAAGTAGAGGTTAACTATTATAATACGCATAGACTATAGTAACCGCTTAATATTATAGGGTCTATAATACTACCTTTATAAAGATTTAGTAATAAACTAATACTTTAAGGTATATATTAAGCTTAATGCATTATACATATTTAAGTAGTATATAGAAAGGAGTATCTATACCTACTTTAAAGTTTAGCTTAATAACTAATACTAATAGAATATATAATACTATTTTACATAAAGTATACTTTTACTTCCTCTTACTATTTTTTTATTTCTAGCTACTAATATACTACTATATTAAAGTTATAGTATATTAGTAAATAGTAACTCTAAAGCGTAGATCTACTTTAATTATAACGTTCTTTTATAGACCTACTATACCTCTAAATTAAGTGCGCTTATTACTAGCTATACCTTCTTAGATTATTATAATATTAATTAAAAATCTTAGTAACTTTAGGGCTAGTTATAAAATCTTAAAGCTCTTATCTTCTCTACTAGTAGAGAAGATAAGTTCTTAGACTTAATATTATAAAGTTTTATAGTTACTAATCTACTATAGTAATCTTAGTAACTAGACCTATATATTAATAGAGAAGAAAGTATAGATATAGATTCTTTTAATAAAGATTTATCTAGTAGTTATAGTAATAATAAGTTGCCTTAATCTTCGCTAGTAGCCTTAGTAAATCTAGAGTTAAATAATCCTAAAGACCTTAATCTTATAGATTTATTACCTTTATCTAAGATAAGGCAGGAGCTTAAGATTAGTAAAGAGAAGGAAGTAACTTACTATATATATATAGAAGAAGTAATCTAGTAATTATAGTAGCTATATTAAGTACCTACTTAGGACGTATATTCTAGTAGGTAGTAGTCTTTCTAAGATAATACTTTAAAGTAAAGATAAAAGAGTCTACTAACGCTAGCTGCTAGAAGTACTAAGTAACCTTTATCTCTATCTACTATCTAGAAAAGCGCTACTATAATATAAATCTCTTTAAGATTTAACTTATCTCTTCTACTTATATAGTTAAGGATAAAGGTAATATTAATAAGCTCTACGTCTTTAAGAGATACTATAGTAAGATTCCTAAATACTACTATTAATAAATTAACTCTACCTATATAAGTAAGGATAAGAGTAACACCTATAAGCTCTACGTCTTTAAGAAATACTATAATAAGATTCTCTAACACTACTATTAACTTATTATTAAAAAGGAAATTTATAAAGTATATAGAAGTATAGAGTAACTCTTAGTAGGAAAGAGCTATAAGAAGTAGAAGTACGCTAGTAGTAGATACTTAAGATACTCTTAAAAGGCCTTCTCTTTATAGTTCCTAACTACTAAGTATATAGTCTAGCCTTAGATAGATATTAGTAGTCTTAGAAGAGAAAGATACTTAAAGAGCCTTAAGTTCTTAGCGTTATAATAGCGAAGAGAAAGATACTCTACTAAGCCTTACTTAAAGGGCCTTAAGTCTTTAGCTTTATAATAGTAAAGAGTAGAATAGTATAATAGTAGTAGAATATATATATATAAGTTAATATAGGACTTAGTATAAAAGAAAGTACTAATATATATATATATAAGAGATAACTATAGCTATAGAAATAGTAATTAATAAAGCTACGTAGGCTCTACTAGCTATATAGTACCTATAAGTAGCTACTATTTATATAAACCTTATATAACTATATTATCTAGTAAAGCCCTATTATATAAATAATATAGCTCTATTAGGAGGTTAGAGATATATACTCCTTTATGCGTTAGCTAAGAGTAATAAAGAGAAGATTAATACTATTCTTTACGCTCTCTATAAGTAAGCTAGCTAAGGCTTAACTTAAGCGTTTACTACTAGTAATAACTTACTTAAAACTATTATTTATAAGAATATTAGCTACTATAAGCCTTATTATAATAACTATAGTATTCTATATAATATAAGAATTATTACCTACTTACTTTAACTTATAATCTACGCCTAGTATAGTAATATAGCTATCTATCCTACCTTTATAGATATCTATTAAAAAGGGCCTACTATAATAATATAGTAGTACCTTCTACCTATACTTTAAGACTTATTCTTTACTCTTAACTACTTTAGAGTAGACTACTTTTACAGTATAGAATAGAATAATATTAAAAACTAAGACTAGGAGTACTAAGATACTTACTAGATATATATCTAAGTATAATAAGCATAGTATAGTATAAAGCTAAAAGTTAAAAACTAGGTTAAAGAACTATAGATAACTATCTTCTTATTAGAAGAAGAATCTTAGCGTAAGCGCAGTCTAAAGCTTTAGTAGCTAATTACTATAATTAAAGCTTAACTAACTAAATTATCTAAATAAAGCTTAGCTTAGATCTATTAGTAATTAGCTACTTAGTAAGCTATTAATAGTTATACTAGATTACATTAGAAAAACTAACTAGATAGACTTTAGAGAGTTTATTTTTAGCTTAAATATATTATATATACTTACTAAGTATAAGCTGCATTTAAAGTCTAAGATATTCTCTAGAAGTATATGCACCTAAAGGGCTTATAGTAGCCTAAAAAAGTTAAAAAGAGCATCTTTATTTAGCTAAAGAAGTACTTTATAAAGCTTCTA
>Ga0210040_10004327_pt1 | contig 18634 bp, 13 predicted proteins | sample CryGeyCG12114_NA_FD_185462 | JGI IMG/M metagenome (GOLD analysis project Ga0210040, IMG submission 185462) | Groundwater microbial communities from aquifer - Crystal Geyser CG19_WC_8/21/14_NA (SPAdes) (version 2) | ecosystem: Environmental > Aquatic > Deep subsurface > Groundwater | place: USA...
AAGTTCTTTAAAATAGAATAAGATTCTCTGGTTGCCCCGAAAATGCAATGCATTATGTATTGTGATGTGACTATAGCTGTCAGGTCGACACAAAAAAAAGAAGCTGAATTAAAAGCTAACTAAGAATAGACATTATGAAAGGATATCAAATTATTACCCACACGCAGAGAATTTGGAGTCTGCATGACGGCATGTTGCACAAAAAAGCTGGGCATATGTATTTATTTCATTTGACTGCTAATTAACACTTTTTTTTAAAACTTGCACGACAAAACGAATATGGCTTTGTAATTGTATTGTATATACAATGTGAAATCAAGGGAAATTTGGTTTGGGTCAAAAAAGATAGCATTATATGTCTACTTTTTGACATGTTGTCTGTTGATTTTTATATATAATAAGAAATACAAAATACGAGTGATGAGAACTTATACTTTAATCATTTAGTGCCCCACGAAACATATTTTTTTTTTTACTTTCATGGATTTATGCTTATTCCACGTCGTCCTCATCATCTGCAGCATATCCTTTGTCTTTTTTATCTACATTAGTATTAGTGTCTCCACTTTTTGGCTTACTAGAGTCACTTCTCATGCCACATTTTGGGGATGTGTATTTTTTGGCCCATTTATAACCACAATGCTTTATTTTTTTGTCTTTGTCGTATGAAGAACCCCCAACTTGGCCTGATTGACTTATCCATGTAGCTGTAGGTGGCTTATTGGATGATCCTGCGGTGCACTAAAAGTTCGAGAGGTTATAATGCAGTAAAATACATTTTTTACTTATTAATGCATAAAATTGCTGTTTTTGATTACATTTTGCAAAATGTCCATCCCTGCCACTACTTTTCCTATAACCACATTCACTCCATCCAATGCTGGCACCGCTTTTGCTGTGATTAAAAACTGTGTTCCATTAGTATGAGGGCCACAGTTGACCATTGAGACGGTTCCAGCTGCGTCATGTTTCAGTCTGGAAATGCAACAATACCATGCGCTTATGCTAACATTATAAGATGAAACTTAATGAGACTCATGACCATCATAATCCAATCTTACACGAAGTTTTCATCCATAAAGTAATCTCCATAAATGCTGTGCGAAAAGCTGCAATTAGTTTTTGCAATAATTCCACTTTGCCACCATAAGCCTGGAATAATGCGGTGGATTTCTGAGCACTTGTAACTAAATCCTTTCTCACCAGTGCACAAACATCGAAAGTTTTCCGCCGCTATTGGCACAACATCAGCTCTCAGTTCAATCACAATTTTGCCCAACGGTCCACTAGAATTTTCCAGATTTAAATATACTGTCGGCTTTGGATTTGTAATGGCATTTCGACATGCCCGATAACCCATTCCTGAACCAGGCAAACAAGTGGAGTTTTTAGCATTGCCGTGTGAGCTTGAACAGAAATCTTCTCTCCAGTACAATGGATAATAGGAAAGTTTTTCCATTCTTTCTTCCAATAATTTGTAATTTTTAAGGAGTTTCTTGGTATCATAAACAGGTTGCTAGAATTTTAATAGTCAGTGCTTCAAAACAATGAAATGAGTCAGGAATCAGGAAACGATTCCAACACACTGGGCCGGCTGGGAAATGTAATATAGCGCGGAACTCAATTTTCGTTTGGAAAAGATGAATGGATAACTGCTGCGCAAGCGCACAAAAAAATGATGCGACTTTATATAACGTATACTTTATATTGCAAAAGTGTTTAGCAGTATTCCCGTCGCAAAAAATACTATCTTTTAATTAAAGATGAAACTGGGTTTCTAACTGCATTTAATTCCAGCAAAAGTCGCGCGGGAATATCATTTCTTGATTATCATTGAATCTGACATGAGAATATTTTAATGTCCTCATCCAATCTATTCATCATTTTACGCCTTAAAGTTTTCTTACCACTTCACTGATTTTATTCCACATAACCATATTTGCCTCAGTGATTTTAATCAGTTCCATGTGACGCGCTAAACCTCGATTGTGTATACTTTTTGTCCTGGAATCAAGTCTAGTGTTGACGATTGCCTACGAATAAGAAACAATTGTATGGTGGATGAAATGAAATATACAGCTATTTTGCAGTAGGTAAAAAGTCTTTGCATTTTCATTTTGCAGTTATTAAGATCATACGGGGCTGCACATAATTTGAGATATCGCTGCAAGTAGTCTAGCATTTTCCCTCTCGTTATTAACAAAATAATTCAGTCGCCTGTTAAACAGAACAGGACCTGAATATATGTATTTTGTGGTTATGGGTGAGCTTGTGTCCACGCGAGGTTTCATCGATATTACGCGTTCACGGTGCCCAATAAATTCCAGTCTCCTCAAACGGTTTGTAGAATCTGTCGTGCGCGTAGCTCGTAATTTCTCTTTGTTGCACCGCTGCATTAATGATTGCATTCTTCAGTTGAAAGTAGTTAACTATCGTTCCTGTAGTTCATATAAAATCCCTTACAACTCTGATCCGTGCGGCCGTGCTTTTCAGCATATTCTCGCAGTTGGACGGCGACTGGACCTCGTTTGTTTCTTTTGGGCGGCTCATTTTTAAAATTTTAAAAACTATAAATGCTCGTTTCGAAATTAAAAAATTGCTTGCTTGTTAAAAAAAGGTGATATTTACAAAAAATGAAACGCGGGCTGCGCCAAATGAACTGAGGAAGTCGAACAAAAAATTTTGGATGTGCTTTTACCAAAACTACAGGTATTGTGTAAATACAATAACCATATTATACGTTGTCAAGAGAGAGTGAGATAACACTTGGATGGTACACGTTTTCTAATGTTTTTATTCAATATCAGTCAGTCATAACGAGGAACAAGTATAAGAAAAAACTATGTGCTTAGGCCAACGCTTTTATATCAGCGTTTACCATAATTTGTATCTCTTGACAAATATAAAAGACAACGACTTCTTGTACATGTTGAGGTACAACAACCCACATTCGAATTATAAAAAATATACAACATACAGTACATACAGTTGGATTACACATATTAATAGTTCAAGCATGGACTTCCACTAGGACTTCTACTACGTGAACCGGTAGGAGAAGCCGATTTTGAGTGACTATGACCACTCGAGCTAGAAGATCTTCTATCACCAGCTATACGGTGTCTTCTTTCCCTCTCACTGTTCAAGAAAACGTTAAAAACTACATTGACGGCCAATTTATAATCAAAACTATCAGATTGAGATAACAAACGGTCATTTCATTATATTAAGTATACGAAAACTTACCGTCTACGATATTTGATACTCATTTCGCGAAGACGTTCTTCTCTGAGAAGTCTCTCCTGCAGTTGCCGTTCACATCTAGATTTTTCCACTTCTTTATCAGCCTTGAGCTGCTTATTCAGAGCAGCTTGCATTTTCTTTCTAAGCCGTTCTCGAGGATTTGTTTTCGATTCTTGTCTTGAAGAGCTTGCAATACCCTGGTAGGAACAAACAAGCATTAGTAATGGAATATTATTCGAAACATCAAGGCGCGAAAGTTGGATCAGTAATAATGGAGCAAATGCGGCTCATAAACTTAAAAGCAGAAGGATCCCACTGCAAATAATTCATTCATAAACTCTATCTAAAAACTTTCTACTTGAACCAATTCTTATTCTTACTGACTTTGGAGGAGACGTTCAAACTGGATTTACCCTTGGCTACTTCTGAATCGCGGGAAGTGGGCCTAAAACATAAACATTGCTACTTAATTCATTTAATTTAAGTAGTGTATACAATATAAAACAACATACTTCCCACTCCGTGACGAAGGTTGACTGTCTGTCTCCTCAGAGTCAGACTCTGAGCCTAAAGAAATTGATGATGAGCTTGAACGACTTTTTCGGCGACCATAATATCTTTTCAAAGGCGGTGATGGAGCCTTGACGTTAGGAGCTCGGACTATCGGAGAAACCATGGAGGTCACTGTCTCACATCCGTTAGAGGCAGCAGGAACACTTGCATCCGTATTTACTAAGGAGCGCTTCCTTTCAGGAGAGGATGACGATGAGGATGAAGCTTTCCGTCTTGAATGAAACGAAAATATAAATAGTTAAATCAGACAAATTACTAATATAATCTTTAATTTCCCCTTTAATACCTTAATCTCGATCGGGAACTGCTAGATGACGAGGAAGAAGAATGTCTCCTGGATTTTTTTGAAGAGATTGGGGACCTAGACCTGGATCTGGATCTGCTTCGCTTACTTCTTCCATTTTTTCTTGAACGTTTATCACGAGAATGTCGTCGACGCTGAGAAGAATTGGACCGCCTTCGACGTCGCCGTTCTCTGTCAGAAGAGTTTCTTGATGATGAAGATGACGAAGAAGACGTGCTAGAATGTCTACGATTCCTTCTACGACGATGTTTAGACGCTGAATAATGAGACTGAGAACTGGAATGACGCCTACGACGTGATTTCCTTGAGAGTGGGGATGATAAACGAGAACGACTGCTAGAAGAATGACGTCTCCTATGGCGCCTTGAATGACTTCGAGATTTATTGGATCTTCTCCGCCTGGAATGTGATCGGGATCGGGACCTTGACGCGTGTCTTCTCCGAGACGATGAGGTTCTTCGTCGTCTTTCACGCGATTTGGAACGAGAGCGAGGTTTCATTTTCAGTCGCTCTGTTGATCGGCTACGACTTCTTTTAGAAATACTTTTAGGAGGAATTGTCTTCAAAAATTGAGAAGGTGGCAAAGAGGGCCCGAAAACTGAATTATTGTCTTTTGTCTTTTCTACATTCTTAACACTGCAATAAACAAAAATATAATAATTTATAATATTTAAAAATACATAATTAAATTGCTGATATTACAACAACATACTTGGTTGAGCACTCTTCCTCTGATTCGTTTCCTCCAAAAGAAGTTATAAAAGTAATTTTTTCCGGACCCTCTGAGCCGGATCTTGATTCGGAACGAGATGTCGAACGTCTTTCCTCTGGTGGTGAATCCGGAGCGGCATAGCTGCGCAGCATTTTCACAATTTTAAAATAAACACATCCTGCACATTTATAAAGATCCAATATGTTTTTATCATCCTAACAAACCTTGGAGGACTAATGGGGCCTCTTCTTAGTATCATCTTGTCTTTATATGCTCGACGCTCACGTCTTGCTTTTCTTCCCTGTGTTGAGAGAGTAGCAAAAAATGTAGCATTATTTTAGTTTAAAAAGTCAGATTTACCACACAATTTTTTATTTCAAAAAATACATACACTCATCGCTTGTTTTTCCTCCTCTTCAAGCTTTGCTAATCTTAAATTTTCCTTTTCTTCTAAATCTTCGTCTAGGAACCTCATGAAGTCAAGTTCGCCCATTCCATATTTTGTTCCATGATTATTTAGCTCGGATCTTTGGGCAGGAGTAAACTCACTTGCTTCGAGTGGCAAATCCAAATCAAAGTCATCGACATCATCGGGATCTTCTTCAGCTGCAGCCTGAGCCTCTGGTTCAGTTTTTGAAAATATAAGAGAAAGTGAAGATGCGCTTGGAGTGCTATCTTCATAATTGTAGCCGATAGCAGCCTTTGGTGCTTTTGGCTTCTCTGGTTTATGATGCATGTGAGAATGTGAAGCACTTCCATACAACTCTTCAATGTGAATCTGATGAAGAAATTTTTCTTCGGAAGCTAAAAAAGGCAATAGTATAAGTATAAGAAGAGCTCAGAATCTAATCAAGTTTTTTCACAAGGGAAAATAATGTTCTGGTTTTACTTCCCGACAGGTCGTTTTGAGTAAGAATTCTGTAACGCTCATAGTTAACATTAGAGATATCATTTTTTGACAAATCTCTGTCCACGCTTTCAGCATTTTCGGAAGAACGATATTCCGGAATTTGGTCCAAGTTAGCCCTCACGTCAAATCTGTCAATCAGGTTGTCTGCATTTCCTTGCCACGGCATCCTAAAAGGAGCAAGGTAAGTATGCCTATCTTAGAATAGGTAACACCATAATCGAATCACAGAGCCTCAAGATAGTAGCTTACATTGATTTTTCAGCCGCTATTGAAATCTGAGGTTCCAGATGAATTTTACACGGTCTTCCATGAATCTGCATGAACTGTGTAGGATCTGCTTTGATGCGTTCATAGAACTCCCGTCTTCGTTCTGCTCTTCGACGATAATCGACAATCATACACCGAAGTTTCTTCTCTTGCTTTCGTGCTTCGTGCCACATTTTGATAATCTTTTAATTACAGCCAGAGCCAACAACTATCCAACCGATTTGATCATTAGTTGGATGCACCAGCACTGTCAATAAAGCAGAAACCTCATTCGGCTTATTGTAGTACAGTTAAGTCATTGAATAATCAAAACAATAATCAAATCCTAGATAACTTTTTGACGCAGGAATTTCAGTGACTTCGAGTTTTTCGAGTCTAAAATTGACGCTCAGCGGTATAGCGCTGGAGTTTCAACTTTCTATGATATAATGTGCAAAGGCTTCGCTATGTGCTTTTACTTTGTTGCAAGGTACAAGCCACAGAAAGAGGAATACCCGCAATACAAGCCAAATTATGGCACAATACTGTTGGGTTGACTTGTTGACTATGAAATTAGATGGGAATGGGATTGATGTTTTATTTTTGCAGATTTCAACTTAAACTTTTCAAAAGCCCAAATCCAGTCTACTGTACTCAAATCATATCAAAAAGAGCTTCGTATAATATGGTCTTGGCATTTTCAGCTAGTACGTCAAATACACACAAATGCATATGACTCTCCCATGTTATCGCATGCTAGCTGAAAATGCCAAGACTATACATACATATGTTATTATCTTATAGCAGCTATGCTTACTTACTTAGCAATGCCATTTTACAACTCTGTAAGTCTTCAAAAAACTCATAAACATCGGAATAATTTGGACTTTCCTTTAGAAAATGAAGTGAATGATTTGGTGTTTGGTGTTCACCAGAATCAGTAATGAGTTCAGTATTGTGGACTATTAACCCTCGAAGAAAAATTTCATGACGTCAATAATATGATTTTGTGCATTTCAAATTCAAAGTTTCAAAGCATCGTTTAAAGCAGGGTACAGGAATATTCCTGTACCCTGATTTAAAGATCAATTTATATTCAAATCAGCTAAAATGATGTTAGGAATAACTATTCCTGACTAATTTTTAGAAAGTTACAACTATTAGTGCTTGTTTTGGCTTCATAATAATACATATGTTTTAAGCTGGTACAGTTTCCTGTGCAAGGAATGCTGATGAATGGATCTTTTCTGAAAAGCAATGTCTGTAGTTATTGTGTGATGTGAGGTGTGAGTGAATTACATTGGTCTTTTTGTCAAAACTGGAAATATGACACGGCACTCAAAGGATCTGCCCTGGGTAAGTAACTAACATTACAGTTTTATGATGAATATTTTAAACCCACGGAACGGCACTGAATTTCCCATACTTTAGCTCTTCGTGGTCACAATGACGAACACCTTGTTTGCTACCACAACTAGTGGATTTCAATTCAGTTTCAGTGAAGATCAGCCTTGTGCCGCCAGCATGGCAGAAATACCTCCATTAAATTGGATTCCTTTCCTCCCTAAACACAATTTCCCCAAAACTGCCCCAAGTGGTGTCAACATTTGCAACTCCGTTTGTGGGAAATCTTCAAAATGCACGTACAATTGGTCCGACTCTTTAAAACGATTTCCATTTCTATTGTTTCGCTGCCAATGCGATGACCAATGTCCAACAAAAAAGGTTACTGCATTAGAATTTTTTTATTGCTAAAACTTAATTTACCAGTAACTTATAGCTTATATTTATGGTGAAATTTTCTGTCTTTCATTACAGATGAAGAAATTTGGGGGCTACCTGAGAATTGATTGCGCAGATGTATCGAACAAAATGGATAGATGCAATAATTGCATGATGTGGCAATCAAGTTTCCGCTGTGAAATGTCAATGCTGGATAATAAGTATAAACCGTACTTTTGTGTATGTTGCAATGGTAGGTCAGAAGTAGACAGTCAATGGCATGAATATGAATGGAATTAAAATGATGGACATGGACAAATAAGTGCACATTTTGACATAGCTGCAAAACACGATGAAAATAGATTGTAATATTTTACTGGTATGATACACCACCTGGACGAAGACAAACACTTCTTCTCTTATATGTTTTTGTTAAACACTAACAAAAGTAAAATGGCGAAAAAAAACGAATGATTTAACATTTTTTCCAAAGCATTTTATAGATATTGTGCACTTTATTAGCTATAGGCTATAATGAGATCTTCAGTTAAATTTTTTAACTAATTTAGTTTTCCATTTTGACATTCCTTACATTTTAAAAATTAACGTCGACAACAGCAGAAAAAACAAACAAAAGAAATAAAGAAAATGAAGACAAATGTAGCCATTTCTTGGGCTTTACATGATCCCAGACAAACGTCGAAATCAATAAATCTTTGCGGTCTCAAAGTATTAAATATTTCTTTTTGTGTGTTTTGGTGTGTAACATTTTTGATAACGCAACAGTTTTTTAGGTCCTTAAAGCTCTTTAAGTTTGAAAACCAGTCTTTGTCTAGAAGGCATGTGACATTTTGTTGGCGTTCCAAAATATTTGCACAATTTTGTTTTGAAGTAAAACCAAAGAAAACATCATATCTTTTCTTTACACTAAATGCTTTGAGTAAATACAGGGATTTATACTTTTCCTCCCAATCCATGCAAGAAGGTTTATCATAAAACTCAAAGGCTGTCCATTCAAACTCATTTCTATTAAACGGAACATAAAGACCGATTGTGACAAAAGAGTGAGTCAAATGTTTAGAAATTTTGCATTCTATTGTACAAAGGTCAGGAGCATTCAAAATCAATGCTTTTTCTAAACTCAATCCGTTCGATTTTTCTCCCACAAGATTTGCAACAGGAAGCTTGTTCCACCGTTTCAGAGATATTTTTCTCCCGTCACAAGCCATTCTTTGGATTGCAAGTCGTCTGTAGTCCTCTTTTCTTCTCCGTGGAGAAGATTTTGAATTTCTGTATATGGATCCTGCCTGTTGAAGCAAAGGAGTTTTAGTATGCGATATTTGTGACACTGTAGTGCAGTAGGGGGCACAATGAGAAATCGATGCGAGAATATGAATGAACTATACAAATCTTACTTTAGGATTTTTTCCTTTATAATCCTTCCAAATTGACGTGTTTCTGATCAATTTTAATGGTAAAATAGCATCGGCATTATTATTTCGCCTACCCGAATTAATTGACAAATTAAATCGAAACAGAACGGTATCCTCGTCTAAATTTTCAGTGGTGATGAATACGGGTGAAACCTTCGTTTGAAAAACAATAATTTTAAAGAAATTACATTTCAAAATGTGAACATTTGATTCCTTCACTCGACTTATCTTGTCCAAGAATATCTATTAAATCTTTACCTTTCTCCAGCAGCTAGACCAATCCTGGTCTTGCTGTCCATTGCAAGTCACTAACAATAGTGAAGTAATTAATACGCAAACTCTTGGTGTTCTGAATTCCATAGTTATAATTTACTGTTACAAATTACACAATTTTTGCAACAAACAAAATTTTTTTCAAATTTTGTACCTAATAAATTACTTTAAATACATTTTATTAATACGATGTCGTACACACTTTCAGGATAACAAGGGACTATTAAAATATGCCTTATGTATTTACACCACAATCCCATCTCCGATCCATTACAAGTCTGTGTCTCCAAATTATTTTTTCAACCAAAGAAAACATTACATCATTCATTGCAAGTTTAACATGATTACAACACTTAATATCATTAGATGCATAAAGTAAGCGGAGAGGTTACGACTTAAGACCAAATGCATTTTTCATTAGTGTAAAAGTTGCATGCACAAGAAAACAGGGCAAAACAAAAAACAGCCCCGTTTGGAGTATCAGATTTCTAATGTGTGATACTATTTTTTACCCTCGTTAGGTCACACAGACATTTCGACGTTCATACTACCCTTATACTTAAATAGGATGCTTTTAGGTACAACAGAGATGTGTGTGTGTTTACGTGCGTATTGTATTGTACTCCAGTGATTACTATAGATAAGTAGATGAGTGCAGTATGAGTGTACACATCAGTTAGCAAATATTAATGTACATATTTTGTTCGTTGACATAAAATAGTGAAACCAGACAATAAAAGATAGACTTTGCTCTTAATGAACTAAAGTAACACTCGTGTACACTTTTCACAGTTTCACGTGCACAATGAAATGACACAATTGTATTAAAATATGCTGAATTGAGTATAAATCTAATCCCCTATCTGGTTATTTTTTTGCATGAGTGATAAGAACGTATTGATACTTTTAAACTTGACTTGGTGCTTAAGCTAACAAGTAGGGATGAATTTCCATTCTGTATTATTGTATGTAAAACTAATAATACTACATAAATAAAGACGGCTGATTTGGGAAATGCAAGAATCCTCAGATTATTCATGAGCATGAGATAAAATAACAAAATTAGCTTACATTGCTTGTAGTATGAAAAACAAATATTCATTTGAGTTGACTGACTCACATAAATCATAGAACAAATCATAACTAAATAAAACTAAAATCTCACAAATACACTCTTGCAGCAAAATGCAACGGTACCGAATACTCCTCATTACCATCACAATAATCATTCACACTATCAAATTTGGAGTTCACCCTCGCCCCATTCATAAACAGCACATTAACGGGATGAAAAATCCCAAACCTCAAACTTATATGAAGTGGGGAAAAGGACTCGCAATCCAACTTTCCCAAATCGTTCACTGCTGAGCCACAATAATTGATCAAAATATCTGCCACAGTCCTGCTGGCCACAATCCCTTCAGCCAAACCATTCCTCAATGATTTCCATCCATCTTGCCCGTGAAGAACATCTTCGTGCTCCCTTGTCCAATGTAATGGGACCAACTCCATGAGATCACACAGCAAATTCGTGTCGAAACCACAAGTCATAAGAATATTTTGTATTATTTGAGCATGTCCTTCTACTGCGCTCAAATGCAAAGGTCTGATTACCCCTCCAAACTGGTGTACACAATTCACACTTTGCCCATTGTCAACTAACATTCCCATTACATGCTGGTGACAACTTTGCACAGTATTTTGCACCCTAGTGACTGCATTTCTTTTGACATTCCATTCGTTTGTTGTGTGCACGAGCGGGACCCACAAGCCATCTGGTTTTACATTAACATCTCCACTGGCCTCAACAAGGGATTTGGAGGCCACATTGGTTGTAGTAGTAGTATCAGGGAAGAATGCACTTTTTGTTACGAAAAATGGGGAATAAAAATGATGGAGTGGTTCCTCAGCCCAAGCATTCACATCTGCACCGTAAGATAGTAATTTACAAATGGAGGATTCTGAGTTATTACCATCATTGTTGGATTTAGCCTTGTTGCATGATTCTTCACTATGTGGATCAGATGAGACTTTACAATCATGGATTTGCTGCTCGTGGTGATTGATGAGGAATTCAGTGAGAAAGGGACATTTGATTTTTTGGGCAAATGTCGACGACCCTTGAGGTAGAAAGAACTGGTTTCCTTCCAGTTGTTGAGCACTGATTGCTAATGCCTGTTCAGCATACGTGTAACTTATGTCTGTGGCCACTTTGTGCAACGCAAGGGAGTTTTGTAGGTTTTTTGTCGCTAAGTCGGACAGGTAATTTGTTGGGTTGGGCTGTGCCATATTTTCGGGATTTGATTTAGAAACTGGTTGAAAACGTAGAGGGAATTTAATTTAATTGGTGCACAGTATTTGCTTTATGCAGTGAAACAGATGAAAGAAAAGTGTTGTGGAATGAAACTGTCAGAGACTGACTGACTTAAGCCACAAACGTTATTCTGTGTGGTGCGATAAGAATTACAAGAGTGGCCACTATTTTTTACAGATAATTGTAATGCGAGATACCGTAAATAATTGATTACAAGTTTGCAGGCGCTGAATCGGCAAATTGAAAAGGATGGGTACAAATAATCACAAGGACTCTAATTTGTTAAGTACTAGTTTGCAACTTTGAAAAGTGAGTTGGCTATAATAATGTCAAGAAGAAACTGTTTATTAAATCAAATCAAATCAACGACAATAAAAACAAACGATAAAAAATGTGTAACAAATTGCAACGATAAACTACTTCTAGACTGTCTACTCACTTTGCCACGCAATGAATTAAAGGCACTTGGCTATGGCATTCATCAAAGCAGCTTCACGGGTTGGGCCTGAGCCTGCAGTAATGAAAAACATTACATGCTATAAAGAAAAGTCAAAGTTAAACATAAATATTTGTAGGGAAATAATCATACCATCGGATATCTTCCGTTCTGTTTCCTCCGTCTCTAATAGCTCGTATATCTCCAAATAAGCATCCCCATTCATCCTGTATGAAGTTGCTGTCAACCTAGATAGCTCGCTTTCTTTCCTGTTGAGAAAATTTATAAACTTCTTTCGTATGTTTGAAAATCCTTCGCATCCTGGATAAAAAGATTGTAGCAAAATGATTATCACAGTAATCAGACTTTCCTCTCACACAGACTCATTTCCAATCTTAAATGAAATTATATAAACTTACGACTCAAACTGTCCAACCAAGTGCCGCCGCTAGTGCTCAGAGAGAAGGATCTTATGTCTGATTTTGTCGGCTTCTCTTTTTTTACTGACTTTGCCTCTTCTTCAATTCGCTTTGTTTGTAAGTCCACTGTTTGTTGCAACGCACGTAAATCAGATGTTACTTTTCTAATAGCGACCTCAATTTGTTTCACCTCGGCGCAATATGAATCCATATTTTGGACATCAACTTTCTTTAATCGATCAACTATAGCTAAAACAGTTTTTTGTTTCTTCTTTGTCTCGCACAGTGCTTCAGCCAGATCACGACGCTCTTTTCCCAGACATTTCAGGTGAACATCCAGTTCTTTCTTTTGAACCATTATTTGGTTCTGTATGAACGATATGTTGCGATTACTGTTCCCTGTTTTTTCCATATCCGCTATTAGCTTGAGGTATTTGGTTTCTTCTTTTACTTTTCGATCCATCATATCGAGAGGGAGTGTAACAGTAGTAGGATTACAATACGTATGTGTATTTACACTGTTCCACAAATGGCAACTGCAGCCATTACAAGTTTGCATGAACTTTGGAAGCAACTTTATAAATGTGCCAAAGCCGTTAGACAGCAAGTTTTCCCAACGGGGTCCATATTCATGATCAGGTGGGACTAAAGCTCTGATAGCATCCTTTAATTGCTCCATTCCTTCGGACGACAGAAGGGTCTGAAAATTTATTTAATCACTGAGCTTAAGAGCTGTAGTGTGGAGCATAGCGCCTCCAAACGCAAAGATAAATAATAACGAATAACTAACCTGTTGAGCCATTAAGTTTTCACCTGCCTCTATTATCGGCAAGATATGTCTTGTATTTGTTACATCTTTCTGAATAAGTTGCAGAATACTGTTGTCCAAATCCCGGACTCTTGCTTTCAGAAGATCGTGATCAAATTTCTCCTTCTCGAATTTCTGAAATTTATTGAATGCAAGAAACTACCAACCAATTGCTCATGCGTGCTTTGTCAACATACAGGCAGATGGAGTCGTTTACATCAAAGCATAAGTAATGACAAAAAACTGTGAGTGTACCTGTCGCCATTCTTGAACTTCGGTATCTGCATTAGATTTGTCCTAAAATAAATATTAAACATTCATAGAAAAATTGACTATTTTATCTTTCCAAACAGCAATACTATTTTTATGACTCAAACCTCGGAGCCCTTTTTGATTCCTGACTGCTGGGCATACTTAATATTTTCAGGCTCAGGCACTGGAGGACAAGACAAAAAGAAAGTTTGAAACTTGCGCCGCCAGAATAACTGGCGTTGTACTACACTACACACTCCAAAAACTGCAAGCCGCCACTATCAGCTAAGTTGAAATATAGAGTAGTGGTAGTCCCTAAAGAATTTTTTAAAATCCAATGTCGATTTTTTACAATAATTCCAATTTACGAGGACCTTTACATTGAGGGGAAAATTTTTAGATTCCTCACATAGAATCTTGCTACGTTACAGAATAATGGGTGGTGAATCAGGCCATCTTTCATAAAATCCCATTTTAAATTCTCTATTTTATTAAAACGGAAAGTAGTAGCCACCAATGTGGTACAATATTCAAGAAAGAAAGAACATCTGTGTATATTCTACCACATTGGTAGCCACCAGCGAGCGCCATATGCAGTTGTAATGGATGTACTACAACTGTGGGTTTTATTTCTCTGAACAAAAATTCAACGAAAAAAGGAACAAACTGAAAACAAAAACCTAGCAAGGAAAAGAGTAGGGGAAAATCTGAAAGAACAGACATCTATGAGGAAAACCGTACCCAACTGGGAATGCAACCCCAGCAAAAAAATAAAACTGTGGGTTCATATAATCACTATGAAAGACTATGACATACCTTCTTGACGGGAGGATAGGATCAACTGATCGGATTCTTTTTGTGGAGAGAATCTAAATTGTTCCGGGTGACTTATGCACGACGATGACGTACTCTCGCATTCATCTGACAATTCATCTAAACATATACGAACATCAGTTTCAATTTAAATTACAATGTTCGACCATCCTCAACTATAACTAACCATCGAATTTAAACGGAGTTTTCTCATCCACATTTACAGTAATAACATTTGGCCGAATAAAATTTTCAGCCGAAGCCCCGGCAGTAAGATCATCTTCTTCTAAATCACAGAAGACTTCGTCATCTGAAGACAGCACACCGTCGAAGTTATACTTCGATCTCGGACTTCCGAGCATTGTGGAAAATATTGTTTCGTTTCGAAGATGAAAACTATAAAAGACAACCCAATTCACAATAAAACGGTGGGTAGAGAAAGATTGAAATTAAAATAATTAAAGGGGCGGAAACGAAAAAAATTAAACAAATATTCAATAAAATTTTTTAACTCAATACAATACGATAAACTTGACCAAAGGTAACCCAGCTGCTTAGTTAGCAAAAAAACTATACCTAAGGCCAAAATGGAAATTCCAAATCTCTCAAAGAATTCGAAGAATGTTTGTCGTCTCGTGGCCTCTAGCGCACATATAAAGCCATTCATTTCATAATCATATGCGTATGTTAAACGCCACTGTATGCACATCATAAAACGAATGATATTTGCATATGGCGCCACACCTTCTTTATCACACAACGATTTGACGAATAGCTGTTCTGCTGTTCGCTGATTCGAAAACACGAGCCCGTAGGCCCGTACCCCGGGTTAAACTTGCTAAAACTGGAGTGGAATTCGACTTCCGAACTGTCCGAACATGCGACTTTGGTTTATGTTTCAATTTGCATAATTGTATGAGTTCTTCTATCATTACTACAAAAGAATTAGTGAGAAAAGGAACGCGCGATCACCCTTTGCTTTCGTTTGGAATTCGATTGGATTGATACATTGCTAGTTTCGTCTTCAGCAAATAAGGTGTCGCAATAAAAGTAAGTTCGCATTTGTTTGCTGCGTTATCTGCGTTGTGGTATTGCTGAGATATGTTCTCAATTCTCAATTTCCTTTTCTTAATTATTTACAAGATTAATTTGCATTTATAGGGAAATTCAATTTTCTCAAAGAGAACGCGGACTCCCGTTACATCACTGATTAGATTATTCATAAGTTACGCTAGTTACGCATCTGACTGATCTGACCATTTGGACCCTTGAGTAGCTTTTGAATTCGCTGATCAACACTGATTACGACAACGAGTTTTTGATTTTCACGCACATTAAATATGGAGGACGACATCAAGGTGCGTGTTTCTAGTTCTTGTTTTTGTGGTTTTGTTGTTCATTGAGTGGTCATGTATAGCAGAATAGCAGCATAATATAAGAAATAATGATTACTAAAAACTTTTTTGTTGCTGTTTCAGGCCATTGAAAATAGTGCTTCGGATATCCGGGAGGTGAGTAAAATTCTTTTTTTTTAATTTTGTTGCCGATTATGGATTTCGTTATGGTTTTGGTGTTGAGTCATTTTGGTCATGTATGGCAGCTACAGCAGCATTTGCAGCATGATACTGATTATTAAAAACTTTTGTGTTGCTTTTTCAGGCTATTGAAAATAGTGCTTCGGATATCCGGAAGGTGAGTAAAATTCTTTTTCATGTTTTTTGCCGAATGTGGATTTCGTGTTAGACGGTCACGGCTTGAACTTAGCAAAACGTTACAAGTATATTGGTTTTTATTGTGAATTTGCCCTCTATCGAAGCTTATTGGTTCTGAAAATTCTAGTTACATGGTGTTTTAGTAAAAACAGCTGAAAGCATGAGGAAAAGGATCGAGGAGAATAAAGTAGACTTTTTGCAAGTGATAAACGTAAGTTCTTACTTTTTACAGATCGAGGAAAATGTTATAATTTATAACATTTTTTTATAACTTATAAATGATCAATCTTAGTAAGAAGTGTGATCTTTTTTATAGCACTTGATCGCCGTAGTGGTTCGCTATGATAATTTAGATCGGTTAGAAAGAAGAACAGAGATGTTTTTCTCCGATAGAGGAGATGGTTGCTCCAACAAATCCGACTGGGAAAGATTGTTAGCGGAAAAATTTCCGACAGGACAAAGAATAGAAGGAAATGAATTTGTATCACAAATTACAAATTTGTTTATGCACTTTCTGGCTGAAAATAGATTTTTGAGAAGTCAAGTAGACAAATATAAAGCCCAACCAAAGGAAAATGAAACTTTAGTCAAGAGTGCTGAACAAAAGTTAGAAGAAGGCCGTAAAGCTCTAAAGCTGGCCGACTCCAGAGAACAGAAGCTTATGACAGAGAAAAAAAAAGTCAAGGAAGAATGGGAAAATTGCTGCGCAATGAAGACTGAGAATGAAAAAAACCAGCAAGAAATTGCAGCACAAAAGGAGAAGATAGATAAAATGATTCGCAGGACGGAAGATCAGTATGATCAACTAAAACTTTCAACAGAAAAGGTAAAAAAGAAGCAGAAGGATTTAGAGGAATTATCGACCGTCCTTTTGAAGGCTGTGGATAAAAACAAAATGGACGATCAAGACATCCAAATCTTGGATGAGGAGCTCATATTATTGAAAGAACAAACTAGTCAAATCGAAGGACGATTGGAAGCTGTTGAGGCAAAAACTACTGTAGAGGACTTCAAGTATCTGGAAAAAACACTACGGGAACGAAAGGAGGAATTAAAAAAAATTGAATCTCGTTTATCTTTGGAAGCTACTAAGGCAGAACCTGACAACAGTAAAGGTTTGTCAATGAAACCTGCAGAGTCAATAGGGCGAGAAAAACAAAATTCAAAGAATGAGACGGTATCCAAACAAAAAATGGAAACTCGAGACATTTCGCGATCTCGAGATTTAATATCTCGAATAAGTCAACTAAAAAGTAAGATTTTCATCTCAGTATTTTTGTTGTGTATTAGCGATAGCGAGAGTAGCGCAAGTAAAAGTTGAGTTGTGGAGTTGTATTTTTATTTTAGCTGCATCTTTTTATTTTATTCTGGATAGGTAGAAAAGCGATCGTGAATATCCTCCCAGTGTTGAACCGTCTCGTTCGATATTTTGAGAAAAAGAATCTTAGACTTGTGGAGTGTTATGATCCCACAAATAACACTTGCCGAATTTTTGCGTTGAAGCCAGATGCGGTAAATGGAGATTATGTGGAAAAAGGTTTGTTCTCCTTTATAATTTTCTTCAATTTTGATCTTCCTTTACCTAAATTTTTCCTTTGGAGTATAGAGTATCTAAATTAAATTTACTCGCATTTGTTTCAATTTTTAGGGAATGGTTGTAACGAGGATGATGGTTTAATTGATGCATTACAAAATGTGGCTGCGAGATTTGAAGAAGCGAGGCCAAAAGGAGGACGTAGTGGAAGTCAAGCCCCGTCCGTGAAATTTGGTCCGTAATAAATTTTTATTTTATTTTGCATCTATCCATCATAATAGATCGGTATTTATGTTAGTTGTAATGTAAGCATTTAATGTTAATGTACACATCGACTGACAGTTGTCTACAAGTCAGTAGTTGATGTTGACGAGAGAATCAAAAAAAAATATCAAATATTGTTCCCAAATAGTGTTATATAGTAATTTACTTCTATGATTGTTCCTATTTATCGTATATATGCCATTTCTTTTTAAATCTTTTAATTGTCAGATTTATCAATTGTGATCAATGATTAATTAGTTGGAGTAATCATTCTTTAAACTTTAAGCATTAATTCGGAGAACTGGTAGTTTAAGTTTTTAATGCTAATTTTAGTTAGTAGTAATATTGTTCGCCTTTCGTAGAATGTTATTTTAGTTTATTGAGGACAAAAGTGTGCATATAATATTATATGTAAAATTTCAAAGTAATATTATCTCCTTATACTGCTATACTATTCGCCCAGAAGTATGTCACTGCCAAATCGAATTTATTACGCAATCCTCATGCGCTTTCATCTATCACTTTTGATGCAGTTGATTTTCCTGTTTGCTTTTGGCCCTTGTTCGTCTTGTTCTTTTGTGGTCTTTCATCCTCTTTCTGAAATTATATGTCATGGATATGAAATAATAAGATAGAAATTCAGCCAATGGGACGTATAGATACAAA
>Ga0210040_10004328_pt1 | contig 18631 bp, 16 predicted proteins | sample CryGeyCG12114_NA_FD_185462 | JGI IMG/M metagenome (GOLD analysis project Ga0210040, IMG submission 185462) | Groundwater microbial communities from aquifer - Crystal Geyser CG19_WC_8/21/14_NA (SPAdes) (version 2) | ecosystem: Environmental > Aquatic > Deep subsurface > Groundwater | place: USA...
TTCTTCTGAATTTTTATTTTTATCAGTCCAACATTCTAGCCAACAGTCCGACATTCAGTCCAACATTCAGTCCAACAGCTCTACAAACACTTTGGCTTTTTTTGGCGTCGATAATTTTTTAGCCAGTGTGTAGAAATTAACACGTTTTATCGATGTTGTGCCAATGCAACTAAAAATATTAGTAGTTTTTTTCCATTTTTGAAGAAAAATTAATAAGAAAAAAATTCTACTGCAAAAAACTAACAGAGTGAACCCAAACCTAGTGATAAAGCGAGTTTTATTTTATTTTATCTGTTAGTTTTATGTTTCTTAACTATATTTTGAAGTTCATTGAACTATGCATGCATGCAAAGCAACAAAGGGCAGGTGGTATTTGAATGCACGGAGTTAGAAATAAGCTATAAAAACACACAGCGGCAGTATTTACGGTTTGAAAATATTATTTTTATTTTTCCATCACTTCAAAGAGCAGTTTTTTTTATTTAACTGTGTGGATGTGGGTGTGTTTTTTAATTTGCAGAGTTTTTGTGTTTTTCGGTGTGAGGGTGTTTTTCAGTGTGGGTGTGTTTTTGGGTACGGGTGTGAGTGTGTTTTTTAGGCGTGGGTGTGGATGTGTTTCGACTTCACCCATTTTTTGACGTTTTCGTGTGGGTGTGGGGGTGTTTTAAAAATTCTGCCATTTTTTAGAATATGTCCGAATTTTTGGTCTTGAATTTGTATGATAAAGTTAATTTTACCTGCTATCATATAATATTACAACTTTCATTCTCATTTAGGAGTTGAAATAAGTTGTATTAGGCAAGTTCTTGTATTTCGTGTTGCGAATACTTTTGAATCATATGTTAAAAAAAAACATCTCTATGAGGAAGAATGCCAGCAGACCTGCGATCAAAAATATTTTCAAATTGATACTGAACAGCTTATATGGGTCACTAGCGATGAGGAAAGAGCAACATAAGTCAGTTCATATAACGACAAATGAAGTAATAGTCCTGAGGCTGGCAAGTTAGCCTGTTTTCGAGATTTTCAGTATTGTAAATGATTCAACAAGCATAATCACGTCCAAAAAATCTATTTTTGGATAGATTCCTATTAGTGGCTAGTGTCATACTTGATCTAAGTAAGCTACAAATGTACAGCTTTTACTATAACGTTTTTTTTAAAACAGTTCAAAGGGGCTGTTCGGCTCTTGTATGTTGACACAGATTGTCTAAATTTAGAGTTTATGACGCCAATATTCCTTGTTAAAATGATATAAGTTGAATACAAATAATTATTCATCGTGAACCGCTTTAAGTTCTGGCAGGTAGAACTTTCCCAAAAATTTTTCACCTCGCAAGTCTCTTAGCTCATACGTAACTGGTCGATTGAGGACCACTTTATCTACTATAAACACTTCTGGATTCCAAGAGTAACTATGTCCTTTCTCGAACATTGCCTTCTGTCGATCGATTCGTACTTTTTGATCTACTACATAAAGAGCTTTTTTTGCCGGACGGGACAATAAATCCTTATATGAATTATACCAGACTATGTCAACGTTTTTTGCAGTGACTTCGTTTGGTGACATACCTATAGTTCTGTGAAATGTGCTGTTGAAAACATTCTTGCAAATCTAGACATAATAGTTCTTATAGCTCTTTCCGCTATGGCTGCTTTCACAGTCGTCCTCGTCGAAAACTATTTTATTCCCTTGGATTAAAAAAAGTTTTGAAGCTTGCTATTGATGAAATCCTTTCCATAGTCACTTTGAGCTAATTTCGGCACCCAATCCCACTTTAAAAAAAACTTTGTGAATGCATTTGTCAATTGTTTGGCACTTTTGAATTTTATTGGAGCGGTCCAACTTTTTTTGTGAAAACATCGATGATTATCAGTATTTACTTGAAATCATTGTTCCATTTAGTGTATTGCTGTAAATCTATCGAATCAAATGCTATTTGTTCTTGTGGTTGGAAAGCCAAAACTTTTCTTCTTTGAAACTTTCTTCGAATGGGTTCATGCAAATAGTACTCCTTAACTTTGTTTATAGTACGTTTTCTATTCTTATAAAACTACCTGTACCAGAAAAAGACCCCGACAATTTGAGATTGAAATATTGTTTTTTTTTTGACTTGTTTTATAAATCATAAATTTTAATAAAATTCAAAGCAGTTAAAGTTCACAAAATGACAATGTATACTGTACATTAAAAAACATGACCTTTTTCAAATGAATCCAAAACAAATATGAACTATTACGCATACAAGAATCCAAATATTGATATAAGGTGCAGAAAATAGTTGTGAGTTATATGTCTAGCAGCCCAGAGTTCCAGAAACGTTAGTTCGTCAATTATTCTGCGAGCCCGAGCTCTGATAAGCTCGTATCGTATCCCAGCCCAAGGGTCGCAATCCAAGTGGTCACATGTGATCGTATATGGACGAAGAGATGCTGCGTCATAATGAATCCCTTCTTCACTAGAAACTCCAAATAAATGAGCGGCAAACTTCAACCTCGGATTTGTTATGCATTTGAATACTCGGCAATCTGCAAAACGTTAAAATTGTTCAAAATATTTTTTTTTCAATGACAATCAAACAAAACACCAGACATTTTATTCTCATTTATGAAAAAATTTACCATAAAAAATTGGAATATATGGTTCAGGGGTTGCCTGCGGTGCAGATTAGGATGAGGAGAAAGAGCTAATAGAGCTACTGTCCACTAGAATTTCAGACACTGCTGGGCATTTTTTTTAAATATCTGCTAAAAAATATGAACAGGATTTATTATTTTAATAATTCCTTTTTTTTTCGCCACGCTGCCTTAATTTGTTTTCTCATTCAATAAAATTAATATTTCAATCCGCTTACCTTCAAATAAATATTCTGCAGCACAAGACTCACACTGTAGTAAACAATAACTTTCAACGTTGATAGAGTAAATCACTAATTACTTTTAAACCCCTTAAATGAGAAACTTTGCCTTGTGCACAATTTTGACAAGAAAAATATAAGTCTACTGGAAATGTGCAGTTGTTAAAAAAATCCATTGCATTGCTAACACCTCACTTTTCAAAAGAAAAGCTTTCGGCTCACTGTTCGATCAACCACACTCACTTTCACGTCTTGAAGATAACACTTGGCTAGCTCATCGACCAGCTCCACGGCTCGCTGATAAAATGGATGACTACTGGGCAAATTGACCTTGCACGACCGATACGCTCGAGCCCCTTCTCTCACTTCGATGCTGACTCTATGCTTTGTTAGATCGTTTGGTAGATGCATTTTTTTTGTCTTGTATACTTGAGGACCTGTTTTGATGAAAATACTTTCAGAATGAGTATCCTCACTATCTGTGGACGTAGCTATCCCCCAAACTGACTCTGACATTTTGGATAAAGTTGTTGACACGGCAAAAGTAGAATACACAATAATGTTCCATTAAATTTCATTCTTTGTTGACTCTCTTTATTCTGGATCTATGCAACTAAATTGCATGCATACTCGGTCACGCCTTCAATATATCTCACAGCTATTCTTTGACTTATTCTTGTTATGAAAAATACTTGAAAGTAACATGGGAGTTTTTGCTTGCATATTGCATACGTTATGAGCTGCGCAAATAAAACGTCCAGCAGTTGATGTGGTACCTAACGCACTGTGATCGTGATGGAACATTTTTATATACTTTCTTTCCAAATCCTCTCTTTCATGGTTTTCAAAATCACTTGATTCCCAAAAATCAAAAATGCGGTCACATAATCCAAATAATTGCGATAAAGTATAGTTGTCATAATCTTGCTGAGTCATTATGTACAAACTCGATGCATTATACATTGGTATGATTTCCTCTGCTTGTTCTAAAATTTGCCGAACAAATAAAATTCCGGCATTATCTCCCTCATAAACATTAAATTGGATTATACCGTATGCGCTGGCTAAACCCCAAGAAAAGCTGACAACTTCATGCCGAGCTTCTAACGTGATTTACGAGCTAGCTTTAACTGTATTTTAATCATTTCTTATTTTAGTCATAAAACACTCAAAGTCTGCTACAAGATTAAAAGAATGCGGTGTTTGATAACGAATTTTTTTGCTTTCGTAGAACAACTGTTTTGGGAATTTAATCGACTGAACACCGAATTTTCGACCGTCTGCAAAATGGACTGTAAGGCGGGCTTCAGAGGAAAATTTTTGCATGCAAGCCATGCACCAATAAATACGATGGCAGTTTTTTCTACCCATAAAAGAAGAAAACCGTCTTTTTTATCTGATACAATTAATAAATTTAAATGATTTTTTATTACTGTTCCTGTAATTTTAATTGGATAAATTTAAGCGGTTTTCCTACTTTGCAAGTTTTCTGTTATTTTTTCGGAATTGAGTTCATCATCGCTATCATCGTCATTATTAGTGTCATTATTCAAATCTTCGTCAAACTCGTATGCAAAAATGAATCCAGAATCTGAATTCAACCTTTCAAATTTTTGAATATCTCTGATATCCATTCCATCTTTTTGGCATTTTTAAGGTTAACTGCGATATTATTCCTATTTAGTTCTCTAAAAAAGGGATCATAATTTTTTAAAATATTTCCCTGCTTCCTAGAGCATAATTTTAAATAATAGGCTGCCACACAATTTTGAAAACATTTATTTGTTTTCACAGGTGGATTAATGATGCCATACCTACGATTAAAGCAAGAAGGCAAAGGTACTTCTCTCCCACCATCCTTGAATGGTGTATATCGACTCACATCTATTAATTTAGCCTGATTATTGGAAAAGTCCAACTACTACCTTATTAAAAAAACATGCAAAATCCCTATACTTTGCTAACTTGTTAAAAACCTCCTTACAAAATTGCTATAGCTTGCTCGCTTGCCAAAAAAAACCATGCAAAATTCCTAAAGCTTACTAATAAATGATAATTAATCCAAATATTACCTGTTGTAAAAGTTTTCCCTCGTCGCCTTTGTTCCACACGGGGAGCATCAAAGGTTAGGACCAACTGTTCATCTTGGTTCATTTTGTCAATTTTGTGGACTAAACATCCTTCTTTTTCAATTATTTTTCTTTGTTTAGACTGCCAAGAATTGTCAGTGGAATTTTCGTCGTCCTCGCTGTCTATGAAAAGTCGTTTTGCCACGCTTTTTTCAGGGCCACAGATTTCCTCGGAAGATTGGTCATTTGATCCTTTTAGCTGCTCACGCTCAAGTTCATCCAAAAGCCGATTTGCAGATTCCTCAAAGGCTATGGATGAATTCTGTTCAGACCCTTGTATAAAAAATTGCATGGTTTTCCAAGCATGAAAAAGTATTAAATAGCTAGCGTTTGCATCATGAATCTATATGACTGGAGTCATTATGATGAATAATCCGTAGCAAATCCGTTTTCCACGCATGGAGTCAGTCTGATATTATAATAAACACATGCTTGTTTTACCCTCACCATAAAATCATTCATACATAAATATCTTGTAAGTAAATGAAATTAATATTCCGTTCAAAAACGACGATTATAAAGATAAACGATAATTTGGTTACGTATGAAAAAAATGCTGGAGATACATTATTTCGATATTATGCATGGTAATAAAATTATGACTAAATAATTCGAATAAGTCATTGTCAGTCGCTTTTTGAATCCTGAAGATTGAATCAGATCTTAGTAAGGTTTTGAGTTGTTTGTGTCTTAAAACGAGCTATTTATCGTTATCTGAAAATTAAGCAATCACTTGATGGATTTTTTGTTGGTTGTGTGTTAGGGTTTATAAAATCGCAATACAACAATACACACTCACAAAAACTGTGGTACAAAGACTTTAAATTTCAGTCCAGTTGAAGTAATGACACGAAACATAGTCGAAAAGTGATCTAACCACAGCGATGTGTTTAGTTTAAATAGATCGATCGAGCAAATCGATGTGGCCTAATATGTGGTTAGGTACTGTTTCAATTACAGCTGCAACGCTACAGTATAGCCAGTGTTGCAGCACCTTTCATGCTTGCTTCACCTGTGTGGCGAGTGAGAAGTGTACATTTATCGCCACGGAAAGTTGTATTTTTGTGTTCAGCAAGCATAGAGGGTCCCAGCTGTACTAACTTTTTTGGATTCCACTGATTGTTTGGATCTCTACAAGTAAGTGGGGTCCTTATGAACACAAGTTCATTTGCATCAGAATATTGGTTTTTAGATGAATGATATATCTAATCGTTTTTTAAAATTTAGGTTGTAGGGAAGGAGAGTTCTCAGTTCAAAAACTCATCATCCCTAAATTGGATGGAACTACCATGAATAAAAATGTATGCCTTATCAACGTTATTACTAATTTTCACACCAAACCTGACCTAATATTATCCCGCTGTATTATATCTAATTAAAATTTTAAAGGTGACAAGGCGTCCCAAGCGTGTAAAGAAACCCCGTTCAAAAGAGGCAGAAGAGAAGCTTACAGCTGCATATAAAAGGTAGCTATTTAATGAGACTTTACTCTTTACTATAATTCGTGTGAATAAATCACTGAAAAATACAGTTTAGTTGATTGCTTTTGTGTCAAAAACCCCAATGAACAAGCTGATGCGGACAGCCTGCCGTAATTTACAACTATCCAAAAAGGCAAATAAGAAAGCAAAACTGAGGGACATATGACTCGAGTATTTTGAAAACAACCTGATGCAATTAAAAGGAAATACTTGCTATCGTCTGTTTGTCAATATAAAGGCCAAAAATGCCTGAAAATTATTTTTTTTTCATGTTGATTTTTCCATAGTCGTTTTGTTGTTTACATAATACATTTTTTGATTTCCCATAGCCTATTCACTATTGATAATATTAATTTAGTTTTTCTGTTTCTCATATTTAACATTACTTACTTCCTATATCAAAATAATAGTTACTTTATGTATGCAAAATATATTTAATTTATTATTTTGAAATAAGATTGTACTTTTGTACTCTTTTAAACCAATAATAATGACAATTGCCAATGCCAGGATGAATCATAATTGGATACATTTTAATGCACATGTCCTTTGGATTAATGTTTGAATTTTGGGAATAAAAATTCAAATTTTGAATCATCATTCAATGCATATTATAGGGGGTGAAGCTATTAACCTTATTTCAAAGGCTAGTGCCGATCACATTTTTGGTGGTGTGTATTGCACAGTCGAAATTAGTTTGGATGGAATGCAATGCTATGAGATATGCAATTGTGTGTATTCGACGTCCGAGCTGATTTTGCGCGCAGTATAATGTGTGTGGAGATTGCATCCTTTGTTTCGCCAACGTATTTCACTTTGTTGATACAAAGTTTAGTTTGCTGGCTTCACTTCCTACATTGACTTTTGTTCTATGCATCTAAGCTTGAAAATTTTTTTTTTAATTTTGAAAAGATAAAGGTTGTGGTTTTAAAAAATAAAACTAAATTTACGTTCATAATTTGAAAAATTGTAGGTTATTAATTGTTTTTTACGGATTTTAGGGATACAGTTATTTGTTACCGTAACCAGGGATCCGTCTGTTCTGGAAGCAAAAGAATTTGAAGATATTATCGGTGGCCCCGAAGGGGAGAGAAAAGGATTTGAAGATTTTATCGGTGGCCTCGAAGGGGAAAGAAAAGGATTTGAAGATTTTATCGGTGGCCTCGAAGGAGAAGGAAAAGGATTTGAAGAATTTACTTGTGTTCTCAAGAAGGACAAGAACTTGAAGATTTCATTTCTTTTTGGGAAATGTAAGGGTACAGTTTTTTTTAACTTTAATGTTAGCTGAATCAGGAAATGCACGATATAGATATTTTGATATTTTTTATTAGAGATGGGGACCAGCTGGAATTTTCTTTTTGTTTTCGGAGTGCTTTGCGTCGGCACTATGGGTATGAATTTTCCTTCCTCTCTAACTAGATATAAATGCCCCTCATTCATTCATTTTTTGCACTGTTGACCTTGTTTCAATTTTTTTATGCAGCCTGCCAAGACACCTGGACCTGTGAGGAGTGCGTAGCAGAGGGCTGCTTTTTCGTCTAGGAAAAAGGGGGGTCCACTGTGTGCATTCCAGATTTGCACACAGTGGACACCGCAAAAATTGAGGGTGTAGTGTACCCCAGTTACACGAAAGATTGTCCCGTGAATACCTCACTATTGCCACCGTGGACAACATCAACCACCACGACCACTTCTCCCTCAACTACAGCTACTGCTGTTACTACTACCGCAACCTCTGGACCCTCGGAAGCTGCTAGAGTCGTGAGCGTGTTGTTTGATACGTTCCAATTATTTTATTTCCATATTTTACTTTTTTAGTTAATTTGAGTTTTAGTATCAACAACGGGGGAACCGGTACGGAGAGTTTCCACCAGCTGCTACTCCGTCACCTCATGGTTTCCCCGTGTTTCCTCAGGCTCCGATTCCCAACTTTTACTCTCCACCAGCTGTAGTGACTGAAGAGCCTCCATATGAGGAGTTGGTGTCTGATGTGACTATCACCGAGACTGTGGTGAGGAGCCCACCACAGACACCTGCGGCACGGCAATTGCGGCGCTCCAGCCGAATTGCTGCACGTCGGGTCCCGTACGCTCGTCCTGTACCCCCTTTGGAGGAGCAGGAAGACTTCAGCGGGGATAAGTAGTTTTTCTTCCCCCTTGGGATAGGAAAAGAATTTGAAGATTTTATTTTTTTCTTTTTGTTTCCATGATTTCCACTTTTTTGTTTGGACTTTTGGTTTTTTTTTACGCAGTAGTTTTGGTTCATAATTATTATTATCATCATCATTATTATTATTGAATCAAATCATCATCATTATTGTTGTCATTATTTATGTTCTTTATTTCTTCAAATTAAATCGTCATTCAAATCATCAATCAAATCATTGTTTGAATTTAAAACTTAAGTTTTGCTTAATTAGAACCAATCTAACAATTAAAAAATGCGTCACCGCCATCTATTGGGTCTCAGCAAATATTCTCCATCATCATCTATTGAGCAAATTATAAAAACTCTGTAAATGTAAGTTAAAATCTTCACCGTCAGACTCTGTCCAAAAATTTGGCAAATAAGTGCAAAAATTTTGCAAATTTTTTCAATCCCCCCACTGATTATTGCCAACAATTATATGCTAATTTATGCTTATTCACGCTAATTTATGCAACACCTGCAAACAGCCCAACATGGGAGGGTATGCGAAAAATCAACATAGGCAGGATAAGGAGCTCCCTTATACATAGGAAGGTATCGCCTTAATACCTTTTTTCTACTTAATTTATGCTAATTATTGCTAATTTATGCAACACTTGCAAAAAGCCCAACATGGGAGGGCATGCAAAAAATTAACATAGGCAGGATAGGGAGCTCCCTTATACATAGAAAGGTATCGCCTTAATGGCTTTTTTCTCCTTCTGGTGGCATAAACATACTACCCGCAACCTTAAGGGATTTTACAAGGGTTTTTTTTACTAGGACGCAACCTATAGATATTTAACATGGGTTTTTGACCAGGCTGCAACCTATAGATATTCATCCTGAGTTTTTGACGTGGACGGAACCTGTTGAGATTTAACATGTATTTTTGCCAGGACGTAGCATACAGGGATTTTACATGATTTTTTGACCAGGATGCAACCATAGGGTTTCAACACGAATTTTTTACGAAGAGGCAAAAAACATGAGTTTCACATCATCAAATTCATCAGAGATGGTTATCGAATAAGCACTACAAATTGGCCAGTTTTTTGACCAAGAAGTTTTCCGAGTCTATCAAAAATTATTGTTGTATTCAAAAGCTTCGAAACATTTGCTTTCGATATCAATAATGAAAATTGGTAGACTTTTAGAACTTTTGAAACGGTTAAATCGTAAAAAAGTAATTGAACATGAAATATGAAATAAAATATGAAACAAGAAATACATTAAATTTTGATGTTTCATATTTTTTTAAATCTTCTTCAGAAAAACAAACAAAAATCAGTTCCGAATTTTGTAATCCTACATACTTTATCTATAGTCTGCAGAGTATATATTTGTTTTAGATTGAAGTGTTTAAAACTTTGTAATATAAGAATACATAATGATTAAAAGTTTTAAACTAGGAACACCAATTCATGATTAGTTGTAACTTAGAAGAATTTTGTCTTTCAAGATCACAGTTGATTAATTGTTAAACAATAAAGGGTCAATACGAAGGCGACTGAAACAAACTGTGGGCCATGTGTGAGCTTTACATTTATGAAAATAATAATTCAACGATCCTTGTTCATAAACTAGCAAAAAATTAGTTATGCGCTGCAGTAAAGTTGGAAATGCGTTGAAGTAAACTTGTAATGCGCTGCAGTAAACTTGTTATGCGCCACGGTAAACTTGGTTATGCGTTTCAGTAAACTGGTTGTGTGCTGCGGTAAACTTGTTTGTGTTCTTTTCAGTTGTGTCCTTGTCAAAATCCTTTGTTTAATTGCTTTCTCTTGCATCCCTGTGAAAATTGCATGCTAAATCCTTATCGGTTGCATCCCTGCCGAAATCCCATGTTAAATCCTTATTGCTCTCATCCCTGCAAAAATCTAATGTTAAATCGTTATTGCTCTCATGCTGCAAAAATTCCATGTTAAATCCCTATTGGTCGCTTTTCTGTCAAAATCCCATAAAATATTTTCTTATTGGTCCAATTTCTGCCAAAATTCCATGCTCAATCGTAATGGCTTGCATCTCTGCTAAAATTTCATGTTTAATCCTTATTGCTTTAGACCATGCCAAAGTCTCCTGTTAAATCCTTATCGCTTGCAATCCCGTGTTACATCCCTATTGCTTACTTCCCTGTCAGAATGTCAGATTTGTGTGGATAATGAGCTAATTGAAATAATTAAAGTTACATGCTATTGAGCTGTATTAAGTTCGATGACCCCCAATTGAGTCTTCTCAAAGATGCAGAGGGGTAAAATAGTATTTCTGTGGGGGTAACTTTCCAGTGTTTCAGTCTCTTCCATGTTTTATTCTCCTTTTATCTATATTTGATTTAAATGTTGCCTTAAATTTTTGCCAAACTCATCGCTTTTTTAACTTTCTTAATCTTGGCAGCCAAATTAAGCAATTACAATTAGTTTAATCTTCTTTGTAAATAGCAAAAGATGCTACACCGGACTACGATCTAACAATTAGAATGGGTTTGTGTGACAACAAAAAATTATAGCGACTTACAGCTGTGACAAAAAAATTTTGGACAATACTCATGTTAAATTCCTTATCTTGGCTTAGTCAATTATATAGGGTAATTGGCATTTAAGTAAAATGATTAGTTGAGATGAACGTCATTATTAGGTATTAAAAATGCATTTATTTGACAAATCCTACCTGCCCTACTCTGTGCAAATTATTAATATACGTGCAGGCGTAGCACTCCGCTCACACGATTTGCGTTCTTTTCAACCCTTTGTTTGACAACTTTCAATTTACGAATTGAAAATAGCAATCTTTCGAAATTGAATCGCAGTGATTTCAAAATAAGAAATACAAAAATTAATAGTCCTATTTAATTCTACGAATAAAAACATACATTCAGAAAAATTTATTCGGCATCTCTAGTAAAAACCTGCAATTCCTTAAAAAACTCCTAACAAATTCCACTACCCCTCTACAATTATATGAAAATGTTTTCCAAAACTTTGTCGTGAGCTGAAGAAGAATAAAAAATATGTTTGAAAGCTTGTCACTTTTATAAGTAACAATTATTCCGAACAACTAAATAATGTCTACCAATAATCTTCATTTCCGATGGAAAACCCCAAAACAACAGCTAAAAAATCAACATAGAGTTCTAAATTTTAAGAAATTAACCCTTTTGTTTGGTGAGACGTCTATGCACGTCCCTAAAAAATATTTGTTGGCATGGAAAGACGTCCATACACGTAAATAAATTTCACTGCATTGTTTAGGGGTGACGTGATAAGAAGTCATGCAAAAATTTTGGTTGTTATGGAAAGACGTCTATTCTCGTCATGTAAAAACAATGTCGAATTTGGGAGGACGAAAATAGACGTCATTTAGTTGTCATCAATTTGAATTTTCACTTGCAACAGTTTTCCTCCCATATATTCTGTATTTCGGACCCATTTGCTAAAAAATGTCTCAAAATCGTACATTTGAATCTCTATTTCCTGAATCAAGAAGATCAATGACTGATTCCGAGCAGTTAATGGAATTTGAGATTCAATGGATTCCGAAAATGCTAGATTCATAAACAGTGAAGATCTGTATTCACAACTGAATGGTATTTGGAAAATTTAAGTTACAGAAAACCTCAACTCGTACTTTTTTAGTTGAATTTCTTATTTTCATACCGATTTTGAACAAATAAAGCTTCTACTGATGAATCTATTGTTGAGGAAACTGAAAGTGAGACTGAGGAGGAAAATGAAAACTCTGTGAGGAATGAAATCATTAATAATTTTCCCCCCGTTTCGGTCTATCCTCCGATTAATATGATGCCCTTCGATTGGAAAAAAGAAGATTTTGACTACGCACCTAATGTCGAAGATTTCAGTGATCCAAATGTGGGTTGGACTCCCATTGCGAACAATTGCGCGGCAACTGAATTAGATTGTTTTATAAAGGTTTTCTGTCGTGAGGCAATGGATTTCTGTATATTTGAAACCAATCAGTACGCACACCAGCAGAAAATGGCAGCTAATCATGTAACAAGAAGAATGAAAGCATAAAAGGATTTGGATGAAGCAGATTTTGTGCGTTTCTTAGCCGTCCGAATAGTAATGGGAGTTGATCGAAAACCGTCTCAAAAACACTACTGGACACGAAACGAAATGCTCAGCTCAACAATCGTACCGAAGTTACTGACTTCAGATCGGTATTTTGAGATTCTCCAAAATCTGCACTTCTGTGATCAAGCTGAAGAATCTGAAGACCGTTTGTTCAAACTTCGTGAAATATGGACGATTTGCAACTCATAATTTGCTGAACTGATTGTACCTGGACCCAATGTTTCAATTGATGAAAGCTTAGTCTTGTACAAAGGTCGTTTGATTTTTAAGCAATTCATACCATCGAAAAGATCCCGCTTTGTAATGAAAATTTTTCTAATTGTGGATGAATCTACTGGTTTCATAATAAATATGATCATTTACACTGGACAAGGACATCCCTTAAAATTCAATCCCAAGGATCTTGGCTATGGTGGAGGGGTAGCTTTAGAATTACTGACTCCGTATTTGCAACAACATCGTACAGTTTACATGGATAATTATTTTACAAGCCCTATTTTGGCACGCCATCTTTTACAAGAAAAAACGTATGTTTGTGGTACATTGCGAAAAAACCGAAAATATACACCGGTTCCTGAACGCATGGCAAAAGGACAGGTGAAATTTTTCACATCACAAGATATTCTCATTCAACATTGGAAGGATAAAAAAGTTGTTTCCATAATTTCAACCCGCCACAACCATGAAACGAATTCTGTGGTCACCAGATCTGGGCGAGAAATGCTGAAACCATCCACCGTATTAGATTATAATAAGTTAGCTAGAGGAATAGACTTATCTGATATGATAATGCAAAGTTACAATTTGCTTCGTAAACCCAAAAAATGGTACAAAAAGTTGTTTTTTCATTTGATAGACGTATGCATTTACAATGCATTTTTACTGTTCAGAGCCAAATTTAACCCAAATTCTCAGTTTTTACAGTATAGACTTAATTTAGTCAGGCAAATAATTGGAAAATACGGGTTTACTCAGAGAAAAAGTCCTACTCACGATAGCAACCTTTGTAGATATCAAGGGCAGCATTTTTTAGGCAAAAATAAGCTTAACAAAAAAAACAAAATTTCTTATCTAAAATGTCGAGTGTGTTATGACCCAAAATCTGGTAAAGTTAGAAAAAAAACGCCCTACCACTGTAAAAAGTGCAATGTACCATTATGTGTAGTTCCTTGTTTTGAAATTTATCATACTAAATGAAACAGTTCGATGTTTTAGTCTGTGCCTAACTTTAGTTTAATTTTAGTACTGTGAAATTGTAATTGGTGTTATTTATCAAGTTGGCTAGTGTATTTTATGTTTTAGTTTCCATTTATTGTTAATAAAAGTGTGTTCTTTCAAATAGTATTGTCAGGTTTGCAATAACTAGCCTCAAACTTTTACCAAAAATAGGACATTTTACTGAAAAAACTGGCCATTTACAGATTCAGTCAATCCTATGCAATATTCCGTATCCACAGTTTCGTATTTTCACAGGGATACCCGAAACAATGCAGTTTTTCAAAATGTAAATTGCCTAACGAAAGGGTTAATTACGTTTTAGAAACTTTCTTTGCGTCAAATTTTTTTTGTAGCGTTAAAAATTTTGCAGATTTTTAATTTTGCTCTTACGAGTGAGTCTGACTAAAGGCCAGTGTGCCCAGCTAGTCAATTTTATTGCTTAAACAGACTTGTGTATATTGGGCTATTGATTTAAAAAAAAAGGATTTAAAACCGGATTCAAAAAGTTCATGCAATAAAGCTTCTCCCATTTTCCATCACTAGGTTTACATGCTGCCAAAATTGACGAAAAAATAAGTGAAATAAAGCATTTATTTGTGTATTGTGTTTGAATTTATTTTCACATCTTAACTTGATAAAAAATGAATTCTAAGGCCGAAATTAAATTAAATTTTTTATGCCGTATCGTCCGTTCATTACCGTAAAAATGAAAGCTCCTTACAGAAAAAATAACTTATTGATCGATTAAATCATGATTTTGAGATCTGAAATGTATGGAGAATTACGCCATGAACAATATTCCCAGCCCTAGAATAATAAACTCTTGTATTGACACGGACGGACAATCGAAATAGCATCTGTCTGTTCCAACAGAATTCCTCTCAACTCTCACACAGACTCTCAATCACAGTCTTTTGCTTTAAATTATGCAATCTGATTACTTTAACTAATTACAGACTTAATTAACTCTAGACTAATCTCTGTGATTAAGTGACCAAGCAGTATGAAATTCTGCGGGTCTGATGCTATTAGCTCATCTTGGAAGTAAACAAAGGTGTAACAAGTTTGAAAATTGGAATAAATGGGCTTGAACGAGTTGAAGACGATGTTGATGGGTTTTACCGCCCTCAAAACGATAGCATTCAAAAGGAGTGAGCTTTGTTGAGATTCAGAAAAGAATTTCATGAAGTATTACAAATGTCGTTGGACAGAAAAAGTTTGTTTTAAGAATACTAATCTAAGAACACAGTTTTGAAAGTAATCCAACCCATCCGTGGACTCCAATTCTGACTCAACTGGGAAAGCATTTGAACTAATGATAACGATGAATAACAATATTGAAAATATGATTCTCAACATGATGAATTTTGTTGCTCGTTTTCGTGGCTTGTGTTCATCTGCATCAAGGCACAGAGCAAACGTTCTCTCAAGTTAGTAGTCAGATTTTAGCAATAAAAATATCTGCACAAGTCATCAGCAAGTTGCAGGTACAAATCACATAATGTCTGTCTCTTTAATAATGAATAATTTAACTTTTACCTAGTTTGTTTCATTGATCAAAAAAATCCCTGTTTCACAGTATTCAAACAGAATGTGATAAATATAACGAAAATCAACATTATGTGTCCTGCAGTACGCAAAAACGTCAATTTTTTGCACGCATTTTTTTGGTTGACAAATTTTAAGAGTAACGATTTCACAACTTTGCTGTATATGGTTTACTCAATGCGAACTTTATTCTCATTCTCTTCAACGTATTCTAAGATACCCTGTCATGTTCATTTTTCTGACGTGATTTTTCGGCGGGTTTCTTCTTCCTCTACCTGATATCCTGGAATTTCGGCGTACCTGAAAAGAAAAATACACAGCAAAGTAGTCCCACTCCTTGCATGTAGAGTGAATATGACTACAGCTTACCTTCTTCTGCAGTCTTTAGGTCCTCTTCTTCTTCTTTGTTGAAGCGGCGTTCCTGATCCTGATGGTGGCCTTCCGTGGACGTGGATCCTCCCACCTCTCCAGCCCGTGATCCGAATCCAGAAGTCCAAAATGTCGTTGGAATCCTCCTCTTCTCCTGGATATGTTGACTCTGCAAGAAACAACGAATATCAATTAGTTAAACATATTTAAAGTTATTTATGATTATGCTAGGCTAAAATTACATGTTCTTACCTTATGTTTTTAATGTTTTCGGTTCCTCTGGTCCTGGAGAATCCACTGATACCTGTAAAAATAAGATTAAAGTTAGGGCATTTAATTAATTAGCAATTAAAGTTAAAATTAGTTACTTACTATATTTTTAGAGTAATTAGTACTTACTGTTATGCTAATTAGTAGCAAGTTTTCCCATTGTTGCTACTTTACATAGCCAAGTCCAGGCTAATCCAGTATTTCCTGCATACTAAAAAGTGTAAGAAAGATTATTTAACATTGCAAAGATACAATGTAACTTTTTGTGACCACCAAACGGTGGCCACTTTTGGAGAATATTTCTCCATATAAACTAAATTTCTTGAATAAAACAAGAGAGATTGTTGTTGTACTAAAATCCTTGTCGGTTTGAGTTTTGATTTTATTTTAAACGTAGCATGGAAATTTTAGATTTTTACTTACCTTTTTAATTAGGGCATCCGAATTCCTCTGGATTTCTTGCGTCTTCTGTATCTGGTATCTGGAACCTGAAAAACAAGCGTAAGTTAGATAGATTTATAGTTAGTTACTATTGCTTTTTCTTACCATCTTTTGGGTTGACTTGCGTGGCGGTTTTCACCAAAACTCTTGTCTTTCTATTCCGTTATCGGAAAACTACGGCACGGGAGGAAGGTTAACCGGAATCCTTGTGTCTTTCCTGCAAAGCAAATATAGTTAGTTTGTTAGTTAGTTAAATAGAAAGAAAAGTTGGGCAGTTAGTTAATAGTCATTCGACTTACCTAGCTATCTCGTTCCAGTGGTTAGTTAGCATTTGGATTCGTTTGTCCGAATTGGGTCACTCTGATTGGGAAAGAATTGACTGAAACAGTCAGAGTGAACTTTTCCGTCGTCTTCTGGTGGAATTCCCTCCGCGGAGGCAGTCCAATAGGTTCCAAAATTCATCCGTTGGATTAGTCATCGATATTCTGCGTTGCATATCACGGATAGAGTTAGTAATTAGTTAGTCAATATATATAGGGGTAACTATGAAAACTCACGACTCACGAAAAAGATAGCCCTTTCATGTGTGACTTGATTTGACTCTAGTTTTACTATTTTTCAATTTCCACCTGGCTACAGATAACCACTTTTGGGACAAAGTATAACTACTGTTCATTTAAAAGTAAGAAGAACCTGCCCCATGCTATTCGGCCATCTCCGATTAAACGTACAGTGTGTAGAAAGACCACTTAAAATTCTCAAATCACTGAAAAACTGAAAGAGGTATTGCATGAGATTGAACAAACTTTCATTATGTGTGTCTTCTTCGTCTTAAATTATTTTGCAATGGTATTAAAATTTAAAACATACCTTTTAATGTTTAGCAGGAGTCAATGAGTGTAAATTTAACAAAAATCATCAGCTACGTTAGTCACCGAAGGCCGGCTCAATTTTTTAAGTTAAAACTGTATTATAATAAATAGAAAAGTTTGATAATCTGCGGTTAGCTTACAATTATAATGCAAAAAAATCGGGGAAAAATTAGTTAAAATGATATTTTTAGCGATTTTAAAAATTTACAATTAGTTTTTACCAGCAAAGATCCTCGATATTGCGAAAACTTGATGAATTTTATTTTAGTGAGTTATATTAATTATGTTGAACAGTTTATCTTAAAATTAAGCAATTATATGAAAATCCCATCATTGCAATCGAAACTTAACGGCGTGGTATTCTTAACAGACAACTATAAAATAAGAAAAGCCACAGTTAAAGTTATATCAGTGACTTGGCCGTTCTTTGCTCCAGACAATATAAAAATCTTGAAAAACCTTTCGGAGCGTAGCTCCGCTCCACCCCAGTCCAAACAATCGATTTTAAACTTCGCTACGCTTAAATCGAAATTTTTTTCTCTTCTCTGCCTTTCATATTTATATTGAAAACGAATACATCGAATGCATAGCAAAAAACATACATCAATCATTCAGGATTTCTTGATCAGTCAAAAAAACGTTAACAACTTATTCCAGAAAGTCAGCTACAATAGGTATTACATTTAATAATATCATTTAATCAAATAATATGCTGTACGTAGGGGGAGTAAAAATTCAATGCAAAAAAGAAAGAAATAATTCAGCGGAAAAATTTCGCCAGTTACTATTTTTCGAAAGCACGAAAAAGAAAGAAACAAGAAAAACTAAACAGAACGCAATTCAGAATCAAATACTAATCAAATCTATTCGAATCTTTAGATTCGGAATCGAAAAATTGACAGCAAAGCTGGCGCTCGAGTATTTGCAAATAGCTATGCATCAAGTGTAATTACACACCCACATAATTTAAACATCAGCACGTACATTTATGAAGATAATTAGTTCGTCTGGGATTCGATTGACTGAAGTTAGTAAATTTTGCGAGTTTACAAAACATGTAGCACGACAGAACCATTATCACTCATAGGACCATTAATACTAATTAATACTCGCTACTAATAATATTAATTCAAATGTGAAATTAAATGATCTTTGAATTAGGTGTTAAGT
>Ga0210040_10004329_pt1 | contig 18626 bp, 10 predicted proteins | sample CryGeyCG12114_NA_FD_185462 | JGI IMG/M metagenome (GOLD analysis project Ga0210040, IMG submission 185462) | Groundwater microbial communities from aquifer - Crystal Geyser CG19_WC_8/21/14_NA (SPAdes) (version 2) | ecosystem: Environmental > Aquatic > Deep subsurface > Groundwater | place: USA...
ACACTAACAAACATTGCTGACTAAATCATTCATTGAACACATAAACAAACTACAATTAAAGTCCAAAGTCCATTTTACTATGTATTAAACATATCATATCATTTCATTTATAAATATGGCGCCAACAAACATAAAGAGAAAAGTAAAATTCAACAGCCCAGTTACCCTTATTTTTCAAAACTGTTTAAATAAATAATTAAATTGTTCCATCTTTCATCATTCGTTTCGCATATTACTTGCAAATGCAATTCTATTTGTGCACAGTTTTTATTCGCTCGTTTCAAGGTGTCAACTTAACCTACGCAACAGTAACTTTGTTCACCGCCATTTCTTATAAGTGCACACTTTATCTCAACGGCCATTATATAGACAACATCATTTGCTCACTAAAAAATTTAAGAAATCGATAATAAATAAATTAGATAAATACTAGAGAAAGTATATAAAACAACTACTTGGCAATATACCAAGAGAAAAGAGTTTTAAAGTTTACTTTCTCGAAATCAGCAAAATATAAGCTAAAGTTTAAAGTTGCCGTACGTTTTAGAAATATGTAATATCCAAAAAACTACTTATGCACACAAATTAAAGGGTTTAATGTTGCATTACAGAGAAAAATGTCTCCCATGTTATTATTGTATTTTTTTCGTTTTTGCTACAAGAGTGTGCAAAAAATGACAAATCAGAAACTTCTCTAGGTCCCAGGTATTTTTTACATAACATTACATTCCCGAAAGAAATTCTTAGCCACCCAAAAACTTGTACCGTACTTCAAGCTGTCAATTAATAAAATTCAACACTATTCTACTGCTTCGTGCGTAAAGTTGCATATTGCATAATTTACTGATATACCCGCAAAGACTGATTGACTTTGAGTTAGAGTAAACATAGTCCTTCTAGATACATTTTTCGACAAAAGCAAGGTATTTTCCCTTCACAGATACTATTAAATAAGATTTAAAACATTTCTTCATCTAATATCCAATTCATCTAGCATTATAGTCAGTCAGTAACAAGGAAAACTTAAAAAGAAAACTACGTGTAATACAATCGCAACAGAAAATAAGCAATGACGCTTGGAATCTTATTCGAATTTTTTGCTGACTACATCACAAAAGAATCCCAATGTACAAATAGTAAATACTAAAATACTAACTAAGGCTGCTAGTATACTAAATATAAGTTACGAAACACAATTTTCAAACTAATGCTTTGTGGCTGCTTTTTGAAATGAATATCCACATAATGCACAGCCACCTATCTGCTCTGAGATTCAATTTTCATTTTCTATAAAAAAATCGTTTTTCACATCAATTGATCAAAGAAGCTAGAATACCGAGCGCTGAACAAAGTCATAAATCTGGTTGATGAAAATCGGAGGTTACGTACAAAACAGTTAAAATGTTTTCGTGGAGAGAAATCCAGCTCCGCTCATGCAAACCTTTCAAACATGACCTTAAATGCCGACATGACTAGTAAAAACAACGAAATGGGTATTCTAAAAGATTTACGAACTGCACTTGTGCTTCATTCAATGGGAATTCTTAATTGTTCTAACTTTCCACCACTTCATAGTTCATACGCATACATTACAACAGAATAACAAAAAATGCACCAAGTTTGGCGAAAGCAAGATATCCTTTGTGTGAATGTATACACACTTTCAGTGAAAATAGATACTACTAATGAATAGTAATATGCGCTAGCTGCTCCAACCATGTCATGAAAGTTTGGCTTGCTTTGGCATAAGTAGACATGTGTGGTAGAACAAACCAAGAGAAAGCAAGTTGCTATACTACACTACAGATATATATTCTACATTCAAACATGGATCTGACCTACTTACTTACTTACTCTCTTTCTTTACAAGACATGTTAGAATGTAGGGAAAAGGCAGAGATATGGATTACGAGGTTATATGCACAGAGCATGGATGAGGTGGAGTTGTCCATGGTCTTCAAATGTTGTTAGTTTGAACGCCATTGTCAATAGAATATCGGGACAATGTCATCACTCAAAATTTGGCAGCATGATAAAAAGATATAAAGACATTATTGGTTTTCATTTAATTATTGATTTGTATACTGCAGCAGTTCAATGGAAAAAATATTTTTACGAATTAGCCCATTTTTTCCAGTTTTCCGAAACTTTACAATTCACTATTTACTTGACAACGATTTTTCAAAATAAGCGGCTCAGTTGCTATCTTGTATGATTCGAGCATGCAATTCGCTACGTAAGAGTGAAAAAGTATCAGACTAGACAACAATATCATACCAAATCAGACAGAAAACAAGTAATGATGAAACGTGAACGATTAATATAATCTTTTGATTTGCTGAAAACGATCCTGAAAATACCAAGAAATCCATGGTTCTGGGGCGATAGTACTACTCACTTGGTAAAGTAATACTTAACTTTTAACGTGGAAAATAACAAGTATGGATTGACTCTCTCGTGTTTTATAATTACATTAACAATGCTGGTTTCTTCCTTACGGCTCTGGGAATGACTAAGTTAGCCAAATTGTGTTAGCTTAAAAACAGTAGAAAATTAAGCAGTAGTTCAAAGACACTGCGGAGGCGCAGTATATTTCTTTCTTCATAACACATTCTTTACACCGAAAAACTCTATCTATAGCTTTTACTTTTCATAATCTCGCTTTCCGTAGAAACTATTTAAATATCATTCTCAAAACTTTTACTGAAAACATTGAACATTTAATTGCAATGTTTGATGTTGGACGCATTTCCTTCAAACCATGTAGCAATGGGAAGGAGTCATACACTAATTATCCATCTCATAAAAGCACTAAAGACTTTGAAGACTGAAAATCTCCTAACATGATGAATAATGAGCAAAATCAAAGACATGACCAAAACAAGTTATGTAATCAAAGTATTTATCAATTGATTATTATATCTATCATATCGGTAACTAATTACATCATGATTGAGCGCTTTGACATTAAATGCAATCTTCCCCCTTCAGCATGCCAAAACACATTGGGAACTGACTGAATATTCTCGATTCTTACATGCTACTCAGCCAAGATCGTTGAAAACATTTCAAGGATGTTTGCTTGCGTTACATTATAGAACAAGGAATGATCTTGCCACGACAAATATGGTCATGATTGAGCACCAACTACAGCGATATAGTCGAACACCCAAATCCGTCCACACAACACAAACCACCGAGGCAAATTGCTTGCGTCAGTTAGTTTCCATAATGCCTGCCTGCCTACAGCTTATGATAAACTTGTTGCTAAAAATTGAACGAAGTCTAACATATTCTCAGAAAGACATTAGTCTGAGGGGATTAGAAAAGTACGAGACCAACTCTCTACATAGAGCCCTTACAGCGAATCTATATCTCAAGATAAATGAGTAGTTAGTCAATTTCTCTTTCTACATACATGGACCTCTCAAGATCTTATTCAGTAACTATAACTAACCAACTAACTAGCTATAACTAAGCAACCAACTTGAGCGTACACTTGGAACTAGTTAAAAAAAATGTATTTATTAACTTATACTTTGTTGCCATTAGAGAACTCCAACATGGCAATCACGTAAGCACACAGAGCTCTTGAATACATGGACTGGTTAGCTAGTTAGTTAGTAGTTTTGTTGCCTACATACATGTGCTCAGGTTTGAAAGGCTTTGTACTGCCCCAAGTATTAATGATGACAAGGTCCCATCCCCATCCATTTCGCACATCTTTTTTACATCTTATTATCGTTAGTCTTCCTTCACAAGAGTGTGTGTATACCGTGGTCACACATTGACCACTTACGTCAATTTATCTCACCAACCAAAGTAAGTATAAGAAACCCTATCTGTGATACAACAGCGGTCCATCCTATTAAACCTCTTCACCTTTTTGTGTAGCATTGTCAAAAGCTCACCCTTTTGGTCCACTACAAGAATTGTTACATGTGTGAGGAGGAATCAGTTTGTGGAATCCACTCACAAGTGTTGCACTTGACAAAGTTGATCTTTAAAAAGAACGCCATTGTTTGTTTACTTTGCTAACTAAAAGTAAGTAGCTACGAACAGTTCACAAGACACTGATAGTATCTACAGTTACAGTAAACTATTGGACTGCATACAACAAGTTACAATTAAACCAACAAAAAATTAATTATTAGCTTAGTGTGGTGTGTATAAAATTTTCAACTTTTTGGAATCGGCTCGAATACCAAAGATTAAATGAACGAAAGAAAAATGTCAGACGACGTAGAACAAATATCGCATTTATTCCGGAAAACACGGCTGGGTCATGAGCGGCGTGGAAGTGATGAATCTGCTAAAGCGTTTCACTTGGCTCCCAACTATCACCACATATCGCCCCGACACAGCATTGAGATACTCCCAAGTTCGGGTCGGGAGTCGCCTGGTAGAAATTGCCAACTCCATATTCCCCATGGGGTGAATCCGGAACGACGAGGATCCACAGGGAATATTCATTGGCGCAAAAGCTCATCGCCCCAACCTCCGGCTTTTCACCATCATCATCATTTGTTCCCAAATGAAAACAGACGGGGTTCAACTCCAGGGGATGTGTTGCTTTTCCCAACTCATCGGAAGGATTCACGCAAGTTTTCTCAGGACTCTATTGAGCTCAATGAGCCATCATTGGCTGGAAATGGGCATAAGACATGGAAGACGAGCCAAGGGACTATCATTGAGGAAGAGGTAAATGTTTTCTTCAGCTATTTGTAAACCACTTGTTTGCTTGGGTTGCCTGCTACGCTATTATGTGTGCTTAAGTAAATAAATGCCGCATTTGTAGACGGAAAGTGTCTCCTTTCAGCTTTTTTTTAGACTAGCATAGTTTATCTAAGTTCATTTTATTGTTGATAATGCATTCGAGTACAAATTACGAAGTGATGCTGGCAGTAATGAGTTAATTAGCGAATCATGATGATATAGAAGCAGCAAAAACGCTGGTGTCTTATTGCTTATAGTTTCCAAAGTACTATGTATAATCGTTGGGATTGGATCGGGAAGCCAAAGTGACTGGCTCTGGTGTATTTTCCTTCGATGAAACATGAGAAGCAGGGAAAAAGTCTCTCAGCCAGTTAGTTAGTAGAAAGGGAAATATGATATTCATGTATTCGTAAGGCTCATTTTCTATCAATTTCAGGCATGAAATGGCTTGGTTTCCAGGGATTCGTTTCATATACTTTGTATCATAGGTTTTTTGCGAGTCTTATCTTTATTGAGCAGGCTTTTTTTTACTATGCATGCTGTTTTAAATATTAAAGGGATACTTGTTTGATTTTTTCTGCCTGCACTTTCTGTGTTTTAATTTTTAACAGAGTAGTCTGAGTGTAATGCATGAGATCAAATGGTTTGCTATACGTTTAAAGTATAATTAAATTAAATACAGAAAAAATTCCTTTTTCGGTGTACTAATTAGCATGCATAGCAGCATGAAATGTGCGCTGGTTTTATTTATCGAGCAGTAACTTATAAAGTAATTAATATATAGTCTTAACACTTTGTGCTTAAATTATACCGAATTTGAGGACGGCACAAGCTGTAAACCGTTTAAAAATTATGCATGCTTTTCGTTGATGAATTTCATCAGGCATTAGGTCCATTTATGTGTTCATGCATTTGCCTATTTCTAAATCAACGTGGCGCCATTTAAACTGTTATGGTATCCGGTGTACAGTAATTTGGCAAGTATAACCTGTATAGCACCACTTGGATATTATGGTAAGGTCAGTGTAAAATGTCAACCAACTTTGCCAAATTTGTACTTGACGTTTGCCTTAAAAGGCAATGGAAATAAAACTATGCGAAACAGTGTCGAGAAGAGTATTAACATAGCCTTTAAAGCCAAGATTAGATGGCCCATGTATTGCGTGTGTTTAAACCCTTATGATGCAAAGGAACCCAAAACATAGTAAAATTCACCATGTCTACAATTTAGTTCACAACAGCACGCATCATAGGTCTTAGACTTTGTAAAATGTTTTTCGTGAAAAACTTGTGCTAGTTTCTTCCTTTGTTTGCAAGCTTTTGTGCTCATTATTGTGTTATTCCCTCGCCTCGTAGTAAATAAAGCTTGGGTCAGCTGAGTTTCTATCAGAAAAGTTTAAAAAAAGTTTTTGCCCGGAAATGATGAGGAAAGTTCGTCCTTGATCCTTAAGTAATTTAAAATTAATTAATTTTATTCTGTCTTACCCATACACCAAGCACAAGCCCTTTTCATTAATTAAATCTTGGCCTTATAAGTTGGATTATTGAAATTTTTCGGCTGATTTCTTATTCTGAACTGGTGCTGCATTTTTGTCTTGTATGGTGTTTGCATTACCACTGAGTGAGGCCATTTTCCTGTTAGTGCATTGTAAACGTTTTGGCATTGAATTGATCGTTTGGCTTGTTACTTGCCAGTTATGATTGCCATTATTGACAGCTCATTAAGTACAGCGCACAAAGTATGTGTCCTTTAAGAGACCATAATGTAATCAGACAGGTGCAGGAGAAATATGGGATTGTCGTAATAATTAATTGTACTGAACATATTATGCCTTACAAGCAGAAGTTCAGCTTTTTATCAAAAGACTTGTTCATTTGACATTACGGAGTTTGCGCATTGACAAGTCAACTGACAAAACGACACAACTGATCATTTGTTTCGTCGACGCATCTGATTTGCGGCCATAGTTAGCGCTTAGAACAAATATGCTTTCCAAATCAATGGCTGCAGAAAAAAAAACTAATCTTTTCTTGTTGAACAAGTAAAAGAATTTCTTGTCCCAGTTGCAAATAAATGACGCGCCATCTGCATAAGTGGGCCGAGCTACGGCAACTAAAGCTCAGGGTTTTCGTTTTTTCAGTCGACTTTTAATGCGCAAACTCCCTAACGCATATAGAGCGTCATTTGCTTACAACTGTGACAAGTAATGCATTTAGCTTGCTCATTCAAAAAATATTCGTTGTTTTCCTTTTGCAGCTATTTGATTTGAAAAGCTGATTTTTGAGCACTTACTATGGCCACAAATCATATCCATCGACAAAACAAGTGATCAGTTGCTTCATTTTGTCAGTTGGCTTGGGCTTCTAAATGCGCAAACTCTGTGTCTTTTGTGCGATCTCTAGAACGATTATCTATTTAGTATACTATATTTCCTTTTTTGCCACAAAATAACGTGTACGCGGCAGAATAGCAAATGGGTTGGATTCAGCTTGGAAATAAAATCTTAAATAAAATCTTGGCTTAAGCAAAAAATCATAATTTTTAGTAACACACGGCGACAGGGCGTATAGACCATCCGGAAAAAGGAGGTAAATTTTTCCTGTCCTGTGTGTGATAAATTTGTGTAGTAGGATAGGATAATATTTACCTCCTTTTTGCGGGCAAGGTATATGTTCTGTAAGAAGCCAACAATTTAATTGATGTTTTTCATCTAGTGTACGTGCAGCATTTCTTTCTACTAAAAAAATGTGGGGACTTGTTTGAACATTCAATTTTCATATGAAGGAATATAAAATTATGTTTTTGGTCATGACGGGTGAGAATAAGACGCAGTTGAAAAATTCCAGAACGAAGATGAGAAATGTGTGCTAAATGTGTAGGCTGGAAATGATGACTGGGCGTTACAAACTCACATTTGCAATTTTTTACTCACTGGTCCCTCTTCTCATCAATATTCTTTAAGGTACACCGAAACAAAGTTGGTGATTTTATTGGTCCCGCTTTAGGTCATACATATTTGCACTTTTTTTGCAGTAGATGCAAATAATAATTTATCATTTCATTACGTAAATGTGGCCAACTAGAAATGATTCATTTCCGCAGGTAGTGTCGTGTGTCAAATTGTAATACATGCATGCTGTATGTTTTAAAAAGATTGCTCCACGTCCATGCTAATTTTTTGAATTTTAATTTAAGGAAAAGTTTTGGTTTTCTAACCCTTCATTCTGTTTAAGTGAGAGTGTCATTTGAGATGTATAAGCTACGAAACTTAAATTTTGCCTGTTGACTTCAGACTAATCGTTTTGTTCTTGTATTTAATCAATTTCATCATGGTATGCATATGGAAAATTTGCGTCACGGCTGTCAATCAGGTTACAGAAATTAGTTTTGGTTTTTCTCCTTTCACACAATATTGATTTGGCTTGGGTGGTGAGATTCGCCCTTTTTCCAATCTGTAAAATAAACTTTGGTTACAGATTTTTTTCAAATGATAATTTTTCTCATAATTGGATGCTTAATGCTATAAGTCTTATTTTGCAAAGTAAAAGACATTTTATTAGTCCTGACTGCCAAGACTCTTTCATTTTCTTATATGCATTGATAAAGCACGCTTCCTACGCAAACATTCCAGATAAATTGAGCATTGTCAGCCAGTAAGCGCAATATAAACAGGGAACTCCCTAGTTCTTTTGATTGTTACGGTGACGTGCATCTCCAGTGGCATAAGATTTTTGTATTCAGTATGCTAGTGTGCATGCAATATATCAAAGGCAATCCTAGACAGACTATTCTCACATTGAATCAGAGTCAAAGTCGAGTTGTAAAATCGAATTACATAAGTTGTCAAATTACAGTGAGAAAGAGTTAAAAAAATTGACAGATAGTTTATTAAATGGGGATTCCATGATCACAGTTAGTGAATAAATACACCTCCATAAAAATGAATTTCCAGCTAACAAAAAGGTTACAATTCAAAGTCATATATTTTAATGATGGCGCTGAAAGTCGATCTTCCCACACACAGTCATATTTTTTATTGTGACTTGGTTCGAAATAAATGTTGCCGTACTTTTTTTACTGGGTTAGAATCCACAGTTTGCTCATGGCCTTAGTAGTTATGAAATGTTAATGTGTGAATATTATATGCGTTTTTTCAATACCTTGGTGATGATTTGTATCACACGCATGCTAAAACCATTGTTTGTCGCAATCATTATTATTGGCAGCCCATCTTCCATAAAAACTGTAACGTGTCCACATCCCAATTCTCCATGGGGTGTCTATAAGCAATATAAGGATTACAGACCGATGTAATTGGATTAAATGTACTCATTTGTTGTCACGATATTCACTCATGATTAATTTCCTAAATCCCCAAGAAAGTATTATGCACTAAACTATACGGCTAATATGTAAACAATAGTTAATTTACTTTTTATCAACCATTAAATATATTTCCTGACTGCTTTGTAACTTGGCCATGGTGAATTGTGACAAAAGGCCTAGGCATCCGCACTCAAGAGCTCATTTGCAAAGCGCCCACGCCTATCTTGTGTTTCGTATACAAACCCATATCTGGACAGCTTTACTATATTTAAATGAAAATTTGCACTTGAGATGATCAACATAATCGGCAAATACATGCACAAACTATGCTTGCATAAAGTTAAGTGCCATTCAGAAAATGGTTTACGAGATAACTTCCAGAAGTAAACAGTTTTTGGTCTGTGTGTTACGATAGGATCCCAGACAATTTATGGTTCTTACCATTTATGTGTATTGTTACAGCCTTGTTTACTTTTATCTGTAGAATTGTAAAGGACGATGACGCTGAACTGGGTATCTCCAACAAACTATGTGGGTGAATATGCTAAATTCACGGTTTCCTTCCACACAGTTTTGACGCACGTATACAAAAATGCAGATTAAACAACCATGGGAAAAATTAGGACTGTGTCTGTTTGTTTTTCTCACAAAAATAAATTACCATTAGAATACTTTGATTTGGAAAAGGAAAGAATTGAAAAGTAATTAATCGAATTCAAAGAGCTGAGTTATTGAAGTCTTGCATACTCTGGGATTCGAAAAAATCAGATACTTTAAATAATCAGACACTTATCGAAGAAAACCACAGTAAAAAGTGCATACTTGTAGGAAATATTAAAATAAATGCTTCCATTTTTATTTTAGGTTATAGACCAATGAATTTAATTGAAAGTATGGAAACTCACCATGGTATTATGAAAAAATATTTCCACGTGCTCAATAGGTGCTTATATTGCTGCATGCACAAAAAATTGCTGGGTCATAGGATTTGATCAATACGTTTTAACCTGTAGTCAACTTCATACATGCCATAGTAATATTTGGTTTCACGATATGAGGCATCAAGATTTGGAAACATTTAGAAACTGAATTTACTGAATTCGAGTTTATGTTTTTAGTGTGTGTGGGAGGAAAAAGTTTGCATCATGGATTGCATGCCGCCTCAATTGTATAGTTTTGTATTTCCGTGAATCTAGAAAAGTAATTATGGCACGGAAAGTTGACGAAATGCATTCTAAATATTGGATTATGAAGTGAAAACATGGTTTTGGTTTTTTTGCTTTGTAGTATACTGTAATCTTTGTTACTATAATAATATCTAGAACGTTCACAGTGCATGAGTTATTCACAGAAAGGAGAATATTTTTCATCCTATAATTTTTTGTTGTACATAAGGGATTAAACTGGTTAATATGGACCCTGACAATATATTGAAAACAATACAGACAAAGCAAGGAAGGAGCGAAGATTTTTATAGCGCACGAGTGGAAATCTTCTTTAGTTTGCTGATTGTGCATATAAATGTTGGATACTTTTTTATAATCTAATTATTAGTTAATTAGAAATATAAACGGTTGATGCCATTGTTTTAATTTTCGATTGATATTTATACATAAACTCGTTTTCAATGCAAAGAAATAGCTACACATAGGTCTAACTATGTGACTGAAAGTAGTAAAGGCAAATTAAAAGTTGAAAAACTAGAAAAAAAAAACATGAAAGACTATGATGAATGATAAATAACGGAGAGTAAGTGCAAACTTTTTTCTCTCGCACACTGAGAAAAGTATGTATGATTTTTTTTCAGTTCATCAAGTTTAACTTCTATTGTATACAGCTAATAATGAGCATTATAAAAGTTAAGCGCGTTGTAAAATATCCCAGCATCCGCTCCGCAGTTGAAATAAAATACATTCATTTGATTTTGAACAATCCTAATAAAACAATTTAATAATAAATGCTATTTTCTTTGTGAAACTCATGCTGCCTTTGTCCAACCTAGTGCGAGTTAGTTACTCACTCACGTTTTGATTAAAACTCACTGAAGGGTCAAACAACCCATGAAAAGTGAAAGATTGGGATCCCAATACACAGTTTGTTTCTGTACACCAAAGTTGTAAAGAAAATGGTGTCACTAACAAAGTTAGAAAATAGACAGAGAGAGATCTGACCACATTTACAAACCATAGCATTGGAATTGCAATCCGCCATATACAGTTGTATTGTTGTACAAAGACAAGTCCGTAAAAATTGTCTGATTCTATTCTAACTATAGTTAAAAATTGTATTATTGTACTCCTCAAACAAATCAGCTTGTGCAGTTAAATAAGAACTTACGTTGCGATTGACTCCTCCTGTGTATCTTCCGTACTGAGCTCTTCACTTTTACACATTTTGGTTTTGCCGAAAATGTGAGGCGATGGTTAGAGAACTTACTTGTACGCATATAAAACTGTGCCTGCAATGTTTTCATTGTCATTGCCAATTTCCTATGTGTATGCATGCGTATGTTTTGTTTAGCACAAAGAGAAGCGTGGATGAGAAATCGTCCTTTTGTTACTCCTGCTTTGCAGTAATGCTTTGAACACACAGTAGTTTACGGAATGACATGGATGTATGACATGACAATCAACAGGTGACGATTATTTTCTCGTGCAACCACTTTATTCTGCAGAAAAAATACTTTCGTCTTTAGTTCATATTGAGTGAGCGCTCCATAAGTCAACAGCATTGTGTATATATATATCAGAGAGTGAGAGTTTTGCAGAGAGAGAGCACAAAACGAAGTGCTGACAACTTTGAAATGCTTATGCAGCAATTCATTATTTTTATGAATAAAGCACAGCTTTATTATAACTGTCCTAGTTTTAAGAAAGTTAAATATTTGTTCTGAAATAAAAAAGTTAGAACGCTATTACGTCACATTCAGTTGACGATTTTGCGTGAATTCTTGCTCTATAGCATTAGTCGCACTCGTGAGCGCTCATTTTATTATGGTGGCTCATACTTGGGCTTTTGATAGTATCATTAAAATTGATTGAATTCGTCCTGTATTGTTGAAAACTAGATTTTTGATTGTACAATGTGGAAATATTTTTGCTATAAAACTTCTTGTAATCTTCTGTTATGGTTTCAAATCAGCAATTTATTTTTGCTAGTTTGGAAATTTGTACACTAAAATGTGTTAACATTTTAATTAGATTATCAAATTTCAAAGAAATTGGTTTTTTCGGATTTAAAGATTTTTAAACAAAGCAGACGCTATAAATTCTTGCGTAGCTTGCCATTCATTGGATAATTGCCCTGAAATAGTTAATGACAAGGAAGGACTCGTTCAATCGTATTGTCATCTGTCGCGTTATCTCTAGCATTTAGATCATAACTCACCACGTTTTGTGAGCACAAAAACTCTGCCCTGCTGCTACAGACGGCTGTATCTAAACTGCGAACTGCGTTTTTTTAAGACCATGCATATTTGACTGAATTACACACCTCACCCAAGGTGGTGCAATTGAAAGTCGTGATCTACATAAATATATTTCACTGAACACTAAAATGTACTTCCCTAATCATGTAAACACCAAATTGGAGCATTTACGATTCACCGGTACTAACTCTTAAAATAGCTTCACTCTGCAAGGGGCTATGAAGTTCAAACGCTAGCCTCGGCAGCTCACTCAATTCACTATCTTAACAATATCCTATAGTGCGATGGAATCATCTTTTCAAACTGAATGTCAAAACCGTAACCTAATTAGTCAACTCTGAGAGTCTTTCAAAGTCCTGTCCGTATAACAGTACGTGCTATGGACTATGTACATATATACTACACGTACGTTGATGAGCGATATCATGAAAAATTTCAACCGACCAAGATTTTTTCACATGCACTGTTATCATCTCATATCCCACATATTCACACACTGAACTTTCTAAACCTCTTTCCTGTGGTTTCCTAACCAATAGATCTTAAACAAACAGATGAGATTAAATCCACTCAACCACAAACTTTGTCCTCTCGTTCCCAGCCGCAAACACAGCATAGAGCGTATAAATGAAGAGCTGGCACTTTTCTCGGAAGCCTACAAAAAAGCTGGCTTGACTACGCTGTGAACGAAACAAGATGCTTATAGTAAATCGTATGAATGGACTCTGCATATTAGGTAGCAGTACAAATACATAACGTCCAATTTTAATCCCCTGGTATTACTAAAACGTATAGAAATGGCTGAATGTATTATTACTGTAGTCGCGTGACTCATTCAAATAAATGGCATAAAGCCGTGTGCATTAGACTTTTTGTCCATATTATGGGATTACTTTGCACTTGGCTTTTCATTGTAGTGTTGGCGATCCGCACATAAAGTGGCCAGTGGATTGTTGGCTAGCTCAATTTTCGTATTATTTATTACTATTTAATCAACATATGGCAAAAACGTATCTTTTTGGAAGAGCTGCATTATAAATTTCGTTGGATGCTTGCAAAAAGCAAAGTCCTTAGGAATTTTTCTCCAAAAAAACTAAAATTTGCGTAAATTAGTCTATTATGGGAAGTTACTTGACGGTTAGAAATCAGCGTGAATTTAAAAATACTGTTGCAAATCTCAGCATGTCTCCCCCATGGCCTCACAGTTGGACAATTAAAAGAGATGGCATGTCTACATGATGTCACTGTCAAAGGGCTGCTCATTAAATATTTTCGTATGTACAAACTACTGCGTGTAAACCATATGGTTGACAAATCATCATCAACAATGAGGGGAAACAATATAATCACGGGGTAATGAAAGCACACGCTCTTAATTTGAGCCCCATGACGAGTAAATGACAAGGGTATCATACCAATTGGACACAGGTTGAGGACACGATTTTCATATGAGGCTCACACGACTCAACAACTTGTCCCTTTCTACCCTGAATGACTGTGAATGCTACTCATTTTAGTACACCCATGTGTGCGTTGCCCGTGAGAAAAATGATAAAACATGAATGCTGTTAGTTATATAGTTAGCTTCTTGTGAGAACAAGCTGAATGCTGCCAGTGCCTATTGCTTATACAGGTAAACAACTTTCTGTAATGGGCTTTAAGAGAAAATCAAAAGACCGTTAATAGTAAATTTAGAGGGAAATTAAAACAGCTGGTTCCTGTAAAACTTGCTATGTCGCATAAAAATACGATTATTTGAGGATCTCGAGCAGTGCATAATTTGTTACAGTGCAAATCTGCATGAGTGTGTTCATAGTATTTATACATGGCCAGCTTGAATAAACCATGTTTTATCACTTAATTGATTTTAGCTCTCTGAACAACCATGATGAGGATAATCTGCATGCTCTGAGAACTTACAGAATCTTCACAGTCTCTGTGTATAGCTATTCACTTTTTATTATAATATTGAAATGATCAGCACTCACAGTGTAGTACTCGAGTGCATTGCTTGCTACTGTTGCATCCATGCATACCTGTGTTTGTGTTGTTGGCTATGATAAACTGTTCATTGTGCACACTACACATAAGATGTTTAAGAAAATTGTTCTCCCCCCATCCTAACAAATGCTATGACATACATTTCCAGCCTCAATAGCTATAACTATACAAACTCCCCATGCATACTGACAGAGAGAGACTGACTCTTCAGGATTTTATTTAAGACGAGAGGCACTACCCAAAAGTTTGGTTAAGAAGGAACTCCAATTAGTCTTCTTAAGCTCCTTCCTTATTGTTGGTTAGTTCAACTTGGTCTTTCCATTTGTTAGCTTGTGGATTGTTTTGGTTCCTCACCTCAGCCGTTTTCTCAGTCACTGTCTTCACTTGTTGGCTACAACACACACACTCACTCATAGTCAGTCAGACATTCCCAGTCATAACAATTGGAGTGATTGTTGTGAAAAAAATCGTTCCTTGTGCACCTAAATCGCGTTTATTTTCTAGAGATCATACAAAATAATATTATTTCGTTTTATAACACTATAAAGTTTCCTTCAGGATCAAGTAGTGAGCGAATATTTTGTGCTCCACCAACTCCTTTAGTGTGTAATCCTTTGGTTACGTTTATTGACAATTAAATGTCCGACAATTTAAGTGCATAAATATATATTCTAGTGAGCCCATCATATCCCATTTATTTCCCACCATGTGCCACAATACATGAAAAATGATGACTAAGAGTAAACAGTCGCATCGCTCATCCAGCTCCTTTCAAAATGGGGGTAAGCCAAATTTACACCGGAGCCGGTCCAAAGTTCCCCCGTCCAGCCACCATCCACTAATTTGGCCACCCCCGTTGATTCTCGCATCTCACCATGCAACTCCTCAACCATTCCAGTTGACAGCCAAAGGGGCCCGGAAAATTGTGAACCCTGTGACTGTGAATGCTCTAAACAAGGCTATGAATGTCGCCAGTCGGGGTGGACTCATTGGACCCCCTCAACTGCATCCACAATACATTTCTGGGACTCCAGAATGCATTTATGACTGCAAGTGTTGTTCCTGCTGCTACTGCTATTGTGAAACTGAGAATAATAAGGATGGTGCTGGTTATGCGAATAATATTAGGTGTAGGAATTGTCGGAATGGCAAGGACAATAGGCATAATGGTGGCAGCACCGGTGGCAGTTCCTGTTGCAATAATAATCATGTGCCGTGCATTAGTAGGAGCAGAACGCCGTCCAACAAGAAACATGCAGAGAGCGAAATTGGTTGTAGTCGACCTGTGGCTGACAATTATTGTCGATCAAAGAGATCACGTTCGAAAGAGCATTGCGCCAAAATTCGTGAGAGTTGTGCGGACATTTCAAGACTTTTGATTGACGGATCTAATCAGGTGAAAATTTGTCTTGTTTCATATCTCAATTGTCCAAAGTTTGCTGGTCATTTCTCACATTATATACAGATAGATGGCATTTATTGTTTCACCCTGACTGCTCCTGTGTATTGTTTTGGTTGATTGGTTTGCGAGATGCTGGCTAATTTTTTTATTCCGTGTGTTTGCAAGGGTTGGCAAGGATGCAGTTTTAGTTTGAATAATTTATCAAATTAATTTGTTGGCAGCATTTGACAAGATTATGTGTGCAGGTGGAATGAGTGAGATATTTGACAACTAACGCTATGTTTTGTGTTGCCAACGAAATGCGAAGACAATCAATGTGTATGCTGGCTAATGAATCTCTTAATTATTTATTCACTGTTGTTGAACGAACGAGCTAATGACCATTTTAGGCGTTAACGAACGACTGGTCTGTGCAGTATATATGACATGCTGAAATTATTCGTGATAAAAGTTCAGCTAGAAGCAATAATGTTTTGTTTTGACTCTCGAATAGCACGCTTAAGGCTGACATATTTATCTGTGATGAATGTGATTGCATCGTTATGGATATGGATATTATTGCACGTAATGTACACTTAAAAAATGAATTGTTGGCTCGTGCTACTCCAAAAACTGTGGAAATAAAAAGTGCGATCTATAAACACTTGTGATTTAGATTATACTAGCCGTGTCGTGATTTGATTATAATGTCCACCACTCACTAGTTACTATGGCTAACTGCTAGCTTTCTTATGCATTTATTACCCGTTGACTCACTTCCATTCAACTGAATCGCTTTTTAGCATCTGATCAACTTGATATATGTAAGGAGAAACCACACTTTGTTTATATGCATGCCAATGCGGCTGACCCAATATGGGAAAAATGGACTCCAATCCAATTTTTTTAGAGTTATTTTTATTAGGGCAGACCACATTTCTATTCTGATTTTAGTTTATAGTGTTATCGTTATCTTGAAAAAGTACTTCAACTTCCGCTCCATAATGAGTTGTAATGTAAAAAAAAGCTGAGTCTACACTCATGAGACATGATAATCATTCCATATTTGATTATCTGCAACAAAGATACACATATATAATGAATAGATCTCGTTCGTTGCCATACATTTCTTAAATGTCTTCTACTTGAAGTGTACATTATATTTTTATTCTTGTCTAATTTTTGCCCCATAGCTGTAAAGTCTTTTCAAGAGAGTCGAAATCAATAACTGCTATTCCGAATTCAATGTAGTCACTTCATTTTAGAAGTTGACATGGGCCTGAAATGTATTAAACCCTACGTTTTACTTCATAATTTTCATAGTAAAACTTTCCTGAAATCATAATTATTGCTCCATCATAATATCCGCCAATCACCACTCAATCATATGCAACACAGTCGTAAAGCTCGTAAGTATTACTAGCACATTACGCTAATGAATCTGAGGAGCTTAGTTGTTATTCAGTTTTTAAGATAACAACTTGTAGTACAGCAGTAGTGCACATCAATGCTTGTATGGGAGCTTCCACAAATCTCATCTTGATAAATTGGATGCATGTAGAAAGTGTGCTCTCCATCTCTTAGACTGTATATTTTGAGTGAATGATTGATTAAAACTTTCCGTAGATAAAAAACATAGTAGTTATGAATGGCAGTTATGCATAGTACAGACGACTGACAACGAGATAAAAATATGCATTGACAATAGGAATATATGTTTATGCTCCAGTTGGTCAAGTTGTAACTATCCCATATCGATTGGGCTTGTAATACATTTTTTGGTTCATTAGCTTTTAATAAGTCGAGCAGATAGGTGAGAGGAGTTATCACAATCTATATTAATTTGACTTACTAAATAATTAAGAGGATAACTATTGAACTACAGAGAAACTCTCTCCGTCCCTCTTGTTCTTCAGATTTAATTACATTTGTTTTTCATACAAGAACAAGGAGTCTCAGATGAGCTGCACAAACACACATCTTTTGTGTGAATGTCGTGAGTGCGAGCAGATTGGAACAAGAAGCTCCTGTGTTGCGCACCCATCAGATTAATCCTTTTGTTGAAACTAACGAACCTTCGTTATTAACTAAAGCATTCATAATTCCCTCTCATTGTTGTCCTCTTGAATGGCAAGGGACATTAGGCTGAAAAGTTGTACTGTGTAGTTACTTCCGCACAAATTCTAGAGTATACAAAAACTTCAAATGGGTTGAAAAGTCATCAAAACAAAAAATTGACTCTTAAAGCTTGTTTGGCCACTACAAAAAAAAACTCATGCTGTGAAAAAAACTTCCCGTCAGCCAGCGCTTGGTGGATTGCGAATCATTAAGTGTTTTAGTTTACCAATTCAATAATACATGGGATTCATACCGTTGAAAATGGATAGAGATCTCTAACTACTGCAGTGCAGCCTCTCCATAAGAAATGAACCTACATGTACGCAGTTTATTTGCTGAATACTCCAATTTTGTACTTGAGTGGCTATAATTTTAAAAGATATCAAATTTTCTACAAACAAATTTGGGAGGGGTGTGCACTAGCAATTATTTAGTAGAATCGATTAAATGACTGTTATAACCTTTTTTAGAAAAAAAAACCATTTTCCTTGTTTGTTTCTTATTACGGAGCCGAAGGCGGAGTCTTAGAGTTACTAGAAACGGGAGCGCCCTATGCTCCACATGTTAAAGCTAAAATCACCTGAAAACGCAAGTTGGAATTTCTGTTAACACACTCTGTTTGGAACGGGGTAAAAGTTGTGTGCGCAGTTTTCAGA